>Ga0210028_1002269_pt1 | contig 15478 bp, 13 predicted proteins | sample CryGeymeta201513_FD_185468 | JGI IMG/M metagenome (GOLD analysis project Ga0210028, IMG submission 185468) | Groundwater microbial communities from Crystal Geyser aquifers in Utah, USA - Crystal Geyser metaG 2015-13 (SPAdes) (version 2) | ecosystem: Environmental > Aquatic > Deep subsurface >...
AAGACTGGGAGAGGGAGAGGGCGAAACAACAACCGGGCTGGCGGTGGGGGCGGGCTGATTGAGCTGCTGTCTGAATTTATTAATTTGGAAAATAAAGTAGGCGCTAAGGGGTAAAATAAAAATCAGCAGAGGAATAATTAACCAGGCAGGGGATTTTTTCCTGGGGGGCGGAGGGAAAATAGGCGGTTCGGCAGGCGGAACCGGCGGTGGAGGCAGAGTGGGAGAAATGGAAGGTTGAATGTATTGGTCCATATTATTAATTATTATAACTTAATTTTTGCCTGTCTAATAATAGTGGTCAAGGTTTTTCTTTTTAAATCATGATTATGCATTGGTATCGTGACTCTTATTTTTTGGATAGGATGATATAAATGCAAGTGGCTGCCAATTTGTCTTAAGGTTAAAAATCCTTGTTTTCTTAATATTTTTTCCAGCTTTTTAGGGGTAAGATTAGGCAGTCGATTCATCTAATTTTAGGCGCAGGCGAATTGATTAACGGAAAATTTAATGTCGATAGGGGTGGTAAAAACTTTCTCATCCGGTTCGGGAATTACTTCATTAGCCTCCTGAAGAATTTGCAGATAACCATCAATGGCGTCTTTAGTATTTTGTAGGGCTTTTTCAAATGAATTTCCTTCTGTGGTTAATCCAGGCAGTTTTGGTACAGTGACAACAAATCCGCCCTCTTCGCAGGGTTCAAAAACAGCATTATATCTTAGAACTTTTTCCACGATTTTTTTCTTCATACTTTCTTTGATTATAGCACGGCTTTGCCCCAAATGGCGACGATGCCGGAGCCCATTAAGAGAAATCTGAGCAGGCGGCCAAGGAAAGTAGGGATTAAAAAACGCTTAAAGGGAAGTTTTAGATAGCCGGCAATAACAGCAATAAAGTCATAGGGAAAAGGGATAAGCGCCCAAAAGAACAAAGCAAAAGGGCCGTATTTTTTAATTGAAGCTTCGATGCGGGCGACCCGCCTGCCGCGCGGAAAAACAATGTCCCCATTTTTACCGGCCAACCAGGAGACTGAATCATTAATGGCCATGCCCAGGCTGGTGGCTAAAGCGACGCCAAAAACGGCAAAATGGCGGGAGACAACCGGAATTAAAAATGTACCGGGGCCAAAAAGATTGTAAGCAAAAATTCCCAGATAGCCAAAGCGCAAAAACGGCTCTGGTTTAAAGGCAACGACAAAGGCCAAGAGGTAAAAAATCAGGGCCAGGATTAGGGTGAAAATTTTAAAAGGCTTGGAGTGAAAAATCATTAATAACAATTATAACGGTTATAAAAATCATAACTATTATAAAAGATAAAAGAAATCGTAATGGCTACCATCTAAAATGACTGAATGCCTTGTTAGCTTCGGCCATTTTGGTCATCTGGTTTTTCTTTTCGATCGCGCCGCCCTGATTATTTAAGGCATCGAAAAGTTCGGCGGCCAGTTTGGCGGAAAAACGATGAAATTCCCGATTGGAGCGGGCGCGGGCGGCATTAATCACCCAACGGATGGACAAAGATTCTTTGCGGTCTCCCCTGACGGGAGAAGGTACCTGGTAAGCGGCGCCGCCGATGCGGCGGGAACGAACCTCCATGGAGGGTTTAACATTATCCAAGGCCTGGCGCAGAGAATTTAAGGGGTCGGCTTTGGTTTTGGCTTTTAAAATATCCAAGGCTTGATAGACTTGTTTTTGGGCAATTGATTTTTTGCCGTCCTTCATGACCACATTGATGATTTTGGCCACTAAACGGCTGTTGTAAATTGGGTCGGAGTCAATGGTGATTTTGGTAATTTTTCCTGATCGGCTCATATTTTTAAGCGGCGGGGGCCTCCGTCGCTGAAGCTTTGGCGGCAGGGGCGGGCCCGCTGGTCGCGGCGCCAGTCGCGGTAGTGGCACCGGATCTTTTGGTGCCGTATTTGGAACGGGAGGTTTTGCGATTAACAACGCCGGCAGTGTCGTATTTACCCCGGATAATATGGTATTTAACACCAGGCAAGTCCGGCACCCGGCCGGCCCGGACAAAAACAATCGAGTGTTCAGCCAAATCATGGCCGATACCGGGAATGTAGGCGGTGACTTCCTGTTTATTGGACAAGCGCACCCGGGCGACTTTTCTTAAGGCGGAGTTGGGTTTTTTGGGAGTCATGGTTTTAACCAGCAGACAAACCCCGCGTTTTTGCGGGTTAATCGTCGCCTTCATGCGCCTGATTTTAAAATTAAAAGTTTTTCTTAAGGCAGTGGCTTTAATTTTACCAGGCTTATGCCGGCGTTTTTTCCGGATCAGTTGATTAATCGTAGGCATATTTACTCGTGTCTGGCCCTTTCTTCGCTGGTAGGAATTAACCGGCCGATGATGACGTTTTCTTTAAGACCTAAGAGCTTGTCGATTTTACCTCTGGCGGCGGCGTTAGTCAAAACACTGGAGGTATTTTGGAAGGAAGCGGCGGATAACCAGGATTCGGTGTGCAGAGAAGACCGGGTGATGCCTAAAATAACTTCCCGGACAGTCGCCGCTGCACCTTTTTTGGTTTTGGCCAGAGTATTTTCTTCTTCTAATCTGGTTTTTTCGACAAATTCGCCGATTAACAGTTCGGTGCCGCCGACGGTTTCGACCTGAACTTTGTCAGACATCTTGCGGATAATAACTTCAAAATGTTTGTCGTGAATGGGAATGCCCTGAGATTCATAAACCGCCTGGATTTCTTCGATTAAATATTCCTGGGCGGCCCGTGGGCCACGGGTTTTCAAAAGATCTTTGATGCTGACTGAGCCGGAAGCCAGCTGTTCGCCGGCGCCGACCAGTTGGTGATTTTTAACTCTTAAGGTGGAAGTTAAAGGGATGAGGTAGGTTTTATCGGCAACAGTAATTTCATAACCGCGCGGGGTGTCTTTCAAGCTGACCTTACCGGCATTCTCGGCTAAAGGAGCAATAATTTTGGGATTTCTAATTTCAAACAGTTCTTCGACGCGGGGCAGACCTTGGGTGACGTCGGAAATAACAATGCCGCCGAAGTGTTTGACTCGCATGGTTAACTGGGTCCCCGGTTCGCCGATTGACTGGGCGGCGACAACCCCCACGGGGGCGCCGATAGTGACTTCTTTTTTGGTGGAAAAATCCCAACCATAACATTTGGCGCAGATGCCGTATTTTGCCTGACAGCTTAAAGGAGAGCGGACGACAACTGATTCAATTTTGGCTTTAGTAATGGTCTCGGCAAGGTCTTCGTTAATTAAGGTGTCTTTCTTAACCAGCACTTTTTTGGTTTTAGGATTAAGGACGTCTTTGGCTAAGAAACGACTGGTAATCCGGGTGGCAAATTGCTGGCTGCGCTTACCGTTGTTTTTAATGGTTAAACCGTCTTTGGTATGACAATTTTCCAAACGGATAATCACATCGTGGGCGACATCGACTAAACGGCGGGTTAAGTAGCCGGCGTCAGCGGTTTTGATAGCCGAGTCGGTTAAGCCTTTGCGGGAACCGCGGGAAGAAGTGACATATTCAAAGATAGATAAACCTTCCCGGAAGTTGGATTTGGTCGGCAACTCGACAATTTTACCCAAAGGGTCAATGACTAAACCGCGCATGGCGGCCAGCTGTTTAACCTGGTCTTTGGAAGCGCGGGTGCCGCCGGAATCGATAATCAGTTTGACTGAATTTTCTGAATCAAAATTATTCCAGGTTTTATCGGCAATCGTATCGGTAGTCTCCATCCAGAGCTGGTTGCTCAAACGGCGTTTTTCTTCACGGGTAATCAAGCCGTTTTTGTAGTTTTCTTCAATTAAAGCGGCTTTTTTATTGGCAGTTTCGATAAGGCTTTTTTTCTCAGGGATGATCTGACAGTCAGAAACGGAAACGGATAGACCGGAGAGGGTAACGGCATTAAAGCCAAAATTTTTCAGGTCATCAATCAGCTTGACGGTTTCATCGGGGGTACAAACGGCAATGGCTTTTTTAATTAAAGTTTTAATGTCGGAGGCCTTAACCGGATGATTGATAAAGCGAAGGCCGGCCGGCAAAGCTTGGTTGAATAAAAGCCGGCCAACGGTCGTATCGATAATAGCTTTATCCATTCTCACTTTGATTGGCTGGCGGGGACTAATCGCTTTCGATTGATAGGCTAGAATCGCTTCCGGCTCAGAACTAAAGATGGTCGTATTGGCTGACAAATGGCTATTAATTGAGGTAAAGTAGTAAATTCCCAAAGCCATTTCTCTGTTAGGCAAAGTGACCGGTGAACCGTCAGCCGGCTTTAACAGATTGTGTTTAGGCATCATGAACTCGATTGATTCTTTCATGGCTTCTTTGGATAAAGGCACATGAACGGCCATTTGGTCGCCGTCAAAATCAGCGTTATAGCCGGCGCAAACGCAGGGATGGAGGTGGATGGCATTGCCTTCCACTAAAACCGGGAAAAATGCCTGGATACCCAATTTATGCAAGGTGGGGGCCCGGTTGAGTAAAATCGGGTGATCTTTAATAACATCTTCTAAGATATCGAAAACTTCGGGCGGGCGGCGGTCGAGAACGTTTTTAGCAGACTTGACATTGGGTGCCAGTCCCCGATTAATCAACTCTCTTAAAACATAAGGTTTGAAGATTTCCAAAGCCATTTGCTTGGGAATACCGGCTTGATTTAAGTTAAGTTCAGGGCCAACGACAATAACGGAACGGCCGGAATAGTCCACCCGTTTACCGAGCAGATTTTGGCGGAACCGGCCTTGTTTGCCGCGCAGCATATCCGCTAAGGAGCGGAGTTCTTTAACTCCCCGGCGGCGGGTGGCCCGAGCTTGAGAACTGTCAATTAAAGTGTCGACGGCTTCCTGGAGCATGCGTTTTTCATTTCTTAAAATTATTTCCGGGGCGCCTAAGTTCATTAAATGTTTCAGGCGGTTGTTGCGATTAATCACCCGGCGGTAAAGATCGTTAATATCCGAGGAGGCAAAGTGGCCGCCGGAGAGTTGGACCATGGGCCGGAGGTCCGGAGGAATTACCGGCAAAACCGTGGTGATCATCCAGGCCGGATCGATGCCGACTTTATGAAAACTTTCCAGGATGCGCAAACATTTAATAGCTTTAATTTGGCGTTGGCCGGAATAATTCTGAACATCCTGACGGTATTGAACAGTTAATTTTTCAAAGTCAATTTTTTTGATTAATTCTAAAATGGCCTCGGCGCCCATGCCCACGGACATAAAATCGCCGGCATTATAATCGATCAGCTTTAAGTATTCTTCTTCGCTTAAAACAGTATGCGGATGAACACGTTTAACTAAGTCTTTGACGGTGGCAAAAATTTCCTTGGCGGTTTCTTTTTCATTAACCAGAATTTCTCTTAAAGAGGCAAGGGCGCGTTTGGTTTTAAGACTGGCTTCGTTGACAGCCATCTCTGCCTGCTCTTTGGCTTTAACTTTAGCTTTAATGCCTTTAACGGTTTGGGTTTGGGCAGTTTCGGCGGCTTTAATATCCAATTTAAATTGATTATCGAGCTCTTTAATTTTGTCAGTAAATTGCCTGTCAAGATTGGTAAAGGTAGATTTTTTGAGATCTTTGTCAATATCAATCACTAAATATTTGGCAAAATAAATTACGCCGGCTAAGTTGCGGGGAGAAATATTTAAAATTAAAGATAAGTGAGAGGGGGCGCCTTTAAAAAACCAGATGTGGGCCACCGGGCAAGCCAGATTAATATGACCCATGCGTTCGCGGCGGACGCGACTTTGAGTGACTTCAACGCCGCATTTATCACAGATAATGCCGCGGTAACGGATGCGCTTATATTTACCGCAGTAGCATTCCCAATCTTTAGTAGGGCCAAAAATGCGCTCGCAGAATAAACCGTCTTTTTCCGGTTTTAGGGTCCGGTAGTTAATGGTTTCCGGTTTTAAGACTTCGCCGTGAGACCAGCTTTTAATTACCTCGGGCGAGGCGAGTTTTATCTGTAAGGTGGAAAAGTCGGTTAGTTTAGTCATCTTTTTTTTCAGTGACAACTTTTTCTTCAAGTTCATCATCGTCGTCTTTTAATTCCTCTTCGGTAATGCCGCCGGGAATAATATTAAGACTGAGACTTTGAAGTTCTTTAACTAAAACCCGGAAAGATTCGGGAACAGTGGCTTCAGGAATGTCCAGGCTTTTAACAATCGCTTCGAAGGCCTTGGCCCGGCCGACCACGTCGTCAGATTTAATAGTTAACATTTCTTGCAGAGTGTGAGCGGCCCGATGAGCCTCAAGGGCCCAAACTTCCATTTCGCCTAATCTTTGACCGCCCATTTGGGCTTTGCCGCCTAAGGGTTGCTGGGTGACTAAAGAATATGGTCCGGTGGAACGGGCATGAGTTTTGTCCTCAACCATGTGGATAAGTTTTAAGAAATAGGCAACGCCAACAGCCGTTTCTGAAGTAAACGGTTCGCCGGTGCGGCCATCATAGAGCTGAGTTTTGCCGGAAATAGGCAATTTAGCTTCTTTGAGCTGATCAATAATGAGATTTTCATCAACCGGTTCAAAAACCGGCAAAGCAAATTTTTTGCCTAATTTTTTACCTGCCCAGCCCAGTTGAGCTTCCAGAAGTTGACCTAAATTCATTCTGGCTAAGACTGATAAGGGAGAGATAATAATATCAACGGGAGTGCCATCATCAAAATAAGGCATGTCCGCTACGGGAACAATTTTACTAATGACGCCTTTATTGCCATGGCGGCCGGCGAGTTTATCGCCAACAACAATTTTCCGCATTTGAGCAACTTGAACGATAACTTTTTTAATGACACCGGGGTCTAGTTCATCGCCTTTGTCGCGATCAAAGACCTTAACTTCAATAACCGTACCGCCTTCTCCATGGGGTACGCGCAAACTGGTATCTCTAACCTCCCGGGCTTTTTCACCAAAAATAGCTCTTAAGAGTCGTTCTTCGGCGGTCAATTCAGTTTCACCCTTAGGAGCAATTTTGCCAACCAGAATATCATTAGGTTCAACTTGGCTACCAATCACAACAATGCCGTCATCACCCAAATTAGAAAGTTCTGTTTCCCCAACATTGGGGATATCTCTGGTAAGTTCTTCTGGTCCAAGTTTAGTATCCATCACCTTGGCCTCATATTCATTTATCATGACTGAAGTTAAAATATCTTCTTTAACTAAACGGTCAGAGATAATAACCGCATCTTCATAACCTAAGCCTTCATAGCTCATATAAGCAATGATAAGATTTTGGCCTAGGGCTAGTTCACCATGGTCGCAGGCAGGACCATCAATAATTAAGTCACCGGCCTTGACTTTGTCGCCGACTTCAACCAATGGTTTTTGAGAATAACAAGTAGATTGGGTTGTGCGGCTAAATTTAACTACTTGATAATGAATATTGCTGCCTTCAATGGTGATGGTTTCCTGAAGAAAAGGTTTTAAGTCTTTAAGTTTTTTTACGTCTTGAGGGTTGGTTTTAATAGTAATTCTTTGACTATCTACATAGGTAACTGTGCCGGAAACTAGGGCTTGGACTGTGCGCTTCATGGCTGAGACAACCTCTGTCTCCATGCTTGTACCAACAATCGGAGATTCTGGATTGACTAAGGGTACTGCTTGACATTGCATGTGCGTACCCATGAGGGCCCGATTAGCTTCGTCATGAGCGATAAAAGGAATTAAAGAAGCAGAAGTACCCACAACCTGCCGAGGCACGACGTCAATATATTCAATTTGGCTAGCTGAGATTTCAATAAATTCTGTTTGATATCGAGCGGGAACCCAATCTTTAATAATATAGCCCTGTTTGTCCACTTGGATTTCTGCATGAGTAATATAGTGGTTTTCTTCTTCATCGGAAGCTAAATAAACAATTTCGTCAGTAACGCGCATTTTAGTTTTGTAATTTTTCGTTTCTTTAACAACTTTTCTATAAGGAGTTTCTAAAAACCCAAACTGATTAACCCGAGCGTAAAGAGCTAGATAAGTAACGAGACCAATGTTTGGACCCTCCGGAGACCTAACAGGACAAATACGACCATATTGACTGGAATTAATATCACGCATGGAAAAAGAAGCGCGTTCACGAGTGACTCCTCCCGGACCCATGACTGATAAGCGACGAAGGTTGTCAATTTCAGCCAAAGGATTAGTTTGATCTAAAATTGTAGAGAGGCGATTACGTCTAAAAAAGTCAGAAACTGAAGCAATCACCGGCCGAGGATTGACTAAGGTGCTGGGGGTGACTTCAACATCAGCCTTGGCTAAACTCATTTTTTCCCTTATTGAACGCTCCAGGCGAAGTAAGCCAACTCTAAAAGCACTGGTAGCTACGAGTTCCCCGACTCGACGAACCCGACGATTAGATAAACTATCAATATCATCGACCCGACCTTGACCATTTTGTAGGGCAATTAAGTATTTAATGGAAGCAATAATATCATCAGGGGTTAAAACTCGAGTATTTAAATCAAGGTTAAGTTTTAATCGGCGGTTAGTTTTGTAGCGGCCAACGTCACCCAAATCATAGCGTTTAGGGTCAAAAAACATCCGATGTAAAAGCTCTTTAGCATTTTCTAAAACAGCTGGTTCTCCGGGTCTCATTTTCTGATAAATTTCGATTAAAGCTTCTTCGTGGGTTTTGGTGGAATCTTTTTCTAAAGTAGAAAAAATGTACGGGTGTTTTTGATCATTATCAACTTCATTAAAAATTTTCAAGAGTTCTTCATCGTCAAAAGGCCGAATAGCCCGCAAAAAGGTGGTAGCGGGAAGCTTGCGGTGCCGGTCAATTTTAACAGAAATCGTGTTGTAACGAGAAACATTAATTTCCAGCCAGGAACCGCGCAAAGGGCGTAACTCGGCCTGATAAAGATTGCGACCAGTAGATAAATCGACTGTGCCGGAAAAGAAAACTCCCGGAGAACGAACCAACTGGTTGACCACGGACCGCTCAATCCCATTAATAATAAAAGTGCCGACATCAGTCATCTGGGGAATATCCCCCATAAAGACTTCTTGTTTAATCACTTCGCCGGTTTGCAGGTTGGTTAATTGAGCTTTAACCTTTAAAGGAATTTCATAAGTTAAACCCTTTTTTAAAGCTTGATTGGCTGAATATTTAGCTTGACCAATTGAATGTTCGCCAAACTCTAACTGCCAATTCTTGCCGGTAAAGTCGAAAATCGGAGAAATACTTGCCAGAGCCTCTTTAATCCCTTGACCTAAAAACCATTGATAAGAATCTTTTTGAACATCTAAAAGATTTAATTGAGGTAGGTTTGTGGGCTGTTTTTTCCAGAAAATGCGAGAGTTGGTTTTAATCATTTTTTGTAAAAAATAAACACAAAAAACGGGCGGCGAACCCGTTTTATCTCAAATAGATAATTAATTGTCAATAAAAAGGTTGTTTAAAAACACTTGGTTTCCTTGTTTAAGGCGTAACTTGGAAATTGACGAACAAAAACTAACCTGATACCTTAACAGGCTAGGATAAAGGTAATATAGCAAATTAACCAATCTTGTCAAGAGGGAAATTATTTAAGATATTGGGCAATGTTCGCCTGGTGTCCGGTTAGGTCTTCGGCATAGTGATTATAACCGGAAGAATCGGAGACATAATATAAATAGTCGGTTGAGGCGGGATTGACAGCGGCCTGCAGAGCAGCCAGGCCGGGGTTGGCAATTGGTTGAGGCGGCAAACCAAGATGCAGATAGGTATTATAGGGAGAGTTAACGGTTAAATCTTGTTTGGTTAAGTCTTTTTTCCACCAATTGTTGGGGTTGCCAACGAGATACTGCACAGTGGCATCGACTTGTAAAGCCATGCCGACTTTTAAGCGGTTATGCAAAACACTGGAAACTAAAGGGCGATCCTGGTCATGTTTGGCTTCCCGCTCAATTAAAGAGGCCAAAATAATCAAATTTTTATCTTGCGTGGGGCTTTTCTGAGTAAAAGTTTCCGTTAAAAGAGCAATAATATCTTGGGCGGAGGCGGTTTGGGGAATTAGGTAAGTATCAGGGAAAAGCCGACCTTCAAAGGGTTTGGCCGCTAAAATAAAAGCCTGAGGGTCAAGGTCAGATTTGGCAGCCAACCTTTCGGCATACTCCTCTACTCTTAAACCTTCAGGAAAAGTAATCCAGTAATCCAGACTGCCGTGGGTTAAAGAGTCAATTATGGTGGTTAAATCCATTGAGGGGGATAAGCGAAAATCCCCGGCTTGGAGCTGATTACTTAAGCTTTGCTGATCAACCAAAAGGTTAAAAACCAGTTGATTTTTAATCAAGCCTTCTGTTTGCAAACGTTTGCCAATAATCCTGGCTGATTGGCCTTGGGGAACAACAAAAACTTGAGGGGTTTGGTTCTTCGGATCAACTGGCTTAATCGCCCATTGCCAAAACAAATACGCGCCGGCAATAAACACTATCAGGCTTAAAAAACCCAAGAAAAAAAGTTTTTTCAACATGATTTAAACTTCTTCAAACAAAGCCCGGCGGAATTTATTAGTTTGAGTATCTTTAATAAAAATACGGCCGCACTTGCAGGTAATTTTTTCCTGGTCTGGTTTAATTGAACTGACTTTCCCCTTACTTAAAGGCATGCCACAGCCAACACATTGACCGCGCGACAATAACCAAGCTTGAACCGGAGCAATAACATTTTTAAACATTTTTACTTCCCTCCTTTATTAATTAATCCTATCAAGGTAATCCTGTAAAATCAAGGCGGCGGCGGCGCTATGGTCAAAGCGGCGTTTTTTTTGGGGGGCATGGGCGGCCATTAACTTAGCTTTGGCTTCTTGCGTAGATAAAGTTTCATCCTGGAAAAATACTTCCCGGCCGGTCAGTTCAGCTAACTTTTTACCAAAATTTTTAACCAAGCCTGCCAGCTTGCCTTCCGGTAAGCCGATGATAACTTTATCAATCTGCTGTTCAACAATAATGCTGTTTAAATAATTAAAGAGCCCCTCTGGTCGGGAATATTTCTTTTCTCCCAGCGGTTCGGCTAAAGGCCCTTCGGCCATAGCCAAACCTAAGTGTTTTAAACCAAAATCAATCCCTAGATATTTCATAAAATAACTACAGACAATTTAAGGCTTTGCGCCAGCCAGCACTTTGCGCCTCTTTCTCCGAGCAAAACCAACGTTCACCTCTTTTTTCCTCTATTTGGGTTTTATCATAAGAACCACAACCGGGAAGGTGATAAATTTTTTCTCCGGCAGTACTAATATTGCCCTTAATATTACAGTCAGTATTTGATGTTTCTTGAGCGTTAACCATTGGCGAGGCAACAATAGGACAAGCTTCCCAAAGCCCAAGCTTGTTTTCTCTTGCCTCCTTCTCTGCCGCCAGGAATTCTTCTTGATATTTTATATCCGGCGGGTAAGTATAAGAGGTGGCAAAACCCTGTTTAACCAGTTCGAGATTGACAAATAGGTCGTCTACCCAAACATAGCGCAAAAGCCGGGAATATTTATCTCTATCAGTAATGTCTTTTTCTAAACGAACTGTTTTCCCTTCGACCAACTCTTTATTCTTCTTAGAGGCTTCGATACCAAAACATTGAACTGGTTTGCGGGGATCGACTGTCTCCGGAGTATCAATGCCAATATAACGGACTTTCTCTCCACCTTCGATCTCAATGGTGTCGCCGTCAACAGCCCGGGTTACTTTAAAAGTTCCGGAGACAGAGGAAGAAATTGGAGTTTCTGTTAGCGATGGTAAAGATGTGGTTATAGGAGCAATAGTTGAAGTTGGGACGGAAGACTTGCTATCTTTGCTTATTCGACCCAAAATAAAACTGCACAGAAGAAGTAAAAAGATAACAATCCCAAAAACAAAGTTCTTTTTTCCAGTTTTCATATTTCCACCAGTTTAGCCTTAACAATGCCACGGCGCAAATAGGTCCCGGGAGGCACACAGGTAACTAATGTCAGTTCCTTACGGTTATAATGCTGTTCTAAAATATCAATTTCGTCCGGAGAGACTTCAAAATAGTCATAAACCGCATATTTATACAGAATCCCGTCAAAATTAATTAAAATTTCATCACCGGGTTTAAGGGTTGGCAGCAAAGAAAAAATCGAACGATAAGATTGCGGATTATAGAATTGGGGTAAAATTGAGTGACCAAAAATCACCGTGCTGCCGAATTCGCCCGGATTGGCAGTACCGCCATATTGAATCAAGCTCCGGCTTAAATCATCGCCGCCAACAGTCACTAAAGCATCTTTGATCCTTAATCGAGGAATGCTGACAGTGTAATGACTAATGTTGGAAGGACTTAAAAAAGTTTGGGGCTGGGAAAAATTAAACCAGGAAGAAACGTTGGTATAGTCCGTAGTGGCCGGAGTTTGGGCTAAAACTTGGGGGTTTTGGGGATTAACGGGGCTGAGAATGCCTTTGTTTTCAGCCAAAGACGTGTCCGGAACCGGCTTAAGAATTGACTGGCGCCGGGAACGCTGACCAATAGTTAATTCATAAGAAATGATCGGATAGCCAACCGCAATAATCAGGCTGGCGCCAACGACAATCATGATCGTCGGCAAAAGCGCTTTAAATCTTGACCAGGTCGAAAACCAGCGTAAGCGACGATAAAGATTGGCCGGATCAGCCGGAGGCTGTTTTAAATAAAGATAAGTCATAGTTTATTTTGAGCTCACTTCCAAAAGAATGTTTTTAGCAACACGGGGTAAGGTTTTTAAACCCGAGGGTAGATTAGGCTTAATAATAATATCAGCGCTTAAAAAGCTGGGTAAAGAAGTTAAGTAATCCTGAATGGCGGCGGGATAATGACCTTTGATCTCTTTTTTAATCGCTTCAAGATCAAGTTTGGGTAAAAGCTTGGCTTTAAAGGCGACTTGAATGGTAGCGGTTTTATCCTTGTTAAGCTTGGCCGGTTCCAGTTTGGTTTCACTGGAATCACTGACCTGAAAATTCTCAGGAATTTTTTCCTTGACCGCCTCATTAAGCAAAAGCTGTAAGTCTTTTTGATTGTAGCTTAAAGCAGTATATTCCAGTTTGGCTTCAAGGACTAAAGTGTCGGCCTTTTCATTGACGGCGTGATTGAACTTTTTAGAAATAAATTTTTCTTGATCTTGAATGGAAACCAGAGTTTTATCGCCACCTTGACGGCTTTGCAGTTCGGTTTGCGCTTTATTGATTAATTCAGTAGTAATGGCCGCTAATAATTTATCCTGATCGACTTGGCTAACAGCTTTAACTTCCTGACTGGTGCCGCCGCTAAGACCGGAGGTTTTGGCATAATAATCATCTTCAGAAAACTGTTTGAAAGAGAGTTGGGAACCGGCGGATAAGTTGCTATCAGGACCGATATTTAAAGCGGTGATGGATACGTCAGCTTGACCATAAACCACTTCTTCGCCTGTACCATCATCTTTTAGTTTAGACGATTTCGAGGCAACGGTGGTGTCTTCATCAATAGAAAAGGTTAAACTTTTAGGGCCGATTAAAACCGTGTTTTGGGGAAAGGTTTTTGTTTGAGTCGTTTTATTGTAAATGGTAATATTGCCTTTGGCCGGATCGCCAATTAAGGCAGTCCCGGTAGTGGGAATAGATTGGCTGCCTTCAGTAGAAATATCCACGGACTCTCCGGGCAGAATGGCTTTAACCGGATCCAGGGTGGAAGCTTTCGGGTCAATGGTTAAAGTTAAATTGGTTTCGATGGTTTTGGGTTCAAAATAAAGAGTAATTTGGGCTTTAGGCAAGTACCAATAAGCGCTAATAACAAGAATTAACAATCCAATAAAACCGGCTGCAATCCCAATAATGGCCTTAGGGGCAGACGGAAATTTGAGGCGCAATAGTTTCTCTTTCACTACTTTAATTAATTGAATTAGATTTGGTCCGCCAGTTGGCGGATTTGGCTCTGGGAGTGGCTTTGGTTCTGGAGTTTCAGTTAAAGCAATATCCTGCGCGCTGAAACCCAAATCAGCCGCTGTTGATTCAACCGCTGGCGGTTTAATCTCAAATCCTAAAGATTTGGCTACTTCACTGCCTCCGGCTAAACAAATCGCTTTAATCGAAGCATCAGACGGTAAGGCTTCGACCTTAGGCACATGAATAAAGGGAAGTTTTTCTTCCCAGTCATAGGAAGTCAACTGCTGTTTATCTTCCTCAAAATCAGTTTGGCCGTCGTAAAGAATCATCCGGGAAGGCAGAGTGTCAACTTTGTCAAAACGGGATAAACCTTCTTCAACATCCTGACCCAAGTCCTCGGACCGGCCCACTAATTGAGTACCAACAAGTTTACCCAATTTAACTAAAGATAAATTTATTTCGGTGGAATTAAGTTGTAGAAAGATAGCGTTGGGCGGGGTGCCTTCATCAATTTTTAAGTATTGAATGACGGCCGTGTTGGTAATCACAAAACCCAAGGGTTTAAGTTCCAACTCCTGACAAACGGCTTTTAGGTAAGTTTTTTTTTCCGGAATAATGTTGTCTGAATCCATCCAGGCTTCCGGCAAACCAAAAATCACCCCGGAAGGCTCCGGAGAAATATTGGCAGAGATAGCGGAAATCGATTGATCGATGGCGCTAACTAATTTATTCTGGGTTTGCCCGTCCCAGGCTTGGGGCTGACCAACTTTAACCACCTGGGTTTGCCCATCGGTTACCGTCCAAACGGCAGTTTTAATTATCTCTTCAGTAACTTCGACCGCAAAAAAATATTCCTGATTCTTTTCTTCTTTACGTTTAAGTTTGATGAGCAGGTTTTTGAGTTCCATGATTTAAAACAGCATAAAGCCGGCGCTTACCAGCACCGATAGACTCTTGCTTAATTATCTTAACACTGCCTATCTTGGCTGTCGAGTCAACATGAGGGCCGGAGCAAAGTTCTTTGGAAAAATTGCCGATGGAGTAAACCGAGACTTTATCCGGATAGGTCTCCTTAAAAAAGGCTAAGGCGCCGGACTGCACAGCAGCCTCTTTGTCTAAAATAGTTTTTGTGACCGCTATACCCTCTTTAATTTTTTGATTAATTAAAGTTTCCACTTGGCCAATCTCGGCCGGGGTTAAAGCTTGAGGGTGGGAAAAATCAAAGCGCAAGCGCTCGCTGGTAATATTACTGCCTTCCTGGCGGACATGGCTGCCTAAAATTTGCCGCAAGGCCGCATGGAGCAAATGCGTAGTTGTATGCAGTTTAGTCACGATTCCGGAATGATCGGCCAAGCCGGATTTAAACATTCCGGCTGAAGCAGTCCGGGATTTTTGGCTGTGCTGTTCCAACAAGCCATTGAATTTATCTTTGTTTAATTTAACCTTAGCCACACCCTCAATCACTTCCAAGGGCAAGCCATAAGATTGAAATAAATTAAAGGCCAGGGCTTCATCAATAATTTTGGCTGTATTTAAGATTTTTATACCCTCTTTCAGACTGTGAGAAAATTTAGTAATTTCCTCGCTTAAAATTATTCGGGCCTCTTCTCCGGTTTTTAGTAAACCAAGATAATCAGTCAGAGTTTGCGGGTGATCCAGTTTAATCGCTGCTCGGCGGATTAAGCGG
>Ga0210028_1002273_pt1 | contig 15451 bp, 8 predicted proteins | sample CryGeymeta201513_FD_185468 | JGI IMG/M metagenome (GOLD analysis project Ga0210028, IMG submission 185468) | Groundwater microbial communities from Crystal Geyser aquifers in Utah, USA - Crystal Geyser metaG 2015-13 (SPAdes) (version 2) | ecosystem: Environmental > Aquatic > Deep subsurface >...
ACTGCGAAGGCAGTCAGCACGCCGGCTACCGTGAGGGCTTGTCGCGAGAGGGGAGCGGGTCGCATTCGAGTGAGGGTGGGGCCGAGCCCCTATGGTTGGGATTGTGACACCATCGTCTCTGCCGGTCAACAACGCTGCTTCCGCGAAGCAGGGAATCCGGCGTCGCTGTCCAAAGAGAGCGCCGATGGCCGGTCTGCGCAGCCTGTGTCGGACGGAGCTGACAGATCGGACCGCTCGGACGGGTTGCGTAGCGCCCTCGCGAATGCAGGCGCACGAAGCCTACCCAAGGAGACTCAACGCGCATGCCTAAGCACACAACCGTGAACCGACGGGAACTCTTCGGACTGCCGCTCGCCTGCCTCGTTGCCCTGTCGTTTGGGGGAGTCGTACGGGCCGGCGACTGGCCGGCTTACCTGCATGACAACGCCCGCAGTGGCGTCACCAGTGAGAGTCTGCAACTGCCGCTGACGGAACGGTGGCACTATACCCCGTCGGGTGCGCCGGAGCCCGCGTGGGACGATCCCAAGCCGGTTCCTGTTGAGGGCTTTCTGGAGCTGCCTCGCGTCAAGTTCGATGACGCCTACTACTCCGTCTCAGCCAACGGGCTGGTGTACTTCGCGTCGGCGGCGGAGAACAGAGTGTGTGCTTTGGACGCGGCCACGGGCAAGGAGGTGTGGTCCTTCTTCACCGAGGCGTCGCCTCGGCTGGCGCCGGCGCTGTGGGAGGGGCGGTTGTACTTCGGCGCGGACGACGGGTTCGTGTACTGCCTGAACGCGGCCGACGGCAAGCCTGTCTGGCGGTTCCGGGCTGCTCCGGCTGACCTCATGGTGTTAGGGCACGGCAGGATGATCTCGCTCTGGCCGGTGCGCACGGGCGTGTTGGTCGACGCTGGCGTGGTCTACTTCGGGGCGGGCATCTTCCCTGCTGAGCGGGTGTTCCTGTACGCTCTCGACGCGAAGGACGGTTCACTGCTCTGGAAGAACGACACGCTGGATGACCGCAACGCCGGCCAGGGCTCCTTCACCCCGCAGGGGTATCTGCTCGCCACCAAGACCCGGCTGTACGCGCCCACCGGCAGGACCATGCCCGCTTCGTTCGACCGGGCGACCGGCAACTTCGTGGCCCAACGCAACATCTACAAAGACACTGCGATGGTCGGCGGCACCTACGCCTTGCTGGACGGCGACAACCTGTACACCGGCACGCAGGAGATCACGGGCGTGGACGACCAGGGCGCCGGCAAGTTCGCGTGGTTCCGCGGCAAGCGCCTGCTCTTCAGCACGACGACCTCCTACCTGCTGAGCGACTTCGGGATCACCGCCCTGTCGCGCGGCAAGTACCCCGAGCTGAGCACAAAGCGCAAGGGGATGGAGGTCCAGCGGGGGGTGCTCGCCGATCAGGCGAACCGGGAGAAGGACAAGGCGAAGGCGGCGACGCTGAAGGAGCAACTCGCGGCCCTCGACCAGGAGTTGGCGACGCTCAACGGCGACATTGACGCGGTCGGCTCGTGGAAGCTGCAGCACAAGGGGCTCGAATCGATGATCGTTGCCGGTGACACACTGTTCGCCGGCGGCAACAACGAGGTGCTGGCAGTCAATGCCGCCACCGGCGAGTCGCTCTGGACCGGCAGCGTGGACGGTGTGGCAAAGGGACTGGCGGTGGCGGCCGGCCGGCTGCTGGTCAGCACGGACAAGGGCGCCCTTTACTGCTTTGCTGGCGGTGGCGAGTCGCTGGACGAGACCGCCACCCGGAGCGACGAGCCGTTCCCGAAGGATGAGCTGACGCCGGTTTTCGCCGCTGCAGCCCAGCGCCTCGTGAAGGAGACCGGAATCACTTCGGGATACTGCCTCGTGTGGGGGTGTGGCACGGGCCGGCTGGCGGCGGAGCTCGCCAGACGCACGAACCTGAGGATCTACGGCGTGGAGCGTGACGCCGCCAAGGTCAGCGCAGCGAGAGCCGCGCTCAATGCCGCCGGGCTTTACGGCACCCACGTGACCATCCACCAGGACGACCTCTCGAAGGTCGCCTACACGGACGTACCCTATGCCGACTACTTCGCCAATCTGATCGTCTCTGAGAGCGCGCTGATCTCGGGTGAGCTGCCCGGATCGCCCAAGGAAATGTTCCGCCTGCTCAAGCCGGTAGGCGGCACCCTCTACCTCGGGCAGCCGACGAACGCAGGCTTGGCCGTCACGCCGCTGGCGCCGAATGCCCCCCGGCAGTGGCTTGGCGACACCGATCTCCAAGGCGCCAAGGCGGACGTCCGGGAAGGCTGGACGAAGCTCGTCCGCGGCCGCCTGCCCAACACGGCCGATTGGTCGCATCAGTATGCGAACGCCGGCAACGTCGCGGCGACGGCCGACGCCCTGGTGAAGTGCCCGCTCGGTGTGCTGTGGTTCGGCGAGCCGGGACCGGACAAGGCGGTCAACCGACACGAGGGCGCGGCGGCGCCATTAGTCGTCGGCGGGCGCTGTTTTCTGCAAGGCGAGTTGCTGACCGGCCGGGAAGGCAAGCCGCGGATCATGGCGTTTGACGCCTACAACGGGCAGATGCTGTGGGAGAAGGAAGTGCCCGGCGCCAAGCGGGTCGCCATGCACGTCGAGTGCAGCAACCTGGCGGCGACCGAAGACAGCCTGTACGTCGCGACGGGCAAGCAGTGTCTCCGGCTGGACGCCCTCACCGGGGAGACCCGCGCTACGTACGAGGCGCCCGCCGGCCTGGACGGGAGCGCCCGCAACTGGGGCTACGTGGCGGTGGCCGACGGGCTGCTCTTCGGCAGCGCCACGCCCGGCTCGCAGAGAAGCGACGCCGTGTTCGCTGTGGACCCGGATACCGGCCAGCAGCGCTGGCTCTACCGCGGCAAGAGCATCAAGCACAACAGCCTCACCATCAGTGACGGCCGGCTCTTCTTCGCCGACCGGGCCGCCACCCCAGCAGACCGGCAGGTTGCGCTGGCGGCGAGAATCGACGAACTCAGGAAGCGCAAGAACATCGACGCCGCGGCCGCCGAGAAGGAGCTGACCAGCGCCGACGTGCGCCTGGTTGTTGCGCTCGACGCGAAGAGCGGCAACGAAGTCTGGAGGAAAGCCGTCGACCTGACGGATTGCAGCAGCGACCCCTCGGACGTGCTGGTCGCGATGTGCCAGAACGGCGTGCTCCTCTTTGCCGGTGCCTACCGCAATGGGCACTTCTGGCCGCAGTTCCTTGGCGGCGAGTATGCTGCCCGCACCATCGTCGCGCTGTCCGCTGCCGATGGCTCCAAGCTCTGGGGCAAGCCTGTCGGTTACCGGATCCGTCCCTTGATCATCGGCGACACCGTCTATGCCGAGCCGTGGGCGTTCGACCTGCGGACGGGCGAACAGAAGCTGCGCATCCACCCGGTGACCGGTCGCCAGTCCGTCTGGCAGTTTGAGCGACCCGGCCACCACTGCGGCACCGTCTGTGGCAGCACGAACGCGCTGTTCTTCCGATCCGGCAGCATCGCCTGGTACGACCTGATCGCCGACCAGGGCACGAATCACTTCGCGGGTCAGCGCACCGGCTGCTGGATCAACATGATCCCGGCCGGCGGTCTGGTGGTCGTTCCCGAAGGCAGTTCCGGCTGCGTGTGTCCGTTTCCGATCCAAACGACCGTCGTGTTCGCGCACCGCGAAGCCAATAAGCAATGGGGCATCTACAGCGCCCCCGGCGAGGCCCTGCCGGTGCGGCATCTGTGCGTGAACCTCGGCGCGCCCGGTGACCGCCGCGGCCCCGACGGGAACCTGTGGCTGAGCTACCCGCGGCCCTACGGCAGGATGCCGCTCGCGTTCAGCGCGACGCTGACCAACTTCCCCGGCCAGACGTACTTCAGCGAGCCGGCCGAGCTGGGCAAGACGCAGGGCACGGCGGCGCCCTGGCTCTATACCTCGGGTGCCGCCGGGCTGCGGAAGTGCGTCGTCCCTCTGGTCGGTGCGGCCGACGGTTCCGCGCTCTACACCGTCCGGCTGAGCTTCGCCGACCGGGAGAACACGGCCGCCGGTCAGCGCGTCTTCGACATCAAGCTCCAGGGCAAGACGGTCGCGCAGGGCTTCGACATTATCCAGGCTGCCGGCGGACGCGACACGGCAGTGGTCAAGGAGTTCCCAGGCGTTCAGGTAGACGGCGACCTCACCGTCGAGCTGGTCCCCAAGGAGACCACCCCGGCCCCGAACCAGATGCCCCTCCTCAACGCCCTGGAAGTGATCCGAGAGCAGACCTTGTCCGTCGGCATGGCTGCGCCCTCATTCCTGGTCAGCGATGTGGACAAGGAGCAGAGCGGCACCGTCGCGCTGGTCAACAACACCGACGCCGACTTCGTCGGGACCCTCCAGGTGACCGCGCCGGCCGGCTTTGCCATCACCCCTGCGGGAACGCCAGTCAACCTCGCCAAAGACGCGAAGCTGACCCTCGAACTGAAAGCCTCCGTCGTGCAGCCCGGCAACCCGGCTAACCTCCAGGTCACTCTGTCGTTGATCCGCCAGGACGGCACGACGGAGACGGAGCGGACAACCGCTCTCGAGTACCTCGGCCCGCGCCACCGCCTGGTGATCGACGCCTCCGAGGACAGCTACGCCGGCGCCGGACAGCCGACGGCCAACTTCGGCCACCTCGCCACGTTGTTGGTGGATGGCGGCGGAGCGGCCATGGGCGACAATAGCCACAACATCGGCTACCTCCGCTTTCCGCTCCAGGTGCCGGGGAAGGTCGTCTCCGTCAAACTGCTGATCCACACCGCTCCCTCCGAAGCCTCCGAGAGCGGCGACTCGGGGAAGATCCATTTGGTCGACGAACCGTGGGAAGAGTACACGCTCACCTACGCCAACCGGCCCAAGCCCGGGACCGTAGTCGGCACCCTCGGCCGTGTCGGCCGGGACACACTTGAGGAACGCGAGTTGAAGGTAGACCTGACCGGCAGGAAGGAACTCAGCCTCGTCCTCGAGCCCACCTCCACCGACGGAGCCAACTACTACGCCCGCGAAGGCGGGAAGGGGCCGCAGCTTGTGGTTGAGTACGTCGCGGAGTAGAGCGGACCGGGCCTGCCGAGAGCCAGCCTCCGACCCACTACTGTGAGCGAACAGCCGAGCAGCGGCGCTCGGCGAGTGCGTGGCGTCAGCCCGTTGTCAGCCAGACCCCAGCAGGTACTTGACAACATCCCTGGCCGAGTAGGAGTCGCCCGACTGCTCCACCAGCGGCGACAGCTTCTTCAGGTCGTCCCCCGCGGTCAGCAGCATCTTCTCCACGTAGCCAGAGGCGTGGCACTGAGGGATCCCGATGTTGGCCAGCAGACCGTTGCACAGGCACTTACGGCCGAGCGTCTGCTCCGCTTTGCCGCCTTTGCGCTCGTAGGCGTTGACGGGCTCGGCCGGACAGCGGTAGCCCAGTGAGCCCTCGGGCTTGCGGTAGACATGTCGCAGGTACCCGAGGTCGCACACCCGCTTCCGGTTCTCGTAGACTTCGCGCTCGGAGAGAGACCCCTCCAGACGCGCCACCTTGAACGGGAATCCCGTGGGTGAGGCGACTGGGTCGGTGAACACCTCGCTCTCTCCGTTGCGGAGGGCGCCAATCAGCGTCTGTTTCGTCTCGGGCGTCAGGGCGGACTCCCGGCACAAGGCGAATGCGGTACCCACTTGGATGCCCACCGCGCCCAGTGCGAGTGCCTTCTCCAACCCCGGCGGCTCTCCGTAGCCGCCGGCGAGCCAGAAGGGCACACCGAGGGCGGCGATCTTCTTCAGGTCGACGTCGTCTTTCGGCCCATAGATCGGTTCGCCCGAGTCGCTGAGTTGCAGCAGCCCGCGCGGCGGGGCGTTGTGCCCCCCGGCAGTGGGCCCCTCGATGACGAAGCCGTCGACCTTGCCCGTTGCCTTCTTGGCAAGCGTCTGCGCCAGAACCGCGGAGGCGATGATGGCGAGGAACAAGGGGCGCGGCAGAGGCGGCAACCCGCCGCCGATCACTTCCGTCGGGTCGAAGGTCATTCGGTAGTCGTCGTCACCCGTGGCCCCCTCGACAAGTAGCCTGAGAGAAGCGGGCTGATGCTGGGTGTACCGGTCCAGGATCCCGGGGATCTCGCGCGGGACTCCGGCGCCCATGCACACATAGTCGACGCCGGCCAACATGGCGCCATAGAGCGAGGCCAGGTTGGGCATCTGGATCTTCTCGAGATAGTTGATGCCCACCACTCCGTCGTGTCCCTCTTTGGCGAGGAAGACCTCGACGAAGTTGGCCACGACGGTCAGTTGCTGCGACTCCACGCTGGGTTCGGCCGCGTATGCCGGTATCCGCCGAAACGGCTGAGATGCAGCTCTGCCGCCGGGAATGCAATGCTCTTCCACTATGCGTTGGGCGAGGCTGGGCACCGGGAAGCAGCTCAGCGCCCGCCGCATGTGCCCGTCCGGGTCACCGTCCTGCAGCCGCCGGGCGAGGATTACGTCGAGGGCGGTGCCGGAGACGACGCCCAGTTGTCCGGTCTCGGCCACGGCGCGCGCCAGGAACCAGTTCGAGACGCCTGCCCCCATGCCGCCCTGGATGATTGCTGGATGTGTCATGCAGTCTTGCTCTCATTCTCCCCGCCGGCCCCTCACTGCGCCAGCGCGCAAAGTCTGCCGGGGAGACCTGCCTCTCGCAAAGTCACAGCCCCTGAACGGAGCCGCGGTCGCCGCCATGGGAATTATGCTTCGCGCGCGCCCTTCTACGCAGACGAAATGTGCAGTATACTCCAATTTGCCGGACTTTACGTTAGCCGGCAAATACCGTCTTCCTGGACGCGGTGCTACGTTCCCTGACCGGGCCCTTGCTTGCCCAGCGCGTGAACGTCGTAATCTCGAACCCGGAACGGCAAAACAGGAGCCACGTATGGCAGAGGGAACGGTTCGATTCTTCAACGGGGAGCGCAACTTCGGCTTTATCGCCAGCGACGATGGCAACGACGTCTTCGTCCACATCACCGCGTTTGGCGACGAAGCAGCCCGGCCCCAGGAAGGCCAGCGGGTACAGTTCGAGACCGAGCAGTCAGACAAGGGCCCCCGGGCGACCAAGGCCACATTACTGGACGAGTTCCGCGAAGTGCCCCCGTCGAGTCGCGGCGGCGGTGGCGGCGGTCGTCGCAGTGGCGGCGGCGGCGGCGGTGGCGGCGGCTACCGCGGTGGTAGTGGCGGCGGCGGCCGTCGCGAGGAGCGTCCTCGCCGGTTCTGGCCGAGAGACTTCCGCTAAGCGCCCAGTCGGCCAGGCACTCGCCTCCGGGCGGGTGGTATGAAGTCAAAACGTGAGAGCAGCCGCAGGCGGCTGCTCTCACTGCTTTGTGGGGAACCCGCGCCGGTACTCCTCGCGCTTGGCCTGCCAAACGCTCTCCAAGGGGCCGGTGGTGCCCAACATGACGGGTCGGTACTTCGGGTCGAGGCTGGACTGCTCAGCGAACCACGGGCCGATGGTGGCGACGACGTCCGGCTGAAGCGGGACGATCGCTCGGTCGAATGCCCGGACGAACGACTCCGGCGTCAGGTGCTTACTCCCCCTGAAGTACTGCGACCGGGCGAACGCGCCGAACAGCTTGCCGTTCGCATGGCAGACCCGCTTTGCCAACGCGCCCTGCGCCAGGAAGTAATGCCGGAAGCGCTGGTGGTTCTCAACGGCTTCGTCGTACTCGTCCAGCGACAAGTTGCCCGGCGGTCGGACGTGGATCGACTTGGTCGTTTCATGCACCATGCCGGCGAACCATGGGCTTCGCATCAGGCGCTCCATGTCGGTGCCCATGGCGACCGAGTTGAGCACGTCGTACTCCTCGTAGTCGGCCATCGTCACCGTCTCAGTCTGCAGGTCGCCGCGTTCGTCGCGGTACTGGAACGCAACCGGCTCTTTCGACGCCTCCCGCAGCGAGTACCACATGGGCAACTGGAAGTAGAGGACACCGCGGAAGTACGGGTTGCCCTTCTGCGCCAGACACCACGCGCGAGCGACGCGCTCGATGAACGTCGTCCACGTCTCGTACACCCAGTCCTCCCACACGCGCCAGTAGTTAGTGTCGGCCGGATCGACGAACTCAACCCAGTCGGGCAGCGACACCGTGGCGGCGTCGTCGTTGAACTCGTTCCGGTCGGCCGGCAGCTTGTCGAAGTTGTGCCCGCGCTCGCGGGCAAAGGCGACGAAGCTGTCGCGGGCAGTCGGCGAGAACAGCGGCACGCAACGCTTGGCCGGGTTGAGATATGAGTACCGCGGGTCGGCGTCCACGAATAGCTCGCGGTGCGTCTTCCGGCCGAGCCGCATCACGGTGTCCGGCGACGCGACGTCGTGCTCCGTCTCCTGCTTCGACCATACCGACTCCCAGTTGCTGGAGAGCATGCACTCGTTCAGCACAATGAACCCGCACAGCGCGCCGACGCACTCGTCCTCAGGTCCGTCCCAGGCGAACACGCGCCGAATGCTCGCCAACAGCTCCTCGACCGCCGCGCCGTTGGCGACATCGAACAGCTCCCCGGTGAACTTGATCTTCGACTCGTTGTCCTCCGGCAGCGACGGCGCGCGCCGCCACACCGACCTGTCCGCCTTCAGCGAGTACGCTCGATAGCTCTCCGGCTGCTTCGCCACCTCCTCCGGCCGGAAGAACCCCGGCAGCCGCGGGAAGCTCCAGAACCCGGGGAACAGCCTCCCTTGTTCGGCTGACACAGCCCGCATCGCCCGCGCCAGATCGCGCACGTCCCGACGCCCCGTCGCCGTGTCGACGTTCAGGTTCAGCACCTCCGCCCCGTCGAAGAACTGCGCAATCCCCTCGACGCGGAGCCGCTTGCGGTCATACGTCTTGTAGAACCACGCCGGCGGGTCGTCGGTGGTGAAGCCGGACTGGATGTAGGTGAGGGGGAGGGTAAGGGGCGGCGCCGCGGCTTCGCCGGTCACGGGTGGCGGCGAAGCCGCAAACACCGCAAGCGTCAACGCGTAGGCCAGGTGTGTCGTCACCGGCATTCACCCTTGCGACACAGGTTCGGCAACCTGTGCTACTTTCCGTGCTCCTGCTCCCACCGCACTTGCTCCGCCGGGTCATACGGCGCGACGGTACCAGTCTGGTAGAGCCCCCACGCTTGGAGTCGGCGGGTGACTGCGGGCTGGTGTGACCGGGTGTTCGTCGGCTTGAACATGTCCACGTAGTAGCGCTGCTCCATGGATATGAGCTTGGCTTCCAGCGCCTTGCAAAGCTTGCTGGCGAGCTGGGGCTTCTGCTCGATCAGGTTCCAGCGCTCGTCGGGGTCGCGCTTGAGGTCGAAGAGCATGTCGGCGCCGTTGGACGCCCAGATGTACTTGTGGGTCTTCGTGCGCGCGGCTTTGTACCAGACGTTGGCGAAGCGCACGTCGAGGTCGGCGGGGGTTCCGGCTTCGGTCCAGCCGCGGCGCATGACGTGGATGGCGCGTTGGGCCTCGATGAGGGCGAACTCGCGGGTGGGGCCTGTGAGCGCGGCAAGGAGGCTCTCGCCTTGGATGCTGGCGCGGGCTTCCTCGTCCTCGATCTCGCACAGCTCCATCAGCGTCGGGAGGAGGTCGTTGATCTGCACCAGCTCCTTGCAGCGGGTCCGCGGCTTGAACGCTTTGGGGTAGCGGATCACCAGGGGCGTCTTGCACACGCTGTCGTACACACCGTTCTGAGAGTGATACGAGTAGTGCGTGTGCTCGCCTTGGTCGTCTCCGTGGTCACCGGTGACGATGAAGATTGTGTCGTCGTAGACACCGCGCTGCTTCAGCTCTTCAGCGAGGCAGCCGATGCGGTGGTCGAGGCAAGCAGTCTCGGCGTCGTACAACGCGCGCTGCACGATCCAATCGTCGATGGTCAGCGGCTTGTCGCCAATGGTGGTGACGGCCTGCCCGCCCTTGGCGGCCAAGGCCTGCTCGTAGGTCACGCCTTCCGGCAGGAATCGGCTGCGCCACGGCTCGGGCGGGTTGTAGACATCGTGCGGCTCAGTGCAGTTCACGAACATCAGGAACGGCTTCTTGCTGCGCGACCGTACCACGTTGTCGTCGATCCATTTGCACGCGACGCCGACGGCTTTGAAGGAGCCGTTGTCCCGCTCGTCGGGGTTGTCGCTGGGGACGTAGGGCGCGACGGCTTCGACGTTGCCCGCCCCGTACCGGATGTGCTCCTCAAATCCAGTGCCAGCCGACCACGGGTTGCCGCTGTCGTACGCCCAGCCGTTGTTGCACAGCGCCACTGTGCGATAGCCGTTCTTCGTGAACACCTCACCCATCTGCGGCAATCCAGGCTCCAGCCCTTCATGCTGCGCGCCCGCGCCGTGCCCCGACTCATACCGGCCCGTGAACATCGACGCATGCACCGGCAGCGTCCACGGCGCGGTCACGAAGTGGTTCTCGAACAGGCAGCCCTCCTTCGCGATCTGGTCGATGTTCGGCGTCGTCGGCCGCCGGTAGCCGTAGCAGTGCATGTTCCGCGCGCCCTGGGTGTCCATCATAAAGAGGACGATGTTGGAGCGGCTGGTTGGGGGGTGCGAGACTCGCTTTGCCATGGGTACGTTCCTTTCCGTGCATCGTGCCGAAGAGACACAGGTGAGGTGTGACGTTGGTTCCCCATTCGACGCGTAGCGCCGCAATCATCCCTGCGTAGGAAACTTCGACACACCTTGTGGAGGGCTGCCCAGGCTACAGATCCGTCCGCGAGAACACCCACCCACTCAGCAGCAGCAGCGCCACCACGTAGACCGCTACGTATCCCAAGTCCCACGGACTCGCTTCGGGTCGCACGAACGGCTGCCTGCCCATGAAGCCATCGAGGTCCAGGCGGCCGCTGACGTGGTCGATCCAGAGGGCGATCCGGCCGGTGGGCACGAGCATGCCGCACCAGCGGCAGACGCCGTAGAGCGTCTCGGCTGCTTCCCGCGTGGGCTCGTTCTGGTTGAGCCCGTGGGCGATCATGCGCAGAAGGCCGTACTCCTGGCTGCCGACGAGCCAGCTAAGCAGCCCGATCCCGGCCGAGAGCCACGTCGAGGCGACGGCGGAGAGTGAGAGCGTCAACGTCGTGAACAGCGCCCCGAACATCAGCGAGGCTATCGCCCCAGAGAAGATCTGCTCGTTCAATGCACCGGTGCGCCACCACAGGATGCCGGTGAGCAGGCTGCCCAGCACGACCAGGTAGATCAGCAGAATGGCGTTCAGCCCGAGCCATTTGCCCAACAGAATCTGCCACCGGGTGATTGGCTTGGAGATCACCGTGTGCAGTGCGCCGCTTTCGCGTTCTCCGGCAAGGGCGCCGGCCGCAAACAGGATGGCCAAGAACATGGTGAAGGTGCGGACGATCCACAGCCCGCCTTTGCGCATGAGTTCCGTGAAGAGGGCGTGCTCCACCGGCTTGCCCTCGACCAGCGCCGCAGCGGGGCGACCGCGCTCCACTCGCCGGTGCTCAATCTTCCGTTCGGTGCGGACGGCAAGCCGCGTCATGCCGACGATGAGGAACATCGTGAACAGGATGGCGACGACAGCGGTTCGTCGTTTGAGCGACTCCAACATGGTCAGCCGCGCGATCTCGTAGAGCCCTCTCACGCCGTTGCCCCTTTCTGCGATTCCGCGCCGTTGCCGCCGACCAGCCTCACAAAGAGCTCCTCCAGGCTTTGGCGTTGTGGCTTCAGCTCCAGCAGCTCTGCGCCAGCGGCCACAACCATCGGAGCGAGGGTGGACACGGTGGACGGCGTAGACAGGTGGAGGGAGACGTGCTCGCCGGTCACGGTCAGGCTGGAGCTTAGGGCCGCCAGACGCTGCTCCAACTCCGGCGTCAACCCGCGGAGGCGCATCTCGACCGAGACGGACGGCTCTGTCAACTCCTCGATTCCGCCTTGCCGGATCAACTGGCCGTGGTGCATGATTCCGACGCGGTCGCAGCACAGCTCGATTTCCGAGAGGAGATGGGAGTTGAGGAACACGGTCTTGCCGCGGGACTTGAGCGACAGGATGATATCGCGCACTTTCCGGCGGCCCAGCGGGTCGAGCGCCGAGGTGGGCTCATCCAGAATCACCAGGTCGGGGTCGTGGACCAGCGCCTGCCCCAGTCCCGCTCGTTGCTGCATTCCTTTGGAGAACTCCCGCACGGGGACGCGCGCCCGGTCGGCAAGCCCGACCAACTCCAACACGGCGGGAACGCGCGCCTTGCGGTCGGCCGCCGACATGCCGTGGAGCCGGCCGTGCAGGTCGAGCAGCTCCGCGGCGGTGAGGAAGTCGTGGAAGTGGAACTTCTCGGGGAGGAATCCCACGCGCTTCCGCCCTGCCGGGTGACCTAGCGCGTGGCCGCAGAGAGCGCCGCTGCCTGCCGTGGGCAGCACGCTTCCCAGCAGCATCATCACCGACGTCGTCTTGCCGGCGCCGTTGGGGCCGAGGAAACCGAACGCCTCTCCCCAGCCGACTTCCAGGTCCAGAGCCTGCACCGCTACCAGAGGCTTCCGCCGCAGTCCGCCGCCATAGACCTTGCGGAGTCCGCTCGTGGAGATCGCCGTGCCCGTCGCGATCGTCGCCGTCATTGAGACCGCTCCCAAGCCGCTGCCGGCGACCCCAGGTCGGTCAGCAACTGGGACATGCGCGCCAAGCCGGGGAAGGTCGTCTCGGAGGTGAAGCGGATCGTGGCCGCCAGCGTCTGCCCCAACGACTCTGGGGTTCCGGCCCACACCGGGCTGAGGAGGCGGCTGCTCCCCTTGGGCGCCTCGAGGCGAAGAGCGACCTCCCAGCCGGGCTTGCCTTCGAGAGCGACGACGTACCCGCCGCGCGGATCGGCGTACCCGAACCACGGCGAAGTCAGCACCGCGGCGACGTGCAGCCACGCTGCGTTGCCACTGGCGACGGGGACGAAGCTCGGCTGGTTCTCGCGGGGGAGCGCGAAATGCCCGTCGCCGGCAGTCGCGAATGCCGGTGGGTACGCGATCACCGGCTTCAGCGTCTCGCCCGGCGAAAGCACCGCTTCGGGGGTGAGCTCAATGCGCAAGTCCGCGTCCGCCAGCGCCACGCGCAACCGGCAGGGGAAGCCGCCCGACAGCCGCGCGGTGAGAACGCGTTCCTCCACCTTGGCTCCTTCCAACGGCGAATCTACCCCGGCCGCTGCGCGCCAAGTCCTGCGGGTCACGCGGTCCGTCACGGTGAGGGAGCCGGTTCTCGGATCGACCAGAACCACCAGTCGGGGGTTGTCCAACCGTAGCTCTGCAAGCTCACGGGGGGCCTTGCCGCCGCCACCCCAACGGCCGGCCAGCGCTTCGAGCGCCATGGGCGGGATTTGCGGGGCCGCTCCCGTGCCTCCGCCCGCTTCTCGCCCGGCTCCCCGTTGCCACGGCTGCGGCCCGGTGGCGCCAGCTCGCTGAGTCCTTTCGGGCCCGCTCGGCCGGCCACGCTCCCCCACCGGCGCTTTGCCGTTCAGTCCGGTTTGGGCGCCCAGATGACGGAGTTCCGTCAGGTACTGATCCGCCGTCAGTCGGCCTTCGCCGGCTCGCCGGATGAGTCGTTGGAGTGCCTTCAGCGGCGCCGGATCGCCCCCCTCTTTAGCCTGGCGGCCGACTTCAGCGCCGACCATTGCCGTCTCGCGGAGCACGCGCTCGCGGTCCGCTGGTGGCAGTTGCGCAGCAAACACCATCAGCCGCTCGCGTTCCTCCTGCCACCGCTCGCCGGCGCCAGCTTGCTCGCCACCCATTCCTTCGGCCGGTGCCTTCCCCTGCCAGTTTCCTCGGCGCCACTGCTCGGCGCCGTTCCGCTTACCCCGCATGTCCGTTCCAGACATACCTGGCCCACCACCGGGCGAACCTGCGCCCTCACCCTCGACTCGCTGGCCGGGAGCTGCGTCCGGACTCTGCGGCGGTCTGCCTTCCTCTCCCGTGGACTGTCCCCGCAACCAGCGGGCCTGTCGCTCTACCTGGGTCAGCTTCTCGCTGGCGGCCTCAAGGTGTCGCTTGTCGAGGTTCTCGCGCACCTCCTTGAGTTGCTCCTGAACCGCCGGTCGGTCGGCGAGCTCAGTCTGGAGCCTGGCGAATCGCCCCCACAGCGCTCGCTCCCGGTCCATCCCGGCGCGGCTGCTGAAGAGCCACAGCCAGCTTGCCGTCACACACAGGCCGCCGATCAGCGCGACCAGACTTGTTCTTGCCATGCATCTGCTCCTGCGAGAGGTTAACGACAGTGTCTGGTCCAACCGGATTGGGTTTCATGGATACGCCCCGGCGAGACGAGCTCGCCGGGGCACCCTCTGGGTTCTACACCCTTGGGCCGGGTCCTTCCGGTTGCCGGTCGGCTTGAGTTCCGCCGCCGTCGCGGCTATCCTGTCGCCTCAACAACGGAGAACCAGTCCCGATGATCCCCCTGCAGACGGTCGCGTTACTGAGTATGTTCCTGCCGCCCGTCGCCGCGGCTGCGCCGGCGCGTACAGCCGAGGCGCTGTGGACCGAAGGCGAGCACTACTTCGAGCAGTTCGGCTCACAGCGAGTCGACCCGCCGCCAGGCGCTTCCGGCGGGCAGTGCCTCGGGTCGAACTGGGGCGGCGCCAAGGGGCACTTCGTTGTCTATCGGTTCTGCCTGGACGCGCCGCTGGACCAGTGCATCGTTGCATTTCGCGCCGCCCGGCAAGCGGAGCCCGAGAGCCGGTTCGCGCTGTCGCTGGACGACCGCCACGCGGCCGACGTCGTGTTCCCGCCGACTGGTGGATGGGGGCACGGAGCGGACGGCGAGTGGCGCTGCGTTCAGGTCGCACTGGGCGACCTCTCGGCGGGCTGGCACACACTGCGGCTGGAGTCACTCGCCGACAAGGGCAACACGAACCTCGACGGCTTCTTCCTTGCCGTGGCTCCATTCGACCCACCGAACAAGCGAGAGGAAATCGAGAAGGCGCCCAAACTCAAGCTCAGGCGCCGAGATAGGGGAGGGCTCGTGGACGAGAACCTGAAGATCGACGACTTCGCGCCGGTGGCGGAGGACTGGTACTACCCGCCGGAGGAACCGCAGGAACGGAAGACGCTCGAAGTTCCTGCGCTCTTGCGTTGGAGGGGCGAGACAGCGGCGCTCCGTCATGCCGAGACCGGCGAAGAGCGCACCGTGTCGGTGGGCGGGTCCGCGTGGGGCTGGCTCGCCGTCGCACGAACCGACACGCCGCGAGCGTTGGTGCTGGAGAAGCGCTTCCGATACTGGGGAGTGTTCGTCTACCTGGACGGGAAGGGCGTCGTCGCCGAGATCCGCAAGGCGGTCGGGGAGCTTGCCGGAATCGCGCGGCCGCTCCAGAGATACCCCGCGGGGTACATGAACTGGGTCGAAAACAGTGCCGCCGATGTCCTGGGCGACCGGGTGCTCGCGCAAGGGGAGCCGTCCTACCAGCACGTCGCCGGGTGGCTGCCCGACCTAATACTACAACCGTACTTAGCTCGGGGCAGGTCTCCGACCGCCCCGAAACGCTTGACCGGAAGGTCTCAAAGGGCTGCGAATCCACGGGATTCGA
>Ga0210028_1002284_pt1 | contig 15400 bp, 17 predicted proteins | sample CryGeymeta201513_FD_185468 | JGI IMG/M metagenome (GOLD analysis project Ga0210028, IMG submission 185468) | Groundwater microbial communities from Crystal Geyser aquifers in Utah, USA - Crystal Geyser metaG 2015-13 (SPAdes) (version 2) | ecosystem: Environmental > Aquatic > Deep subsurface >...
TATATCAATATCAGATAGTTCTTCTATTCATTCTTCCGATTCTTTTTTTTCTTGTTTTTCTGGAATTATTATTCCATATCTTTGAACGTCTAATTTTCATTCTTCTCATAAATCTGATAATTCTGCTTCCAAAGCGGAAATATCTTTGGAAAAAATTTTTTTATCATCATCGGTCAATTTTTTTAAAATATCCTTTAGTTCTCCAAGTGATTCTCTGATTTTTCCAAGATCTTTGTCATTCTGCTTATCAAGATCTTTGTCATTCTGCTTATCAAGTTTATCAATCTCTGCATCAATAGCTTCGAGCTTTTGTGATGTATCTTTTATTTCTTTGATTTCTTGATATTGTTGCTGTTCTGCTCACATGATGATTATTACATTTTATCTAAATCAGGCAATTTGTCCTCATATTTGCTTTTTGCTTCCAGCATTTTGACTCTGAGCATAGCTACTCTTTGTTTAAGGGAGGTAATTTTTGTTCTTTTTTCTTTGAGATCTTTGAGTGTTCTCTCTTTGTCGGTCTGTTGCATCTCTAATTTTTAATGATAAACTACTTCCCCATCTGCAAAGCTTCGAGCATCATATCTTGATGCCTATTCCTCAATTCATTGACCTGATGTTGTTTGTAATCTGTGAATTTATCTGCGTCAAATCCATATTCCTCCAACATCAATGAAGTATGATTTGCACCGATATAATGTGGCAAAATAACATAATCTGCACCTTGTTCGTAGAGCTTGATCGCTTCTTCGACGTAATGAGAGATGAGGATGACGATGAGGTGTGGATTAAGATCTTTGAGCGTTTTGAGGAGGACCATATTCTCATCGAATTTTTTGATGGTGGAGATGATCATTTTCGTTTTTTTTACATTGAGATCTTCCAAGAAATTTACATCTCCGGCATCACCGTACATGCACGGAACTCATTTTTTCTGGAGCATGGAAATGATTCATGGATGCTCGTCGACGACCAGGATTTCTGTGTGTTTCTGGATAAGCGTGCTGTAGAGATTACTTCAGAATTTTCCATAACCAAAAAGCATGATTTCATATTCTTTGTCGGTATGTTCTTTGTAGGATCTGTTCCGATTGCCGGGAATATATCTGGTACATGCTTTACATCGTCCGTAAATCTTCTCTCCGTAGATCGTATAATAACTCGAACCCGCTATGGAAACAAGTCCCACGAGCGTGATGATGGAGGCGATGTTTGGATCTTTGATTGCTCACGAAGACAAGCCCATGGCCACGAGCAAAAACGAGAATTCACTAATCTGCGCAAGTGATGATCAAGCCAGAAAGTTATTTTTCTTGGTATGTCACATTATTCACAGAATCAACATCGTGATGATCGGCTTGCAGACGAGGATGAAGAGGACAAAACAGATAATCTGAGGGATATAATGAATTGCCGTAGAGAAATTTACGCCAGTCCCCAATAGCACGAAAAATATTACGATAAAGAAATCTCTCAGTGATTTGACCCTACTGGTGATTTCAAATCTATATGATGAGGTCGCCAAAGTGATACCTGCGGCTAATGCGCCGATTTCGATACTAAATCCCAATCGATAGAATATCGTTCCGATGATGAAGCATCGTCCTATGGCGAATAAAAAGAGATATTCTTGTGTTTCTGCTATTTTTTTGGTGATGACTGGAATCAGATATCTACTGATGAGGTAAAGTCCTCCGCCCAGAAGAATCATCTTGCCAAACATTATTGCTGCAGCTAGAAATTGGTTACCTCCTCAGGCACCGTTGAATGTCGCCAAAAACAAAAATACCAGCATGACTATGACGTCTTGCACGATCAGAATTCCGATGGACAGCCTTCCAAAGGTGCTTTCGGTTTCATCTTGGTCGGATAAGAGCTTAAGGACCACGATGGTAGAACTGAATGCGAATCCTACACCTATATATGCTGATGTTATGCTATCGAATCCAAGAAGATATGATAATCCATACCCCACTGCCGCTGTTACGATCACTTGCAGTGATCAGGTGATGATCGAGCTCCTTCTTAAGTCCTTGATGATGAGTGGGTTAAGCTCCATACCCACGATAAAAAGAAGGAGGCTGATACCTATTTTGGAAAAGGTTTCTATGGCGATGTTTTCGCTTATGATGTGCGGCAAAAATATGCTTAAGATGATTCCTGCGACGATATATCCGATGATCATCGGTTGTTTAAAAAATTTCATAATTCCCATGGTGATGAGAACTACGCCGATAACTACTCATAATGAAGTGAATATCTGCTCGGTCATACAATAATGCTGAAGCATTAAAATGCTGAAGCGACTAAGCGCGACCCAATCTCGTTTAAGCGTTTGGGCGTTTAATCGTTTCTACGTTTATAATTATAACCATAATCATATTTTTGTCAAATTTTGGATGGGAAATGGAGATTGATTGGAGATTAGGAGATTCAAGACTTGGAGATATACTTGAAATTAGCGAATAAAAACGTATATATAATCATGTTTTTTATATTTTAATCATTTAATTCACATGGTTGCAACAAGTAAGTTTCAAGGTAGATTTTATTATTATGAGAACATCAACGGAAAGGAGAAGAGGGTGGAAAAAGAGTTTACTGATCCTAAAAAGTACGGCGATTTCGTTAAACAGTACCCTATGCCTAGCCTATCTTCATTTTGGGGATTGGGGGCACCCTCCGCATTGGCGGGCAAGCCTGCAAAAAAGGCGTTGCCAGTAAAAAGGGCAATTAAAGCCAAGAAAACTCCCTCCGCATTGGTGGGTAAACCTACTAAGAAGAAAATAATCAAGAAGAAGAAATAATTATTTGTATTCCCTTTTATTTTTACTATAACCGCCTGGCTCGTAGGAGCAATTTTTTGCATTCATAATAATTTTAATTGTATCTAATATATCATTATGGTAGAAAAGAAATGAAATGAAATGAAATCCCACAGTATTGCGGGAGATAAAAAAGGGATGAAAGAGACGAAGGAAACGAAGCCTACCGAAAAGGCAGGTAAGTCCTTTTTGACAGGAAGACCGGCTGGCTGATCTATGGTCATAAATTCTGTGGAAGATGAAATATCCAGGTCCTATATCGAATATGCAATGTCGGTCATTATTTCACGTGCTTTACCTGATACCAGAGACGGTTTTAAGCCGGTGCTTAGAAGAATCCTTTTCTGAATGTATCAAATGAATAATTTTTTCAATCAAAAACATAAGAAATGCGCGAGAATCGTGTGAGATGTGATGGGAAAGTACCATCCGCACGGAGATAGTAGTATCTACGAAGCAATGGTTCGTATGGCTCAACCTCGATCATTCAGATATCCGCTTGTGGATGGACAAGGTAACTTCGGTTCTATCGATGGTGATAGCGCTGCAGCGATGAGGTATACGGAAGCGAGATTGACCAAAATAGCTGAAGAGATGTTGGCAGATATAGATCAGAATACGGTCGACCGAAGAGATAATTTTGATGGTTCATTGCAAGAACCTATTATGCTTCCTACAAAATTCCCAAATCATCTCTGCAACGGCACTATGGGTATCGCTGTGGGTATGGCGACAAATATGGCTCCACACAATCTTAATGAAGTACTTGATGCTTCATTGCTCCTCCTTGAAAAAGAAGGAAGACCGCTTCCTGGTCAAAAGTCCAAATTAGTCGAAAGTCAAAAGTCTATAAAGTCCATAAAGTCAAAAATCCAACCAGAAGACCTTACGACCTGATGACCTTCGACCTTACAGACTTGAGAGACCTTACAAACCTGATGACCTGATGACCAATTGGATGAAGAAGAAGCAGTAGATGATGGAAAATATCATGTCAGCATAGATGAAATTATGGAAATCATCAAGGGACCTGATTTCCCTACGGGAGGTATCATTTATGACCCTGCAAATATCAAAGAAGTCTACAAAAGAGGAAAATGAGGTATCGTGATGAGAGGGAAAACTCATGTGGAGCCACAAAAAAATGGTAACATCATCGTCATAGACGAAATCCCTTATGTGGTGAACAAATCTACTTTGGTAGCGAAGATCGGTGAATTAGTCGTCGATAAAAAAATAGAAGGTGTAACGGACATCAGAGATGAATCCAGCAAAAACAAGATCAGAGTAGCTATTTATACTAAGAATGGCGTCGATCCAGATCAGATTCTTATAGCATTATATAGATTCACTGAATTGCAGAGCAACTTTAATATCAACAATGTGACACTCGTAGAGGCTGGTATTCAGCCAAGACTTCTCAATATCAAAGAATTGTTGATGGAGTTTGTGGTGTTTAGGAGACAGGTAGTCTACCGCAGATCAGTATTCCAACTCGGCAAAGCAAAAGACAGATTACATATTCTTGAAGGATTGAGAAAAGCCATAGACATCATCGATGAAGTAATCGATACGATTAAGAAATCTCAAACAAAACAAGATGCGAAAGAAAATTTGATGAAAAAATTCAAATTTTCTGACCTGCAAGCTGAATACATCCTGATGATGAGATTGCAATCCTTGGTCTGACTTGAAATATTGAAAATCAATGACGAAATCGATGAAAAAAAGAAGCTGATTGCATATCTCGAAGGTATCATCAACGACGCAGAAAAACTTGATGGCGTCATCAAGGATGAATTCAAATATATGAAAAAGCAGTATGGAGACGAGAGAAAAACTGATGTATCAAATGATCTCAGCATCTATAATATCGCGGGAAGTTTGAAAGCATTCAGAGATGCAGCTGATAAAATCAGAGAAGACGTCATCGTCCGAGTAGGAAATGATTTCTCTGTCAGAATCTTGTATCAATCAAGGATTCTCGCGATTCCTGAAGAGACTATGGACCTGATTTATACGCACAATCAGGATAAGTTGATCATCATCACCGACATCGGTGAATTGGTCGTCCAGAGATTGAAGGATCTCGGAAGTCAGGTCATGAAGCAGAATGCTATCAATCTCAAAGGGCAATTCGGTCTACAAGGAAAGATAATATTCGCGAATACCTTACACTATGATTATAATTATCTCGTGTTCATGACAGACAAAAACAGTCTGAAGAAAATCAAGAAAGAACTCGTCCTTTCATTCAAAAAATTCCCTACGAAAATCATGGGACTCGACGAAGAAGAGAAGATATTAAATGTAGAAGCTGTCAGCGATAGAGATCATATCGGCGTCATCACTAAACAATGACGGATGAATATCTTCAAGAGCGACGAACTCAGACCTATGTGAAAAACAGCAGGTGGAGTCAAGGCTATTGATCTTGAAGAAGGTGATCAGGTTGCTGGATTATTCTTACACAAGGATGAACCATTTATCTTGATCCATTCAGATAAGAATGGGAAAATGTTGAATCTCGAAGACCTCAAGATATGGAAGAGAGCGAGAAAAGGTATCGTTGTCATGACAGGAAAAGAACAATTGGAATGAGCGATCTCTATCATCGAATGAGCGATCAGAATCAGATTCAAAGACGGAACGATACAGACTCTGCATTCAAATAATATCAGTCTGGATGAACCGGAGACACCGCTCTACTCTATGGTCAACAAGCATATCGACGTCATCTACAGACCATGGGAAGAAAAAGAAGAAAATCTCAGATACAAGGAAGAAAGAAAAAAAGCCGAAAAAGAAGCTGCTAAACTTGAGAAAAAAATCGCGGATGAAGACGAACAAGACAAAAACGGAGAAAAAGACGAATGAGATGAGCAGTAAAATATAATTTCATATGGGAAAGGTTGATTAACAAGAAATTGTATCAACCTTTTTTATTATTTCTTATTTTTATGTTACGCTACCACGCCTATCTGGGAAATATTTTCTCCATTCTCATTAATTTCTATGAGAAATATAGGCAATCATTTTGCTAGTTCTCAAACCGTAGTATTGAGATGCTCTTCCATCGTCTGATTGAGCATCCCTACAACTTCAGACAAATCGTCTTTGTCGATGAGTCAGCCCTGCTGAAGTCAGGGTAAACTTTCTATTATTTTTTCAGCTATGATTTTATTCCTATTTTCTGCACAAGTTTTGTGGAATATGAATACTTGATGACCTTCCTTATTTTTGTTGTACACGCTATGTGTCGCAGAATCTATTATCATCACTCCCCTTTCTCCGTGATGCCCATCAAGTATAATATTTGTAGATCCATGTTTGATACTCTCATTCATAAAATCCAAAACAAATTGCACTTCTGCATCGGTGAGTCCATAATCATCTGGCTTATTTTTCGCTAGTCTCAAATGTCCGCATCCGATGCCATAATCATGTAATGCATGCGTATCCGTATGGAAAGCTAGATTCTTTACTCCGCCTACGACATTGGTCAGGATATGAGTTAATTTTGTCATCATTGCATGATCCAATTCTTCTTTTCATAATAATTTTTTGATGACAGCGATCATGACTTTGAGCTGTCCGCCATCTGCACCAGGAATGGAACATGCTTGATTATCGCCTTGATTGTATCTTCCGTCAATGCATTGAGAAATCAATGGATGCTTGATAAGAAATTTGCTTGTGAACACATGATCTTGTACATCTGACAATGTGTAATGAGACATAATAGTAGAAAGTACAAAGTAAAAAGTACAAAATATGGTGAACGGTAAATGGTAAACGGGGAACGTTACCCATTATCCATTATCCGTTGAATCGTGTTTATATATATGAAAGTTTTTTGCAAATAAAAAAACACTGGGCATAAAGAAATTCCGTCCCAGTGCTATAATAGTGTTTTTAAACGCCTCATTTTTTCAATTTTTCCCATGCCTCACGAGAAACAAAATATGTTTCTTTGGACTTATGTCCGGGCTGTGGTAAAGAAGAATAATCTACATGGAAATACCGTGTGACTGTTATCCCGGGGAATCGAATAATCAATTCATTCTCTGCATCAAACAAAAGCTGAAGCTGCTCTTTGATATCCATACAGACCGGTCCTGCGGCTCCACAAGGAGCATGTGTATAAAGGACAATGTTCCTCACGCCTTTGATTTGTATGGCTTCCCGGATCTGATTCATGAGGAAGTTCCTTGCATTGTTCACATTCAATGGCGACCTTTCTGGAATCAGTAACGGACCGCCATTGGCAGTCAGGATATGAAGCATGACACTTCTGCTCAAACGCTTGATACTTTTGATGCACGCTTCAGTCACTGCCTTGCTGATTTTTGCAATCACAACTGCCTCATCATCATTATTCTTTTGGCTATCTTCTATTGTCCTTTTGATGATGATTTCGGTGTTTCTAATTGCTCTTTCTCTATCCAAAGTACTCAGGATTCTGTGAGCTATTTTATCCACCAATTGAGCGCCATCGGCGCACATTATTGCAATTTCACCACCGTCTTTTTTACGGCTCTTGATAGACATCCTGGTTACTTTTTTGAACACTTGCGCTTCAATAAACGCTTTAATTTCTTTTGCATTCGATTTTGTCAATTTAATCATAACTTTCTTTTTTTGTTTTACGTTTCTTTTCCATCAATTTTTGATGAGGGAATGTGGTATATACAAATGTTAGAATAAGTCAAGCCCATATCTCTGTGCCGACCCGTATCGGCATAACTTCGACGTTTGGAAACTCTCGATACCTCAAGTTTTCATGGCGTCTCAGATATATAAAAATGTCTTGAAATATGTGTGCTAAAAAATATCTTTTATATAAACCAACCTTCGGGGGGTTTTTTATTTCTGATTAATTGTAGTCGTGGAAGCAGTAAGTTTTATGCCATTATATGAAGTAAAAATATTCGGTATATATTTTTCTCAAACCATGCTTGCATCAATGGTGTGAACAGCATTGTTCCTTATTTTTGTATTGATCTATTCTCTCCTCAAAAAGAAGAATTCGCATAATAAATTCACCAACTTAGTCGATACAGGCATAGAATGAATCCTAAAATTCTTTCAGGATATCGGTCCGGAAATCCCATTGAAAGTCATCAAAATCGTGGTATTCGTCTTCATATATATCTTATGGTGTAATCTGGTCGGGCTTATCGGAGATCTCTTTGTTCTCGCTGCACCGAGCCTGCACTTCTATTTCAGACCAGTTTCTACAGATGTGTTTTTTAATATGACGATAGCATTGGCCTGTGTAGTTGCTTCCATCGTCTTTGGATTTCAGAAAAGTTGATTTCATTATATCCAGAAGTATATCGGATATAAAGGACTCGGAATCGTGCATAAAGTAACAGGTGTGTGATCATTTATCGGGAAAATATTTGATATCATTATAGGATTATTCTTAGGACTTATTGAATTTGTCTGAGAATTGTCTAGAGTATTATCATTGTCACTGAGGTTGTTTTGAAATATCTTAGCCGGAATGGTGCTCTTGGGATTGATTGTAAGCGCGACTATGGCGTTGATGAAGATTCCATTCTTACTGCCATTGGTGGTAGTAGTCTTTGAACTTTTCGTCGGTTTTTTACAGGCTTTTGTGTTTTCTATGTTGGTGCTTGTATACTTCAAAATCGCTGCCGCAGGGCACGGTGAACACTAAAGCAGTGACGAGTAACGAGTATCGAGTTACGAGAAATTGTTTAAATTAGTTATCTTTTAATTTATAAATTATATTAAAAAATGGAATTACAACACATTGGAGCAGGAATGGCTATCGGATTGGCTGGATTAGGCGCTGCCATCGGACTAGGAATGATCGGTAAAGGATGGTTGGAATCATTGGGAAGAAATCCTGATGGAGCTAAAGCTTACTTCGTACCTGCAATCTTGGCTTTGGCGTTGACTGAAGCGGTGGCAATTTATGGATTCGTAATTGCGTTCTCACTTCTTAGCAAATAGTACCGAGTACAAAGTAGAAAGTACAAAATTTTACTTATCGTCATTAAGTAATGGAAGAACATGTAGTCTCGACAACCACTGTTGTCATAAATGTTTTGGTACAAATACTAAATTTGGCCATCTTCTTTTTTGCGTTTAAGTATTTCCTCGGAGATACTATCACAAGCGCACTTGAAGAAAGAGAACATCTTATGAAAAAGCTCAAGGGTGCTGAGCACGAATATAATAAGATCATCGAAGATGCTAAAATCAAATGAGATAGTATGATTTCTGAAGTAGTGGAAAAACAGAAAATCATCGTCAAAGAACATGAACTTGTGGTAGATAAACACAAGAAAGAAATCCTTGATGATGCCCACAGAAAAGCTGAAGAAATCGTCAAAAATGCCGAATCTCAAGCCCACCAAATCAAAAAAGAACTGGAAGACAACCGGGAAGATTCTGTCAGACAAGCGAGCAAGATCGTCGTCAAGAAAATGATTGGAAGCGATGAGAATTTGAAGAACGAATACTTAACAAGTTTGGTCAGAGAGATCAAAAGATAGATATTAAGCGGTCGTCATTGCGAGGAATGAAGCAATCTAGAGAGCATAAGATCATGGTCAGATTGCCGCGTCGTTACACTCCTCGCAATGACGACCATGCCTTCGCAATGACACGGACTCAAATTTAAACTGTTATTCCTCTTATTTATGTTCATCTCCAACGAAACATTAGTCAATCAATATTTTGCTTCTAATATAAAGGATAAGGATTTTTTGCGTTATTTCATGGTCATCAAACAGATGATCAAAAAATATGGCAAGAGATCATTGGATATACCTGCGTATCTGGAGGCGCTCAAAAAGTACTCTCCAGCTTCATATGAAGTTGTCGTCCTCCTCAAAAGTTTGAATAAGTTGGAGATCAGACATATCAATCAGATCACTCTGCTCTTGAAAAAGAAATATGCTGAATCCAAGAAAGAATTTGCCATCACTACAGAGAAAAATATCCAGAATCAGATCGGTTCTTTCGTGACCGATACCTTCAAAAATGTTGACCTCGACTACAAAGATTCGTCAAAAGTCGGCATCGATGTAAAGTGAGAAGGCTATCGCTACAAGAGAGATTTGGATCGTGACCTCAACTTATTACTATGATAAAACTTGTTGAGAATTGTTAAAAATTGATGAAAATTGTAGCTACTATTTTTGATCCATCTTAATCCATTTTTATCGATTTTTATCAACGTCATTGGAAAGATTAAACGAGAAAAGTATTCAGTCAAACATATTCTAATTTTACTTTATTAAAAAGTCATTCATGCAGGTTGTAAAAGAAATTTTGGATAGAATTGAGCAAGACATCAAAAACGCTGACATCGGAGACTCATTTTCCAAGAAAGGAGAAATCCTAGAACTTAAGGATTGAGTTGCAATAGTCGTCGGACTTGATGATGCTATGTTTTCCGAAATCGTAGAATTTGAAAATGGAATCAAAGGATTGGTTCTTGATCTTTCAAACGATAGCGTAGGAATTCTCGTTCTTGGAGATTATAGTAAACTTCGTCAAGGAGACACCGTCAGAGCCGTGGGTAAAGTCCTCAGCGTCGGAGTAGGTGAAGAATATCTCGGAAGAGTGCTTGACGGAATCGGAATGCCCATCGACGGACTTGCTGATATCAAACCAAAGACTTTCAATCCTGTAGAAAAAATAGCTCCTGGAGTAATCACCAGACAAGGAGTAAATAAGCCGTTGGAAACTGGTATCAAAGCTATAGATACTATGGTGCCTATCGGAAGAGGACAAAGAGAATTGATTATCGGGAATAGACAAACAGGAAAAACAACTATCGGCACGGACACTATCCTCAATCAAAAAGGAAAAGATGTTATCTGTATTTATGTTTCTATCGGACAGAAAGAAGGAAAGGTAAGAAGAATCGTAGAAACCTTGAAAGAAAAAGATGCGATGAAATATACTATTGTCGTCAGCGCTCCTGCAAACAGCCCTTCAGTATTGCAATATATCGCTCCATACGTAGGTTGTGCATTGGGAGAATTCTTCATGGCACAAGGAAAAGATGCGCTCATCATCTACGATGATTTGAGTAAGCACGCGGTAGCCTACAGAGAAGTATCATTGCTTCTTAGAAGACCACCATGACGTGAAGCATATCCAGGAGACGTATTTTATCTTCACTCCAGATTATTGGAAAGAGCTGCAAATCTGAATAAAGACTTCGGTTGAGGCTCACTCACTGCCCTTCCTATCATCGAAACATTGGATTCTGATGTGTCAGCATATATCCCAACCAACGTAATCTCAATCACTGATGGACAAATATTCTTGGAAACTGAACTCTTCAACTCTGGTATCAGACCTGCAATTGATGTAGGACTTTCTGTTTCCCGTGTATGATGATCAGCACAAACCAAGATCATGAAAAAAGTAGCTGGAAAATTGAGACTAGAACTTGCGAGCTTCAGAGAATTGGCAAGCTTCGCACAATTCGCTTCTGACCTTGATGAATCGACACAGAGAAAAATAGAGAAAGGGAAAAGACTTGTAGAGATGTTGAAACAACCGAATAACGATCCTATTCCATTCAACAAGCAAGTCGTACTTATCTATGCTGGAATTAACGATTATTTGAATGACTTGCCTGTCAATAAAGTATTGGAATTTGAAAAACTATTATATCTCAAGTTGGATACTGTTTATGCTGATTTGACGAAGAAAATCATCGACAAGAAAACATTGGAAGAAGATATCGAGAAAGAGATGATAGCATTGATTAAAGAAACAAGGGAAGAGATGAAAATCTAGACCCCCAACCCCCTTCGAGGGGACTTCAAACCTCCCACCACGACAAGTCGTGGTCCCCCTCCTTATCAGGAGGGACAATGAAAAATTGATAGTGGTCCGCTGTACAGCGGACAGGGTTCCCTTCCAGGGTAGAAGTTTGTCAAAAAAGAGTACCTATTTATTTAACATTCATGTAGTCCATGTATTTAAAAGTCATGTCTCCAGATGCATTAATATTTGAGTGAGAAGTCGAGAAAGTCGTCATTCCAACCATGGCTGGTGATATCTGAATCCTCCCTCGCCACATCCCGCTTTCAAGCATCATCAGGCCTTGAATAGTGAGGATTTTGCCGACGGATAAAAATGCCAATGAATTCATCAAATGAACAAAATTCTTATTTGATCACGATGAAATAACGCTCTCCGTGGGCAAATGACTCCTCTATCTCGATGGTCAGACCGTGGTCATGCTCGTATGAGCTATCACTACGATACCGATATCGGATGAGGCGGTGCTGGAAGAGATGAAAAAAAATATGGAGAAAGAAATCGAGCAGATAAAATTGCAAGGAGACATCGATGAAATAGACAAGGCATATCTTTCACTACAGAAAATTACCGCAGATTTGAAATTGTACAATATTCATAAGCATAGACTGTAAGCCTGTGCAGTGACGAGTAACGAATAACGAGTTACGAAGCGAATTAGGTCCAGATTGCCACACTTCGTTCGCAATGACGGACCAATTTAGAATCTAGAATTTAGAATTTAGAATTTAAAATTCATTAATTGTATGGCAAACACCAAACAGATCAGAAGCAAGATAAAATCAGTGAAAAATCTTCAGAAGATCATCAAAGCTCTGGAGGTAGTTTCTACGATCAAATTGCAAAAGCTCAAAGATAAGACAAACAGATTCAAGGCTTTTGTTATGGATTTTTTGAATATCTTACAATCACTCAAAGATAAAGTAAACCTGTTCGATTTTGATAAGACATCACGAGATCCAAATGGCAAAAGATTGATCATCGTCATCACGTCAGATAAAGGACTTTGCGGAGGTATCAATTCAAAACTGCTCAAACATATCAGTGGGAAATATAGAGATCGAAGAGAGAAAACAGATATCATCGCGATAGGAAAGAAAGGTTTGGAATTCTTCATCAGAGACAAATGGAATGTCGTCGGATCGCTTCATCTCAAAGATGATACTGATGCGGATGATCTTAGGAGCATATTCACATTTGTAAGAAAGGCATTAGTCAGCAAATCATATGCTAAAATCAAGGTCTACTTCAACTTCTTCAAAAACACCGTTACGCAGATACCTTTGAGATTTAAATTGTATCCGCTTGATGAAGAAAGTTTCGAGGCATTCCTTAGAGATTTAAATATCAAGCTGAGTTCAGTACATTTTAAGTCTCCCGGAGACCTCGTCATCGAGCCGAATATGGAACAATTTAAACAACTTTTGATTCAAGAACTCGTAGAACATATCATCTATAACGCAGTCATCAACAATAAAACCTGAGAACATGCGGCACGTATGCTCGCGATGAAAAACGCAAAAGATAACTGCGGAAATATCCTCGGTAGTTTGAATCTTCTTTACAACAAGACTCGTCAAGGAAAGATTACGCAAGAGATATCTGAGATCGTAAGCGCCAAAATCGCTATTGAGCAGAATTAAACCGGCGTTGTCATTGCGAGGAACGAAGCTATAGTCCTTTAGGGCAATCTACCGTTAAACGATCCAGATTGCCACACTACGTTCGCAATGACGGATCGTCCTATATAGTAAATTTATCTATTTACAACAATAGTCATGCAAGGAAAAATTACTGCTATCAAATGAGTCGTCATGGAAGTTAAATTCGATAAGGATTCCGCTAATCCGCTAAAGACGGATCAAGCAGACGGGGCAGGCTTTCCTAAAGTCTACGATGCCCTCGTGGTAGACAAGAAAAACAGCAATGGTGATGAAGTCGTCGTGGAAGTGCTTCAGCTTCTTGAAGATGATGTCGTAAGAGGTATCGCCATGGATTCAACTGATGGACTCAAGAGATGAGATCCCGTCACAAATACTGGAGATGCTATCAAAGTACCCGTCGGACCAGAAGTGCTCGGACATATGTTCAATGTACTCGGAAATACTATCGACGGTACCCCAAATATCAAAACCAAGGAAAGGTATGCCATCCACAAAAAATCCCCTCCCTTCACATCTTTGACTACCAAAGCTGAATTGCTCGAAACAGGAATCAAGATCATCGACCTTCTTGCTCCGATGCTTAAAGGAGGGAAAGTAGGACTTTTTGGATGAGCGTGAGTTGGAAAAACTGTCGTGATGCAAGAACTTATCCACAATATCGCTACCGCTCACAGTTGAGTGTCAGTTGTGTGTTGAGTTGGAGAAAGAACAAGAGAAGGAAATGACTTATATAATGAGATGAAAGACTCAGGTGTCTTGGATAAAACAGCCATGGTCTATGGGCAGATGAATGAAACTCCTGGACCTAGATCAAGAGTAGCATTAAGCTGACTCACGATGGCGGAATACTTCAGAGATGTAGAAGGTAAAGATGTGTTGGTATTCATCGATAACATATTCAGATTTACTCAGGCATGATCGGAAATATCAGCGCTCCTTTGAAGAATCCCATCAGCAGTAGGATATCAACCAACGCTCGCGAGCGACATGGGTATCATGCAGGAAAGAATTACTTCAACAGATAAATGATCTATCACCTCAGTACAGGCCGTCTATGTGCCTGCAGATGATCTTACCGATCCTGCTCCTGCGACAACATTTACCCACTTAGATTCGACTATCGTATTGAGTAGGACGATTACAGAAAAAGGTATCTACCCTGCCGTCGATCCGCTTGATAGTACTTCTACTATCTTGTCTGAAGATATTGTAGGCAAGAGGCACTATACAGTTGCCAAAGAACTCCAGAGAATACTTCAGAAATATAAGGAATTGCAAGATATTATCGCCATCTTGGGCATGGAAGAACTATCTCACGAAGATAAGATGACCGTCTACAGAGCAAGAAAAATCGAAAAATTCTTCTCTCAACCGTTCTCCGTAGCTGAGCAATTCACTGGATTCAAGGGGCAATATGTAAAACTTGAAGATTCCATCTCTGGATTTGAGAAAATCCTCAATGGAGAATTGGATGAAGTCTCTGAAGATTTCTTCATGTATAAGGGGAGCATCAAGGATGTAATTGCTGCGCATGAGGAGGATCAGAAGAAGCATAAATAGTTTTTACCTCTCCCTAACCCTCCCCTGCGAGGGGAGGAAATTGTTGGAGTCCCCCTCGAAGGGGGATTTAGGGGGTATAGAAAGTCGGCAGAAATGCCGATTTTTTCTTTATTGAAAATCGCAAGGAAATCCGTATATAATGGTTGGTTTTATTATCAACCAGCAGAAAAAATGCTTTCAAATTACATCAATTACCTTCTAGCAAAAGCAATTTACGAAAAAGATGAAAACTGATATATCGTTGCAAGTGTGCCTTGATATCAGTGATTTTTTTCGCAATGACAAAATATAGAGGAAGCAAGAGAAAATCTGATTGATGCTATGGAAGCAGTCATCTTCCATAAAATCCAGCATAATGATGCGAAAATAATTAAAGAGATAAAATCCTTTACGTGAATGAAACAATTACAATATGCCTAGATTAGTGCCATTGAAGCCCGAAGCAGTCGTTGAGAAATTAAAGAAATTATGATATGAAGGACCAGAAGCATGAGGGAGACATCTTCATATGACCAAATGATCAGAAAT
>Ga0210028_1002299_pt1 | contig 15357 bp, 17 predicted proteins | sample CryGeymeta201513_FD_185468 | JGI IMG/M metagenome (GOLD analysis project Ga0210028, IMG submission 185468) | Groundwater microbial communities from Crystal Geyser aquifers in Utah, USA - Crystal Geyser metaG 2015-13 (SPAdes) (version 2) | ecosystem: Environmental > Aquatic > Deep subsurface >...
TAATTGTCAAGTTTTGGCACCAATTAAGCGCGTCAATTTAATCCGTTGGTTTTTCAATTCTTCCTTTCGGTGATTATACCTCCAGACATATTCTCCTAAGAAAAGTGGTAAGTAAATTCTTCTAACCCCACCTTTACTTGCCAGTTTTCTTTTGAGAAAACCCCAGAAACCTTCCAAGCCATTAATATGGTTTCTGCCTCTGACATATTCCTTTTGTTTGTGTTCGACTGTCCGGTGAACATAGCCGGCTGCTGCCAGACCAGTATATGAACGATAAGTATCAGAACAGATTCTTGATCCCAACTTTACTCTCTTGGTAATTATTGGGATTAAGTCTTTCGCCTCCGTATCGGAAACCAGCTCTGCAAAGACTCTGCCTGACCTGCACAAGATGCCAAATACAGGCTGTTTGGTGGTGCCAAAACCTCTTTTGCTTTCTTTTCCGAATATCTCTTTTTCTTTTCTTAATTGGGATTTATTTTTGTTTTTCTTTTGGCCGCCAAGATAGGTTTCATCAACCTCAACTATTCCTTCAAAAACATCTGGTACATCTTTAGTCATAACTATCCTTAAAAGCCGCGAAGCCTTTCCAATCATTGCTTGACTTCTTTTCAACTGTTGAGAAATCGCCGGACCATTGGCTCCGATGAGAAACAGATCGATAAACCTGACCCACTCTTTATTGGTAAAACGGATATCGGGAACAATATATCCCTTGCTGTCGCGACGACAGTTTCGACAGCGATAACTTCCATCGGCTAATTTCCAGTACTTTTTACTTCCGCAGTTCTTACATTGAAATCTCATTGGGATATTTTACCTTGCCAACGGTCTAAATTGCTATTTTAAGGTGCCGTATCTTTTATATTACCCTTGATTATAAAAAATTAGATTTGATTTAAGTATTATAGATCTATAGACTTTAAGCAATACAAGGTTCATTAAAATTTTTTGCGTTTTTTCTTTTTAATTCTTTATCGGCGTTTTCTTTCCGCCGACCTAAATTTTGCCTTTTCCGCGCTCGCTGAAAACGGGGGCGCCGATCGCGCCGCTCCCAACCTTTCTTCAATTTCCCAAATTGTGAGCGTTTACGAAAAAATTCGAACTCATTTTTCAGCCAATTTTTAGACCCTCTCCGGCTCGTCGCTCGCCTTCGACTTCGCTCAGCCTCGCTCCTCGCCTTATTCGCTTCGCCACTGTCTGCTCAAACAAGACAAAATCTTTCAGATTTTGTCTCAAAGAAAAAACGTAAAAATTTTAAAGAACTTTTTAACTCATAAACTACGATCTTAATGCTTTAAGAAAGAATCCTCTGTTCATTTTTAGGTAGAGCACTCATCTTGCATAAATTAAATGAAACACTCTTTTAAAGCATTCTTTGCTCACGAATTTTTTGGGTAATAAACAACTTTCTCTGATAAGAAATGATTCCTCAATCGTGGTCAGTCTCGGTTTTTAATCATGATATCTATAATTTTCCCGATAGAATAATTATATTTAAAAGCAAGTTTCGAAATCGAAATCGGACTATCAAGAAAAGCAGAGACAATTTTAACAGCTTCTTTATTATTGTTGTATAAAAACCGACTGTCATTGTTCAATATTTCGGGGTGTGAATACTTATTCGGGACAACCGGAGTACAACCTAAAGTCATGGCCTCCAGCAGGCAATAACCAAAATTTTCTTCTATGGTAGTTGAAACAAATATTTTTGATTTTGAAAGCAGTTGATAATATTGTTCCTTTGATAAGCCGTCAAATATGTGATATTCAAAACGTGCCGAGTGAAGCTTTTCTATTAACCATTTCTGATTTGATCTGAATTTCTTTCTGCTGGTTGTAATATATACCTTAAAGTCTTTTCTAATATTTTGTAATTGGTTCATCATATCCACAAAAACATTGGGCCTTTTTTCATAGTCCCACCGGTGTGAGAAAATAACAATGTTCTCTCTTCGGCCGACGGGGTTTATTTTCTCAGGAACGGCTTTCAGGATATCTTGCGTATTAAAGGGATTACCCGTAACGTAGATTTTGCTTTCAAGCCCGCCTATTTTTCTTTTTCTGATAAATTTTTCTTTATGATATTTTGAGCCGACAAAAATACCGTCACAAATTTTTGCCCAGCCTTTTTCAAAAAAACCTGCCCAATCGGACATGGGTTCGGCAAAATCTTCCGTTGTATAACTTCCTGCATGCAGAAAACCAAAGATTTTGACATTCTTTTTCTCGAGCGTGGCCATATAGGGTATTGCCTCAAGAGAAGGATGCCAAAGATCCATAGTGAAAAAAATATCATTATTGTTTATCTTTTTTTCTTTAAATAATTTACAAACTTCCAGCATCTGAGTAAATTTCCAATAGTTTGTACCCTCCGCGTCCAAAACCACTCCGCTTTCCACTTCGTTCGTCAGGGTTTTACCTTCAACAAATTCATAGGCCAAATTTCTGGCCTTTAGTTCTGCGCGGAACCATTTTAACCACTGTTTGGTATATCTTTCTTCAAGCGGTTCTAAATGTAAAATATATATTTTTGCCATTTAATCTTCTTTCTGAGAAATCATTCTGTTCATCGGAATAAACCATTCTTTGCACGACTTGCACGGCTCGCTCGCATAACGACCGGTAAGCATCTCTTTTCTCAAACTTGCTACTCGATCGCTATTCCAGACCTCTGCTAAACTCTGTTTATTCAAATTACCGTAAATATATTGTCCGTTCCAGTCTCTGCAGCAAGGAACAACATCACCATTATAGAGAATTGCCACTCTTTTCCAAGGCTCCTCGCAGGGCACTCTTTTTTCATCAGGAGAGCTGATTAAATCATTAAATAATGTTCCGGCCCACGAGTCCAAAAACTTTACCTTAACTTCCGAAGCTCCCGACTTCTGCCAAAACTTATAGAACCGCTCTTTTTCTGCTTCTGATTTACGCAGGTCGACCATCTGAATAATGGTGTGAACGTTATTGCCGTATTCTTTGTTTATTTCTAAAAAAGTTTTGATATTCTTGACCACTTTGCTGAAATTCGCTCCCCGCCTGATTGACTCGTACTCCTCTTTAGCGCTGCCGTCAAAGCTAAACCAAATTGTTTTTAATCCGCTTTTTATCAGTCTTTCGGACAAACTTTTCGTCAAAACAGTGGCGTTGGTCGCTAACTCAGAGTTGATACCGTGTTGTTTCAAATATTCGACGATTTCATTGATTTGAGGATGAAGCAGGCTTTCACCTAAAAGATGCAAGCCGATGATTTTGGTGTTGACAGCATCGCGCTTGACGATTTTTTTTAACAGATCAAACCGGAGATAACCTTTTTTCCGTTTCATTAAGGAGTGGGGACAGATCGTGCAGTCTAAATTGCAGACGTTAGTCAGTTCGAGTTGAAAAATTTCAGGAATCTCTGCTGGTTTAAGATTCTTTGTATTCCTCATATGGTCTGAATTCAAATTTACTCGTTTTAAGTCTCCAGTATTGCGACGGATAAAATTTTTTAATCAAACTTCTTTTGCTTTTCTTACATCTGATAATTACACTATCGTCATAGTTGCCGGTGACAGTGTAGTATAGCATCTCGTTATTGAAAAAGTCATAAAGTTGGGAAACCTTTTTATGATCGGTATGCATATCGCGGGGGCTGGGTAAAAGCAGAATATCCTCTTTATTTATTAGCTCATTAATCTTCTCAAAGATTGCGTTTGCCGAAAATTTCTGGAGTTGACCGTCGGGAAATTTGAGAAAGTATACTTTGTTTTTTTTAACACCGAAGGTCAAGGCAAATCGGAGTGTTTCTTTTTTCCTCTTGGTGATATATTTTTCTCCATCCATAGTTTTCTTTATTGTTTGTATTCCGCCGTCGGTTACCACGATTAACTTTTTCACTAAATGTTTCTCAAAAAAGGACGAACACCCCATTGCTTCATCGTCCGGATGCGGAGCAATTACGGTTACACTTTTTAGTTTTTTGAATGCCTTGAGCATATTAAATTTAATTTAGCCAACATCGCGAACGCCAGGGAGATTTGGCTTAGGTCATACTTGTTAAAATTTTTTTGATATAGCCCTAATATGGTTTCTGCGCTGTCTACTCTTGAATAAACGTTCCAAAATAAATCCTCATATTTATTAAAATATCTTTGTATTTCGACACGGTACTGGTTGATATATTTTATGAACTTATTCTTGTCACATTTTTTTCTTACAGAAGGAACATCATTTAAAAACGAATAGGGTATAAATGAGGGTTTTGTCCAGGTATGCAAATCATAATTATTGTCCGAAAGGAACAGACCACTGCTTGATACTTCTTTATAGAATTGGGTTCCCACATGCGGCGTCGCAAATTGACCGAATCCGTACGGAGAGCTGTTTGTCCTCAGATATTCAACGGTTTGTATTTCTGTCGGAGCCAGTCTGAGCATAAATTTCGTAGTTTCCGCGACGCTGTTTAATGTCTCGCCGATATTAAAAGTCATAATTAAAATAAAGGGATAAATGTCGTGTTTTTTAAGTATTTTATCCACGACTAAAAGTTGTTCCAGGTTGTTCGACTTATTGATTTTTTTTTGAACCTCGTTTGAAGCAGTTTCTAAACCAAGGTCAATACACACACATCCAGATTTCTTTAACAGTGGTAATAAATCAAGGTTTTTATACATGATGTTGATGGAAGACATAAAGGCATATTTAATTTCAATTCTTTCCGAAATAATTCTGTTGCAGATTTGTATTATTCTGTCCCGGTCGACCAACCAGTTTTCGTCCTCAAAATGGAAATATTTAATTCCGAATCTTTTTATATAATATTTCAGCTCCTCTGCTACATAAGACGGCGATTTAAAATACACTTTCCCTTTATAAACCAAGGGCGCAGAGCAGTAGGTGCAAAAGTTCGGGCAGCCCATGGAGGTTTTAACATCGATGGCGGTATGGCGGGCATAAGGAAGAACATGGACATCATCCTGGTATTTCTTTATTTTGAACAGGTGTACTGCCGGAAACGGCAAAGAGTCCAGGTCAATACGCTGATTATCGGGATTGCTGATAAACTTTCCGTCTTTGAAATACACTAACCCGGGGATCGTATCAAGACTTTCTCCTTTTAACAGCATGTAAAGGGGTATTTCGCCGTGACCCTTAATAACATAATCCGCATAGCCAACTCTAAAAGCCTCTTCAGGCAACACATTGGTGTGGTATCCGCCATATACTATTTTGATCTTAGGCAAAGTTGTTTTTATCTTTTGCGCTAAATAATAGCCATGGTTTATTTGGGCCGTGGCAAAGACAGAGATCCCCACAAAATCGAAACCTTTCGCTTTTGTGATCAACTTGTCCTCATTGTCATCAATATTAAGATCCACTGCGGCCACTTTAACTCTCTTTGACTTAAGATAAGCAGCCAGGTAGGCAATGCCGAGAGGAAAATGAGGCGGACTCTTTTCGTTATTCCTAACCTTAGGGCTAATAAATAAAATACTCTTAAGCTTATTATTCATCGTATTCTATCAGGGCCCCGTTTTCGTTATCTTCCAGGATCTCAATTTTGAAGCTTCTCTTTTCATATTTTTTTGATATCTCATTAGCCAAAAAGTCGCTCATGGTTTCACAACTCGCGTCTTTTGGGAACTTGCTATCCTTAATAATCTTTTCTGTAAACCTCTTAAATAAAATAAATTCTACGTCTCTTTCATTATGATACTGTTCTATCCAAACCGTTACATGAAAGATGTGTCTATGGGCATTTCTCAGGAAATTAACTTCCCGGGGCGCTTCGGGATAACAGTGGATACCTTCGAATTGTGTTTTAACTTTTGCCCATATTTTTCTGCTATTCATATCCTGGTTCTCCTAAAGCCTCTCTACGGCCCGAAGTCTGGCGCTGGCAGCCTTCGGATTTATTGCTATTTCTTCTTCTGTAGCAAAGACAGGTTTCTTTGTAACTAAACCGACAATGGGCTTTTCTTCATTAGCCATCTCCCGAAAAGAATGTTTTACAATTCTGTCCTCGCCTGAATAAAAACTGATTACAACAAATCTTCCGCCTTTTTTAAGTCTTTTTACGGCCTGAGGAATTACTTCACTTAAAACAGCAAGTTCTTGATTAACTTCGATGCTTATTGCTCTAAAAGTTTTACTTGCATAATGTCCTCTTTTCCTGCTGAATCTATATTTAGGAGATGTGGCCGACTTTACGATTCCCAGTAATTCGTTCGTTGTTTCTATCGGTTTTATTTTCCTTGCAAAGACAATGCGTCCTGCAATGTTTCTTGAAAAAGGTTCTTCGCCATACTTATAAAGAATATCCCGTAATTCTCCCTCTTCATACGTATTAACAACATCATAAGCGGTAAGCGCCTGAGAAGGATCCATTCTCATATCTAAAGGAGCATTAAGATCTTTTTCAGATTCACTAAAGCTAAAGCCTCTTTCGGGAGTTTCTAATTGATATGTTGAAACCCCTAAGTCTAATAATATGCCATCAATATAATCTACGCCTAACTCATCTAAAATTCTATTTAGATTACGAAAATTATCTCTAACAAAAGTAACTCTTTCTCCTAAAAAAGAAAGTTTCTTTTCGGCTGCCTTTATCGCCTCCGGGTCCTGATCGATGCCTATAATTCTAACATCGCCCTCTGCTTCTTTTGCTATTAATTCTGAATGCCCCCCACCCCCTATCGTACCGTCAACATAAACACCGCCTTTGTGGGGTTTTAAGATTTCAATTACTTCTTTTGGCAATACTGGTATATGTTTGAATTCTTTTTTTTCTGTTGGATCCAATTTCTCACCTCCCATAAATGATTTTATGTATTTGTAGACTTAATCTTACTTCAATTTTACCACTCGATGTTTTGCCGGTCAAAAATTTTCTATTCACGATCTGTTCAGCCAGTACATGTTTTCAAATCTATCTAAGTATTTTAGGCAAAAGCCGCAATATTTATGATTGCCCAAGCGAAAGTTCTGATACGCGTTTGATTGCCAAATCTCAGATAATGATTGTTTTTTTAGATCTCCGAGGGTGTATTTAATATTCTGCATTCGGCAGCAGGGAAATACTAATCCATCACATGTTATCATGGGGGCGCTCCAGTTAAAAATGCAATTCTTGTCTTTGTTGGCTGCAGAAGGAGGAAGATTTATTCGGACACTGCTTTTGCCAGCCAATCTGGTCCATTTGTGGAATAAGTCAAGCATCTCGTGTCTGCTCTTTCCGTGAATTTTATCGTTAGAATATATCTCATCATTCCCGTTTTCGTCACTGGCCTCGATGTTCAGCAAAGAAATATTATCGATTGATATTTTTCCGGCAAAATTAATAATTTCTTCTATTTCACCAATGGTTTTTTCACTCAAAACAACATTAAACTGAATCTTACAAGCAGAGTTTAAGGTTCTGATTATGTCACAAAAATTGGCGATATTATTCTTTACAATGTCGATATTAGAACCTTTTCTAATAGCCTCATATATATATTTGTTAACGCTCTCGATTGATAATGTTAAAGTGGTTAAATCGTTGTTAATAAGATCTCGGGAAGTTTTTTTATCCAGTAGCAACCCGTTTGTGGTAATCCCGACCAATAGACTGTTACCGGAACAATAGGAAACCATCTTGATTATATTTTTATTAAGCAGTGGTTCACCGGTTCCTCTGAAATCAACTCTCAGAAGACTTTTGTTAGAGAATTCTGTAAATTCGTCAACTATTTTTTTAAAAAAATTAAAACTCATTAAGCCAGTTCTTTTGGTAAACTGCTTTTGTCTCACATTACCACCACACATGGTGCAATTTATATTACAAAACCCCGACGGTTCAATCCATAATTGTTTAATAGTTGGTTTTTTCATATTTCTTTTTTCTTTGTCAAAAAGAAAATGCTGCCTTTTATTTTTTTGTCTTTTTTAAAAAAAATAATTTCAAACCACCCTGACAGAGCATTTCTTAAATCATTTTCCTTCAAATACCACGTTTTATCTAATTTGCTCCCGCTCATCCGCTCCGTAAAGAATTCACCTAAATAATAGCCATTTCCTTCTAATATTTCATTTATCTTTCTGAATATTGAACTCCAGTGCCTGGGACTTACACTGCAAGTCATGGTCAGATCAGTGATGATGTCATATTTTTTATTAAACCTCTCCTCCATAAAGTCTCCGACAATAATTTTTAATTTTATTCGGGGAGGTAAGTATTTTATCGCCTCCCCGGCAACCTCTATGCCGGTAACATCTTCCCAGCCATCTTCAATCATTCTTTTGATTAATCGACCTCGGCCGCAGCCGATATCCAAAACCTTAAGTTTAGAATATGAAGTAACCTTGCTTTTCAAATAATCCAAGTATTCAATTAACTTATCGGGAATCTCCGTATTTGACCACGTTTTATCAATTCCGGACTTATAAATGTTATTTAATCTTTGGATATTTGTCATTTTGATAGACGGAATCTCCGTTTATAAATACTTCGATAATGTGCTCTTTTTTTGACCCCATTACAATGCGGTCGTAAATGCTATATTGTTTATTAAGATCATTACTTCCCAGATCTATGATAACAAAATCTGCCTTCTTGCCCGCTTCAAGCGAACCGACATCTTTAAGACTAAGTGATTCTGCACCATTGATTGTTGCCATTTTCAGTATAGTTTCTGAATCGTAACTAAGATTTTTTCCCATCGCTCTTTGAATTACTAAAGACGCCCTCATTTCTTCAAAAAAATCATAATTAGTATTACTCGCCAGACTATCTGTACCAAGCGAAACTAAAATACCGGATTCGATAAATGAAGTTACCGGAGATACACCGCTTCCCAGCAAAGCATTACTGCGTGGGCAGTGAACCACTGAAAAACCCGCACTTTTTAATACATCTATATCACCTTTTTCTATGGCTACACAATGGTTTAATATTGTTTTACTCTTCAAACCTAAACTCGTTAAAAACTTAATTGGCGTTGTCTTTTTTATATTCCAACAAAACCCGGGTTCTTTGAATTCCGATAGTATTTTAAATGGCCCTGTTTCTCCTTTTTTAAAAAGCTTTAATTCCTCTTCCGTTTCAGCCGCATGAATACTTATGGGTAAATCCATCTTGCCCATTAAATCACTGGCTTCTTTTATTAACTTTCCTGAGGTAGTATAGGTTGCGTGCGGAGACAGGCTAACTTTAAGCAAATTATTTTTTATTTTTTTCTCCCAAACCTTCTTTTTGATCAAAGCCTCCTCAAGGACCCTTTCATCAAAGCCGAAAAATTCGACAAAAATGATTCCCTTTAATGAATGTTCGATTAATGCGTCTACCGAGTAGCCTTCATAAGTAGAATCGGCAATACAGGTTACTCCGCTCTCTAACATCATCCTTGCCCCGATTGAGGCGGATCTTTTTTTCCCTATGTCGCTTAACTTTTGCCACCTGCTAATAAGATCGTTCACCCAAGGCAACAACCTCATGTTTTTGCCGGTCGAAATAGCGCTATAGTTTAGATGGGCGTGAGAATTTACTAAACCAGGAAGAATAACGGCATGATCGTAATTTTTGACAGGCATATTCTTAAATTCCGGCTTTTTTTTACCGACATACAGGATTTTATCTTTGTCAAACAGAATGTAGCCATCGTTTATGGGAGATTTATTAATAGGAACGATATAATCAGCCTTAATTAATTTCATAATTTTCCCTGTAACAATTAATCGGAGCCAGTAAATTGCTGAACTTTTGCACTAAAAATTGCCTGGACTTATAGCATAAATTACAATCACTTTTAGCCTTTTCCATACCGCCTTGATAACCATATTTTACGGCCAGACGATATAACCCCAAAGGGCCTTTTGCCAGAAGTGTATCGATAATTAAATGCGGGTTTGTCTCATAGGCATCAAGTATGTCTGTTAGGCTTGAGTTATTCATATTGCCTATACAAATACCGTCACAAACGGTAACCAAGCCAAGATAATCAATATTTACAGCGGTTAATAAGTTGAGTTTTCCATACCAGTCCACAAGATTACATTTGTTTTTTTTCTTTTTACTTTTCAAGAGATCATCCAGGCTGTCGCTTGCCCGACCAATATCTCTTGTGGGGCCGCTATTAATAAACGAATTTATTGTCTTCATTTGTTTTTTGTTTAGGTTTAAATATTTATATCCGGGATTAAGCAAATATGTATTTTCGATTATCAATCTCAACTTAACGCCTTTTATTGTTTTGAGGATATTGACAATATTATTGAAGGGCACAAATTCCTGATGGAAACCATCGGCGCTTACCCTTAGCTCGTCAAGGCCAACCGCCTCCAGTTTTTTAATAATATTTTTAGTTTTGATTAGATCCCCGGCCCAAAAACCATTTGTAAAAACCATGGCGGCTTTATGGTTTTTCTTTACTTCACGGATGATTTTAAGTAACACCCTGAGGTTTAAAAATGGTTCACCTCCCAGGATAGATACATATTTAACGTCGTATGGCTTAATATCCGAAATTATTTTTTTGGCAAATCCCAAGGCCATGTATCCCGTACTCTGTGGCTTACAGTGGTAACAACACATTCTGCATTTATTGGTGCAACTATAATTGCTCAGTAAAGTTATTTGCTTTAGGTCAACCCTTTTTTTCATTCAATCGCCGGTAAACTTTTCTATAAGATTCCCTGACTCTTTTGTCAATACCCCTGCTGTCATTTATCTTTAAATCCTGAAGCCAGCTCTTTTGACATTCGCAACTTATATCATTTTGAATACGTTTATATTCAGTATATTTTTTTAATTGTTCAATAACCCTTTCGTTGCATTTATCACAGTTTGAAGCACAAGCGATTGGTTTGGGGTAAGCCGAAAATCCCCCAAATTTAACCTCTGCTTTTCCGGGCTTTATTCTTTTGGCAATCTCAACCATACTCCACAGCTTGGGAGGCTCATACAATCCATATTGCCATAAATAATAAAGCAGAGAATCTTTCTCCACAAAGCAGGCGCTGATGAATAAAAAATCAGCCTTTATTTTTCGGCAAATTTCTGCTGATTTTACGCAATCTTCGATGGCCTCTCTTTCGGTTAAAAAGGGCGGCTTTACCAATAAATTTACTTTCAGTTTATAACCAAATTCCTTAATCAGTTTTGCCGCTTTTTCGAATTCTTTAAAAGAGTATCCTTTGTGAATACATTTATCCCTGATAAGATCATCGTAGGTTTCAAGACCGATGGCAATGCCGATTTCTAAACCACTGAGCTCTTTTTTTATTTCTGTTAAAACAGCTCTGTTGATAAAATCAGGCCGGGTTTCAAGCGACACATGTGTAATTCTTTTATCTTTCTTTATAAAGCGATAAATCATTTTTCTGTTGTCGCGATTAATTTCCTCCTCGTCAAAAAAAGATCCGCTGGTGAATAGAATTAATGCGATATTGCCCTTTAAGCCCCTCCAGTTTCGGCTCTCCCCCTGAAGGCTTAATAAAAGTTCAGCAGTGCTTAAATTTTTTCTGACGGTTACTTTATAAAACCCGCAAACCGTACAACCTCCATGATGTCTTGCCCATCGACAGCCGATTGTCGGTATTGCTAAATGTATTTTATGAACACTTTTCCCAAACAACGTTTCATCAGTAAATATAAAAGATTCACATTCAAGAGAGTTTTTTCTTTTTGTTTTCTCCCTAATCTCTAATAATATTTTTTCGATATTAGGCTGCTTTAACATAAATAGAAGAATTTTTTAAATATAAACGCATTAAAGTCTTCTCTTTTTTCCCCATAGCATAATTTGCAACCGAGGCAAAAGCCTCCACCCTCTTTGCTTAACCTGCTCAGAAACAGAAAGAGCATGATTTTTTATGTCGTTCTGAGTACTACCCTCAGGCGTGATGATAATTTTGGAGGGGTCTAACCCGCACTCACTCTCTATCCGACCGATCTCTTCTAAATCCCTTTCTGCTTGAACTACAAATTTAAAGGTAGTTTTTGGTAAAGCATTAAACACTTTTAATACCTCGGGCTTATAACGTACTCGGAGAGAATTTCCCGAATTTCCGAGTTTTGGAGATACATTAAATTGGCACTTCCTAGCCAAAAGCGGTAGCGGAGCAATTGTCCCATTTGTTTCAATTTCAACTTCCCAGTCAGGGATTAATTTTATAAATTCCCCAGTCTTCTCTTGTTGCAACATGGGTTCTCCTCCGGTGATTACCAATCTTTTAGCGGGATACCCAGAAACTTCTTGAAGGACGCGCTGAAAACTCCAATTTTTTCCTTCCTGCCAAAACTCTTTTAAATTTTTATTCCATGTATATCCGGTGTCACACCAACCACAATGTAAGTTACAAAAATGCAGTCTTAGAAAAACCGCCGGTTTACCGATACTTTCTCCCTCTCCTTGAATAGTAAAGAAGACTTGATCACCCGAAACCTTAAATTGATCTGGTTTTAACTTTAGTCTCAACCTCTCATCGGGAGTAGGTTTATAGGACTTTGTCATCTTCCAGTTTCCTTCTCTTGATCAGGGCCTCTGTACATGACAAAACTTGTGGGAGTCTCCCATAATCTAATCTCATAAATGGGCAAATTTTTCTCTAACTGATTCCAGATCCAAATAGCAATATTCTCAGCTGTAGATTGCTTGATAATCTTATTAATAAATTTATGATCAAGCTTAGAGATAACTCGCTCCGTGACAATTTTTTTAAAATCTACAAAATCGATAACCATCCCATTCTTTTGAACCGAACCGGAAAGTACGATTTGAAGTTTATAAGTATGGCCATGCAAGTTGGCGCACGGACCATCATAATTTAGTAATTTGTGGGCGGCATCAAAAGTAAACTCTTTAGCTATTAGCATTTTCACCTCCTCTTAAAACACCGTTGCTGGTAAATCTTGCATACGCATTGTGATTGTGTATAGATTCGTAGCTTTCGCATTCGACGATAAAAGATCGAATACTAGCTAAGTTCTTCAATTTTAAAGCGATATCGCGCACAACATCTTCTACGAATTTAGGATTTTCGTATGATTTTTCGGTCACGTATTTTTCATCAGGTCTTTTTAGCAGTGGATATACTTCGCAACTTCCTTCTTTTTCAACTAACTTTATCAGGTCTTCAATCCAGAATTTATCAATTAGGTCCGCATCGACTGTCACCATTGCCCTTTGATTATGTGCGTTACATTTACTGATAGCCTTGCTGCAGGGACAAAGTAATAATACCGGAACTTTCACAATCAATCTTTGTTCATAATCGCCACAGTTCACTTTAAAGATCGTCTTGCATTCATAATCAACAAAACTATACTTTTTTGAGACCGGAGATTGTTTTTCTATCAGGTAAGTAAAAGATACCTCTAAATAAGCATTTTCAGCCTTTAACTTTTTCTTTGCCTCGCTCGCAATTTTTTTCAAGGCTTTGAAGGTCAGATGATTTAGGCGATTCCTATACAATATTTCAACAAAGCGACTCATATGAGTGCCCCTGCTATGATGTGGTAAATCAGTGAAGAAACTGACAAGTGCATTTACTTGTTTTGGGTCTCCGTTTTTACTTGGAATTAAGAGCGGTAGCGCCAGTTTTGTAATACCAACGAGCTCTAAAGATATGCCTCTATTATCGTTTTGGCTTTGTAAATCTTTAAGATGTGCGCCATATATTTACCCATGATCATAATATTAAAAGACTGGTTGTAGTTTAGCATTTCAGCCTCAAATAATCAAATTTAAAATTCTTCAGGAGTTGGTCGAATCCACTCCGAAAAATGAAACCTGAGATTTTAACTGGGATTTGGAATTATGGCGGTTCCGCCGCCCCCACCCCATTAGGATCAGCCAGCTTAAAGGGAGGGCGCGCGACAGAAAGCCAAACAAGAAAGATAAACTTATAAAGAGCGCACCCGACCCAAAGCGAGAGCCGATGGAATTACTTTTGGATTCAGAATTTATCGGCTCGAGCCCTTGAGCGTCCGAAAACATTAGGAACAGGTAAAGGGTAAGAATAAGAAAAGGCGGGGTCGCCGCCAACAATTAAATTGGGTTGGGTGGGCTGATAGGAATTATGGTAAACTAATATCATTACTAAGTCGTTTCGTAAATTAATTCCATCAGGATATTTCGTAAAAAAATCGCGGAGCGAAGTCCTGCACCGTCTGGTGCGGGACGAGCGACGAGCCGGAGAGGGTCTAAAAATTGGCAGAAAAATGAGTTCGAATTTTTTCGTAAACGCTCACCATTAGCTTATAGTTGATTTTTCTGTGCTCTCTTGGTGTAATCTTGCTACAAATATTACAAATATATGTTAAGACAAGAAATTCTTGAACAACGGCCTGAGGTACAAACCGGAGAACCTCGCCTCTCAATGCCCGAAATTGGTCAACATGTTCATCGACTTATCCAAGTGTTCAAAGAGAGGGTTAGACAAACTTCAGAACTTGCAGAGCCACTGCAAGAGCTATATTTAAACGGGAAACTAAATGTCGAACATGAGATAGAATTTTCAAAGCTCGGTTTTGATTATAAGGTATATTTACTGGCCGGAGGGGAAAGAGAAGAACTAGAAATTAGTAAATATCCAAAAAAAATTAAAGACCATGGCTGGTTGCTTGAGCGAGTGGATTTAATAGCACATGTTGACAGAGAAACTGTACAATTTGTCGGTGACGGTATACAACATGCAAAACTTACTAACGATGAAAAGTCCGATGTTTCTGCAAATACAAACACTGCGGTTCAAAGGGTAGAAGAGTTTCTGACAACAAACTTCGGCAACGGCTGAAAAAAGGATAGTAAATATGAAAGAAGACCCAGGAGCTACTTTTTACATCATTAGTGGTGTAATTTTTAACCAAGCTTCCTTTTCAAACTCTCCAATTTTTTGCATAAAAGAAACAACTTTCCCTGCCCAAACCTTAGATGGCGGACAATAAACAGGCGCAATTTTATAAGGGGTATTGAGACCACGCCCATAATACTTTTCTCCCAAACTTCTACTAACTACCTCTATCGATTCTTCCCAAGAACCAAAACTGGTATTCCCATTATTCCATCCGTAAGCATTATAAGAATTATAGGGAATATTCTTCCCGAAAGTTGATTCTACCCCGGTAATCGCCGGCACTAAACGCCAATCGATATTGTACTTGTCAGCCATTTTGACAAGATAACCGGAATAAGTAGCCATTGGTGAATCATAGGAATTCAAAAAATCTTCCAATTGTCTCGGTCTAATATCGACTGTTTGGGAGGAAGCCATTTCCACCAGAGCAGCAGAATTCTCGGCTGTTTCCGAAGCCCAAACGGGCATCGGCAAATAGAGCCGTTTTATCAAGTAGATAAAAATCAGTAAAAAGGATAGTTTCTTCATTTTTTACGCTCG
>Ga0210028_1002328_pt1 | contig 15262 bp, 9 predicted proteins | sample CryGeymeta201513_FD_185468 | JGI IMG/M metagenome (GOLD analysis project Ga0210028, IMG submission 185468) | Groundwater microbial communities from Crystal Geyser aquifers in Utah, USA - Crystal Geyser metaG 2015-13 (SPAdes) (version 2) | ecosystem: Environmental > Aquatic > Deep subsurface >...
CCATGATCCGCCGTAAAAATGATGATGGTGTTCTTATCCAGTCCCAATTTTTCTATTTCTTTGAAAAGGCGTCCCAGTTCCTGATCCATATAGGCGATTTCACCGTCATACAGCGCTTTTACATATTCCGCATCCCGCTCCTTTAGGCCGATTTTATTAAAGAAAATATCCTGAATGGAGAATGTTCCAAGAGCGACTCTCGCCAGGACGTCTACCTGAGATGGATTCAATTCCGGACTATAGACATATTCACGGGCAGAAATCTTTCGGTTATAGACATCAAAAAATATTTTTCCCCATCCTTTGTATTCCGGGTCAAAAATACTGTCATACGGCGGCATGGGATTATACGGCATATGTGGATCAAAGAGATGAACCCACATAAAAAACTTCTTGCCAGAATTCTCTTTAAGCCAGGAAACAACGTGCCCTATGGTTTCATAGGCATTGACTTTGGGTTTCTGAGTATTTTGGTAGAAGTCGAATCCTCTCCCCAGGCCAACGGCATCCGAATTCAGATGGTTGGCACTGACAAAGGCGGCATTCGTATATCCTTGATCTTGAAGAATTTGTGCCAAGGTAATCGGCCCCTCTATTTTCAATGGGGTCCAATTCGTATAGACTTCATGATTTTTTGGATATCTTGCGGTAAAAATCGATATGTGCGACGGATTTGTATTGTTAATTACGCTGGAGACATAGGTGAACATAAGGCTTTTTGATGCCAGTTGGTCGATGTTCGGAGAGGTTTTCCGAGTATACCCATAGCAGCCCAAATGATCTGCCCGAAGCGTATCTGCAGTAATCAGAATAATATTTCTCTCTGGTTTTGACTCACATCCAGCAAAAAAAAGAAGCGTAAAAATAAAAAACAAGATGTGGATGTTATAACGCATCATGGTTTTTCCCCCGATTAATTAATATAACCCAAGGCCCGCAAGATTTTTTTATCTTTTTCCGTAAGGTCGGATTCTTTTTCTGAATTTTGTATTTCAAAATATTTTGAAGCAACAGAGTATAATCTTTTTACGATTTCAGAATCCGCAGTCTTCAGGACATTTATTTTTTCCAGGGGATCCGATTCAAGATCAAAGAGTTCGGCGGCTTGTTTTCCCAACAGAATCAGTTCCCAAAAATTCTGATACACGCTGATCCGCTTTGCGTTTTCGGAGAAAACGATTATGGGTTTATCATCCTTTTGTTTTGTCAAAGAAAGAAGGCTCTGACCATGCAGTTTATTTTTGAACGGGATCTTGCATGATTCCAGAATGGTCGGCAGCAGATCAATGGTTTCCACGCGGGCATCTTCAACCTTGCCTTCTGGGAAAAGGCCGGGATAACGTATGATGAGAGGAAGGGACGCCTGTTCCTTGTATGTCAGGTTGCTGTGCATAAAATAATAATCATGTTCACCCAGGCTTTCTCCATGATCCGATGTAATGATAATGAGGGTATTTTTTAAGATTCCCCAGGTTTTTATTTTTTTTAGAAGCTCTCCGACCCAGAAATCCGTATATTGAATCTCGCCGTCATATTGAGACACATAGTAGTCGGGATTGTTTGCGTCTCCCAATTGCTGGTAGGCCGGTATACTGCGAGGGGCATTGTCTTCCTTGCTGAACGGAAGATTCCCGACGGATAATTGTTGCGGTGCATCAAAGGAATGATTGTATGGCGGCGGAGGTGTGTAAGGGCCGTGAGGATCCATATAGTTCACCCATAGAAAGAAACGTTTATTCCTGTTTTTATCCAGCCAGGACAGGGCACTTTCAGTGGCCTGCTGGGGGTTCTTCTGATAAAGAGGGCGGTGAAGCTCTTCCTGGGGCATGAAATCATCATAGTAGTCAAACCCCTGATTCAGACCTCGCTCCTTTTTGAGAGACCAGTTGCTGACCACCGCACCGGTAAGAAAACCCGCGTTTCTAAGAATTTCTGCAAGGGTGGTGAATTTTAAAGGGAGTGGATCCCCATTGGCCAACACTCCATGAATATCGGGAGTCAGCCCTGTGAGGATGGAAGAATGAGAAGGAGTGGTGCTGGTTAATTGAGAGAATACATTTTTGTAGCGTGTTCCTTCCATAGCTATCTGGTCCAGATTGGGAGTTGTATTTCTTTTGTATCCGTAACAGGAGATGTGATCCGGCCGGAGGGTGTCAATGGTAATCAAAAGCACATTTTGGGGAGGCGCAGACGGCTGACATGCAATCAGTACAAAGCCGAACAGAGCCGCGGTGAGATAAAGTATCCATCCTGTTTTTGATGCCATTGTCGATCCTGTTCGTAAGGAATCGCTTTATTAAATCCGACCTCATTTTTAAGGTAATTCTAACCGAATGACAGTGCAAAATCAATCTCAAGTTAAATTTTTGTTTACCTTGAAAAGAAGATCCGATTCCATTAAAATAACGTATTATTTGCTTCAGGATAACATGGCATAGTTTTATGGGAAAAACAACGGGCAAAAAAAACCATCAGGATCTCCGTGGGATGAAGGGCAGGGCCTGGACCGCAGGCATCATCATCTTCCTGATCACGGTTTTTGTTTATTTTCCCTCTCTTCCGAACGAGTTTGTGGACTGGGATGACAACCTTTACGTGACCCGGAATCCACACATTCAGGAGATCGACTTCTCCTCAATTCGCTGGATGTTCTCTTCATATTACGCCTCCAACTGGCATCCTTTGACCTGGCTGAGTCACGCTATCGACATTGCCGTCTGGGGACTCCGGCCAAGCCCGCACCGGCTCACAAACATTCTGCTGCACGGACTGAATTCTCTCCTTGTCTTCTGGGTTTCAGGGATTCTCCTGCGCGCGTGGTTCCGGACGGGAAAGAACTCTGTCTTGCAGAAGCCCACGGAAGCGGGTCAGGAAAACTTGCAAAGGATTACCGGAGCCGCCTTTGTGACGGGCTTGCTCTTCGGCCTTCATCCCGTGCACGTGGAATCCGTTGTCTGGATATCGGAGAGGAAAGATCTGCTGTGCGCCTTTTTCTTCCTGCTTTCGATCCGATTGTATCTCCCTTTCGTCGCTCGCCGAGCCCTGGGACACAAAGCCGTGGGCGCCTATCTCTTGGCCCTGTGCTCCTTCGTTCTTGCCCTGCTCTCCAAGCCCATGGCTGTGACGCTCCCAGCTGTTCTGCTCTTGCTCGATCTGTATCCGCTGAAGAGGCTCGATCGGAATATTCCGAAAAGCGCGATGGTGGCGCTGGAGAAGATTCCGTTCTTTCTCCTGAGCATAGGTTCCGCGATTGTAACTCTCGTGGCTCAGAAGTCAGGAGGCGCTGTCGTCGAAATGAACAACTATCCCCTGGATGCACGAATCACGAATGCCTTTCAAACTGTGATTTTTTATCTTTGGAAAATGATATGGCCAGCGGAACTCGTTCCTATTTATCCTCTTCCCCTGGCGCAGAATCCGTTCACTTTCGAACGTGTGATCTCCATCGTTCTTGTTACCGTTATCACAGGTTTCTGTCTTTGGAAGTGGCGGAGTGGCCAGCTCTTCTGGCTGGCCGCATGGCTCTATTATCTGATTACCTTGCTCCCGGTCCTGGGTCTGGTACAGGTCGGTTCCCAAGCCGCCGCTGACCGGTACACCTATCTTCCCAGTATCGCCCCATTTTTACTGGCAGGATTAGGGGTGATCTATCTTTTACACCGGCTTCAGGAAAAACAGGACAAGGCTATATGGCGCTATCTTGTGCTGGGCGGAATAGCGCTGATTATGGCAATGCTCAGTTTTAAGACCATCCAGCAGACCCGGGTATGGAAGGATTCCGGAACTCTTTGGAATTATGTGATGCATGCCTTCCCGGATACGGCATATATGGCATACAATCACCTCGGGTTTATCCATGCGGCGCAGGGGAAGCTCGACACGGCTATCTTGGAATACAGTAAAGCCATAGAAATTCATCCGTATTATGTTGAATGCTATTATAACCTCGGCATTGTTTACACCCAGAAAGGGATGCTGAATGAAGCCATGGAGACGTATAAAAATGCGATTCGTCTGGAGCCGAAAAATCCTCAAGTCCATAACAACCTGGGGATTGTTTATGCTCAAAAAGGGATGCTTCAAGAGGCGCTTGCCTCATTTGAAAAGGCCCTTTCTCTGGATCCCTACAATGCCAATGTCTATTACAATATGAGCCGGCTCTTTTATATACAGAAGGACTATGCCTCGGCGTATCAATACGCTGTCAAGGCTAAAGGTTTCGGATATACGGTACCGGAGGATTATTTAAAAACGCTTCGGTAGGCATTCAGCAATCCCCACTCACCCCCTATGCCTCCCCTTTATTAAAGGGGGGAGAAAAGGGGGGATTTTAAGGGTGGCGTAAGAAATATGAAAAAAGTACATTCATGGCGCAGCACACGGGCGGTGCCATGGCTACCCTGAGACATCTCGGCATGGATGTCCGATTTCTCAATGCGGTGAAGAGCCTGTTTTTCTACCTATACAAAATGGCGGTTCCGATACAATTGGTTCCATTTTATCCGCTCCCGATTCATTTTAACCCGCTCGATTCCGTCTATATCTTCTCATTGGTGCTTCTGTTTTTAATGACGGGTTTCTGCCTCTGGATGTGGGGGAAAAAAAGGCATTCCTGGCTTATTCTCTGGTCTGCCTATGTGATCACCCTGCTCCCGGTACTCGGTATTATCCAGGTGGGGAGTCAGGCGGCTGCGGACAGGTACACCTATCTTCCGAGCATTGGGCCGTTTATTTTGTTCGGTGCCGGGGCGGAATGGCTTTGGAACCATCTTCAACCGTATAAGAAATTATTCCGGGGATTTGCAGCGGTCTCTCTGGTCGTCGTCATGGTTCTATTGACCTATCTGACGGAAAAGCAGGTACGTCTCTGGAAGAATGGAGAGACATTACTCAATTATGTGATCAATATATTTCCTGACTCGGCTTTTCTGGCTTACAATAATCTGGGTGCAATCTATACGGAAAAGGGGATGATGGATGAAGCCATTCTTCTTTATAAGAAGGCCCTGGAAATTACACCAAATGATCCCATCATACTCACAAATCTTGGCAAAAACTATGGCCATCAGGGGCGTTTAAATGAAGCAAAAGCCATGTTCCAAAAGGCCATGAATATCAATCCTGACTATGCTGCTGCGCATATTCATCTTGGTGATGTTTTTATTATTCAGAAATCCATTGACCAGGCCATCTTGGAATATGGAAAAGGGGCGGAGGCGGATTCCGGTTCCGCGGAGGCACATTATAAACTCGGTATGGCCTATTATATGCAGGGGATGCTCAATGAGGCGATCACGGAATTCAAGGATGCCGTGAACTTAAACCGCAGCTACACCGATGCTTATTACAATCTTGGAATCGTGATGAGCCGTAAGGGAATGTTGGATCAAGCCATGGATGCTTTTGGAAATGTGATTCGGCTGGATCCGAAAAATCCTCAAATCCACAACAACCTGGGGATTATTTATGCTCAGAAAGGGATGTTTCAGGAGGCGCTCGGCTCATTTGAGAAGGCGCTTTCTCTGGATCCTTATAATGCCGATGTCCATTATAATATAAGCCGGCTCTTTTACATGCAAAAGGATTTTAAGTCGGCGTATCAATACGCTGTCAAGGCCAAGGGTTTCGGGTATCCGGTACCGGAGGATTATTTAAAAACGCTTCGGTAAGGAATTTTATTCTATGAGAAAGAGTGCAAAGAGAATCGTTAAAAAAGAAGGTTCAATCCCGGATAAAAAAAACCGGAAGCCGCGTTCATTTTCTCTGCCGTCCGGATTCAAGAGAATCGTCACGCCCATTATCCTATTGATCATTGTATTCCTCATCTATCTTCCGGCCACGCAGAACGGTTTTGTGGACTGGGATGATTCGGATTATGTCGTCAATAACGAGCATATCCGTTCCCTGGATATGAAGTCTCTTCAGTGGATGCTGACCTCCTTTTATGCCAGCAACTGGCATCCTCTTACCTGGCTCAGCCATGCAGTAGATAATGCGCTCTGGGGACTCGATCCGAGCAAGCATCATCTGACCAGCATTTTATTTCATGCCCTCAATACGATGCTGGTCTTTTCCCTTGTTTCAGAGTTGGTGCTAAGAGCGAGAAGGAATACAATCTACGCTCGGAAACTTGAGACCTCATATCCTTCGCCCTTTCTTGTGGGTCTCGTTGCAGCGTTGTTTTTTGGACTACATCCCATCCATGTGGAATCCGTCGCGTGGGTCTCCGAGCGGAAAGATCTGCTTTGCGCCTTTTTTGTGCTGTCTGCTCTCATATCCTATCTTCGATTCACCTCCCTATCTTCGGGTACGAAGTGTACCATCGGATATTTTATAACAATGATGCTCTTTGTCTTGGCTCTAATGTCCAAACCCATGGCGGTGACATTCCCGGTCATTCTCCTCCTCCTGGACGTCTATCCATTACAGCGCCTCAAATTGCGGGGAGGGATCTCGTGGAGGGTTTTGTTCGAGAAAGTCCCTTTTGCAGCGTTAAGCCTCGTGTCGAGCACCTTAACCATGAAAGCCCAGACCGCGGCCATGGCCTCTTTTGAAGAACTCGATCCTCTCTTCCGCGGTTTCAATGCCGTGCGATCCCTCTCATTCTATCTGGGAAAAATGATCTGGCCGGTCTCTCTCTCTCCGTTTTATGCCTTTCCGGTCCACTCGCGCCCCGATGACATGGCCTATATTCTTTCAGGAACCGCCCTGATCTGCATCAGTGCCTTCTGCATGTGGATGTGGCGGAAGAGGCAACATCTCTGGATGGTCTGCTGGCTCTATTACCTGGTCACCCTTTTCCCGGTGATCGGGTTGATTCAGGTCGGCATTCAGTCTGCGGCGGACCGGTACATGTACCTTCCCAGCTTGAGTCTGCTTGTGCTGTGCGGTCTGGGATTCTCATCTCTTTGGACCGGGATTTCCCTGCAGCGCAAATCAGGAAAACCCAAGGGGCTTTACATCATTTTTATCGGTTTATTCTTTATGATCCTTTCCGCTTTGACCGTCTATCAAATCAGAGTCTGGAGGGACGAGGAGACTTTGTGGATTTATGCCATCCGAACACATCCCGATACTGCATCTGTTCCCCAATACAACCTGGGTTCTTATTATGAGAAGAAGGGGGAGCAGGAGCAGGCACTTTCCCATTATAAGCAAGCTGTGAAAATCAATCCCGATTTCCCCCCGGCCTGGAACAACATGGGAAATATCTACGGCCGTATGAACCTGTTCGACAAGGCCATGGAAATGTACGAGATGGCCCTCCGTATCAACCCGGGCTTTGATATGCCCCATGTAAACATCGGGCATATTTATCTGCAGCAGGGGATGCCGGACAGGGCGATTCCGGAACTCGACAAGGCCATAGAGGTCAATCCGGCCAATGCAGAAGCCCACTTTCATCTGGGGGTGGCTTACACCCTGATGAAGAGATTTGATGAAGCCATTCCGGAATTCAAGAATGCCGTGACCCGACAAAAGGATTATGCAGAGGCCTATTACAACCTGGGTGTAGTCTATTCTTATAAGGGGATGCTGGATGATGCCGTCACGGCGTACAACAATGCCCTCCGGTCGGATCCTGAGAATGCCAAGACTTACGGCAAGCTCGGCGAGGCTTATTTGATGAAGGGAATGATCAGGGAGGCCCTTGGTTCCCTGCAGAAAGGGGTCTCTCTTGATCCCGATAACCCGAACGCGTATTATCATCTCAGTCGCGCGTTCTATTTGAACAGGGATTACAGAAACGCAATTCAGTCCGCCGACAGGGCAACGCAATTGGGTTACCTGGTTCCGGAAGAATATCTTCAATCGCTGGAATCCTATCGGTAAGTTAAACGAGTATATCCGGAAGAGCTATTCTATATAGCCGAGGGAGCGAAGTTTGTTGCGCAGCTCCTTGTCTACCTCGCCCTCTCGAGAGTTCCCACTTGAGAATTCCCGCAGTTCCTGCTCGAGTCTGAAAGCGATCTCAAGGTGTTCACGGTTCAGGTTGATCAGCTCCCCCGGATCAGTCTCAAGGTCATAGAGCTCGATTTTTTCCCGGTCAAAAACCGGTGTGCGGATAAATTTCCATTTGCCATTAAAAACCGCTTTCAGCTTTCCCTCCACTCCCGTGGGGCCGCATTTCATCCCGATTTGTTTCAGCTACCTCTGGAGATGTATCCGAGTAAGTTATTTCGGGGGCGGGAGATTCGAAATATGCGGTAGAGTTACTGCCTTTCTCTCCATGGGAGACCCTTGCGGTAGGATTTTAGGTGCATCATAAAATTTTCATTCGGAGTAGGCAGGAGCTTCAGTGCCTGTGTCTGGTATTCCACGGCCTGTTCAAAATCACCGCTTTCTGCATAGGCTGCCGCCAGTGAATCCAGAAATGCCGGGACCCGAAAAGCCGTTCTTTTGCAAAGATCCAGGGCCATTTTGCGGGATTTGCTCCCGTCTCTCATGGCTGGATCCGAAGAGGTGGCGAATATCCATGCGAGAGTGTTGGAAACATTGGGGTCGGTTTCTCCAAGGCTCCGTGATTTTTCCAAAGCTTCGACAGCCTGTTGGTCCATATGAAGGCTGTAATAAAAGAACCCCATATTCTTGTATGTCTCTGCATAATCCGGTTTGATCTGAATGACCTTTCGATATGTTTCTTCGGCCAGGCTCCGATCCCCCTTCATGGCATAGACACCTGCTAAATTGTTGTAGGCTTCTACATAATCCGGTTTTATTCGGATCGCCTTCTGAAAGCTTGAGATGGCCTCATCCTTTTCGCCTGCTGCATGCAAAAAGGCCCCGAGAGAAAGGAGGGCTTCAGGTTTGTTGGGATTCAATTCAGCAGCTCTTCTTCCAGCGGCAATGGCTTCGGGTACTTCCCCCAACTGATAATAGCTATTTCCCAGGTTGTAATATGACTCATAGTCATTTGGGTCGTATTGAAGGGCAAGATGATAAGCCTCGACGGCACGCTGATGCCGCCCCAGTTTGTTGAGACCAAAAGCCATCTGCTTATAAAACTTGACGATGCTGGGTAGCTGCTGAATACCTTCCTGAAAGATTCGGACCACATCTTCATAGCTCCCTTCTCTCAAAAAATAGTCTCCCATATTGCTATAGACAATGGGTTCTTTTGGATAGTACTTCTTCTCAAGATTCCATAGGGATACACTGTTTTGCCAGTGGCTCATGTAGGTTATGGTCTGGTAAGCAGCAGCACCGGACACAGCCGAGAAGAGAAGAGCGGACACAAGGGCTCTCTTGCCATCCCATCTCTTTTCCGAATGGCCCCGGTAAAGAAGACCAAAAAGAGTACCCAATAAAACAAAGAAACCAAGAGTGGGAAGATAGCTATAGCGGTCGGCAACAATATGGCCGCCGCTTTGGAAAAAACCCGAAACGGGGAGAAGCATCGTGACGTAGCTGGCCCATACGGCCAAGAGGGCAGGATAGGTGCGGCGAAAGCGAAAGACAAAAGCCGTTATCAGCATGACCATCGCTGGGCTAATCAGAATAAAAGGATTGGACAATTGGAGTTCATACTGGATTCTGTAAAAGGGCGCCAGGCTGAATGGAAAAAGCGTCTTGTAGGCATAGTAGAAAATTCCGTAGAACATAACCGCTAATCTTTTCCACCAGGCGAAAGTTTCAGTATTCAGAAGTTGCGCTTCGAGGGCTTGCCCACGGATGGCTGCAAGTCCAATCACGAGACTCAAGAGCAGAAATGGGATCTTCTCCAGCAAGACCCTACGAGACTCTTTCTTGTAAATGCCTTTCAATCCGCCCTGCAACCTCTTCAACGGATAGATATCAAGGATCACAAGGAGAAGAGGAAGTGTTACGGCAATGGATTTTGACAACAGAGAGAGGGCAAAACAAAACAATGAGAGCAGATACCCGGAGGGGACCAATCGGTTCGGCTCCCGATTCAAGCCATAGGTCTTGACATAGGTGATGAGTGAGAGAAGAAAGAAGGATCCGCAGAGAACGTCTCTCCGCTCCGTGGTCCATACCACAGACTCTACACGGAGGGGGTGCAAAGCAAAAAGAAGGGCGCCCGCCAAGGCCGCTGCTACCTCCCAGGCTGGGCTGCCCTCCACCGCTGAGTTTAGACGGGAATGGATCCGATGGGCCTTGAGAAGCAGGAGGATCAGAAAAAAGAGGCAGGCCCCGTTCATTGAGTGCAAGAGCATATTGGTGAGGTGATAGCCCAGGGGATTGAGTTCCCAGAACAGGTAGTCCAGAGACAGAGAGACCCAGGTTAAGGGCTGGTAGGGTCCCATATGAAAGGTAGTAAACATCCATTTGAGGTTTTCCAAAGAGAAACTTCGGATATGGGGGTTGTCAACGATATTCTGATAATCGTCCCAGACAAACTCGAAATGTGTTGTCGGGTAATAGACTGCAGTTACACAAAGGGCAATGAGAGCTGCGAGCAGCCAGAGCCGGAGTTCGGGAGTGCTATGATAAACTGCTAAAAAAGGAGAGGGTGGTCTGGAAATAGTATCAGAATTTTTGTCCATGACAAAGTTTAATGCTCTATTTTTTATATGTCAACAAAAACACCTTGGAACACTAAGTGGTCCTGTTCGTAAATGTGGTGACGTACCGACTTGTACTCGGTTTACCGGTAGATAGCCGTAAGGCGGTCTCATCTCCGCGCGCGACTGAGTCGTACCCCTGTGGTACACCGCAAGGAGTGCAACGCCGAGGAGATCGCCCTACGGCACTCTAATGCCATCGTATTTACGAATAGGGCCACTAAGCAAGGTTTTCCTTGAAAAAACATCAAACGGTTGTTAACATACAAAATCTGATAATCCAGAGATAGATAGAAGTATGAAATTATCCATTGTCATACCCGTATTCAACGAGGAGAAGACGATCCTTCAGGTCATAGGCCGTGTACTGGAGCAGCCCTATGATCTGGAAGTGATCGTGGTGGATGACGGCTCCACGGACGGGACACGAGCTCTTCTTGAATCCATAAAGGACAATCGTGTAAAAATTCATTTCCAGGAAATCAACCAGGGAAAAGGCGCCGCACTCCGGGCCGGGTTCCAGCGAGCAACCGGGGATGTGGTCCTGATTCAGGACGCGGACCTGGAATATGATCCCTCGGAATACGGCGCCTTAATCAAACCGATTCTGGATGGCCGGGCCGATGTGGTTTATGGCTCCCGTTTTCTGGGAGGGCCTCACCGCGTATTGTTCTTCTGGCACTATCTTGGTAACAGGTTTCTCACGCTGCTGTCGAATATAGTAACGAATCTGAACCTGACGGATATGGAGACCTGTTACAAGGCATTCAGGCGCGAAGTATTGAACGGTCTTCAGCTCCGGTGCGACCGTTTTGGTTTTGAGCCGGAATTCACGGCGAAGGTGGCCAAGAGGAAATATCGAATCTACGAGGTCCCCATCTCTTACAGCGGCCGAGATTATGCCGAGGGGAAGAAGATCGGCTGGAAGGATGGGGTCGCAGCCCTTTGGTACATTCTGAAATTCCGACTGGTGGATTAGGCGCTTGAATGAAGGAACATAAACCGGGAGTCAATCCGTTATCATGGAAATGGTCCGGAAAACCGGTCAATCTCCTGGGCCCTGTCCTGCTCTTCGGCCTGCTGGTGCGAATCGGTTATATGATCTGGGCATCCAGGTATTCGCCGTTCTTTAATGGTCCCATCGTGGACGCGGCACTCTATCACAAATGGGCACTTGAAATTTATCAAGGCAACTGGATGGGGAGGGAAGCATTCTATCAGGCTCCCCTTTTTCCTTATCTTTTGGGCCTGATTTATTCAGTCTTTAATCCCGGACCCTGGGCGATCCGTATCATACACGGCATGATGGGCCTTGGGAACATTTTTCTGGTCTTTGTCCTCTCCCGAACCCTGCTGCCCCCTTTCTGGTCCGCTGCTGCGGCATGGCTCTGTACTCTTTACCCCGGGTTTGTTTTTTTTGAAAATCACCTTCTGAGTGAAACCTTGTCCGTCCACCTTTTCCTCTGGGCGCTTTTTTTCTCCGTAAGGGCGGTTCAAAAGGAGACCCTATTGTCATGGACTGTGCCGGGCCTTTTTATCGGCCTTTCCGCTTTAACAAAACCAAACACCTTATTGCTTCTTGTCTTTCTAACGATCTGGCTGATCGCCACAGGCCGTAAGCATTTTTTAAATACCTTGGGTAAGGCCTCCGTCTTGATGCTGATGGCAGCGCTCGTGATCTTGCCGGTGACGTTACGCAATTGGCTGATCGGAGGAGATGCTGCCCTGATCTCGACCAACGGCGCCATGACATTTGTGCACGGCAATAACCCCTCTGCCGTGGGAACCCTGGCGCTTCCGCAAGGGTTTTCCGGGAACATCGAAACGCAAAAGAAAGAAGAGATTGAAGTTGCATCTTCGTTGAGCGGGAGACCTTTGACCCACCGTGAGGCAAGGCATTATTGGTTCACAAGCAGCCTGAAGTTCCTTCTGAACCACCCCCGGTTCACATCGAGGCTTGAACTTCTTAAACTCTGGAGGATGATTGGAAACTATGAGTATGCCGATAATTACAATATGCATTACGACGAGAACCCTGTTCGGTATTTCATGCCTCTTCCCTTTGCCCTTTTGTTTTCCCTGGCAACCTGGGGCATGTTAAAGAGCGGCTGGGGATCGGCGGAGGAACAGGTTTACGGTATCTTTCTGCTTGTACCCTTCATGACGATGATGATCTTCTATATGACTTCGCGTTACCGGTTTCCGGCGGTCCCCATTCTAACTATTTTTGCAGCACGGGGACTTCAATCCGTGATGATGATCCTGAAGCAGAGAAGGTGGAAGGATTTGTTGACGGCGGGTATGGCTGTTGTCCCCGTCATGGTGATCTCCTTCTGGCCCATCGAGAAGAGGGATTTTGAAGCAAGGCAATGGATCAGCGAAGGGGTTGCTTTGATGCAGCAGGGGAATTTTGAAAAGGCCGTGGAAAGGTTCGGCCATGCTGCGGAAAAGAATCCTTCAGAAGAGGGGCTCTGGATCAACATGGGGAATGCCTTGCACAGCATGGGAAAGCCCGAAGATGCTATTCAAGCCTACGAAAAGGCTCTAAAGGTCAAATCAGACGGGCCCACAGCTTTGATGCTTATGGGGGTTGCCTATGGAGAGATGGGGCGTTTTGCGGAATCGGAGGCCTATCTCATGAGAGCACTTAAAGAGATGCCGAATTCAGGCGAAGTTCATCTCTATCTATCTTTCTTGTATAATAAGACGGGCCGAAAAGATGAGGCAAAATTCCATTTAAAGACGGCTGAGGAGCAGGGTATACAGGCACCGGCCTCCCTCAGGATGTCTCTAAGTTCCGATTAATCGCGCCAACCTTTTATATTTAGACTCAACCTGTGATTTTGGAAAAAGAGTTTATTAAAGGCGGCATTAAATTAATTAAATTATAATAATATGCTAATGGTTAATTTCATGTGATTGTTGTCTTTTTTTCTTGACAATCATAAAAAAATGGTATAAGAAAAATGCTCGTTACAAAAAACATGAATAAATATAAACACTAGTTTGACTCTTAATCCGATTTATCAGACTGACTAAACAAAGTGCTAAAGAAGACGGAAGAGAAAAGTGTGAAAAACTTTACCGTTAATATGAAAAGTTTTTCCCAAAAAGGGAAAAGTTTTTCATACTTCAACCTAAAGGCCTTGGAATTTTCCGTGGATATCGAAGATCAGAAGATGATTTTTTATGACCTCATGAGAGATGGGGCTAAAAATATATGGCATGTAGTTTATTAATATTATTGAACAATACGGATTGAAAGAAGATATATTGTCGGATCTATTCAGAATCCTTGTTAAAAAATGGTGAAAATTATATAAAAGCATCCTTTTTGGCATGAAAGTTGCTTTATTCTTTATCAAGTAAGTGTTAAACATGGATCAAAGGTCCGAAAGGATTTGTGGCATATCATTCAAGACTATTTACACGGAGGAGAAGATGAAAAACACTTCAATAACAATAACAAAGAAACTATCCATAATGCGGGAAAAGAGCTTCCTTATACTGCTTGCCTCGTTAGTGCTCAGTTTCAGCTTCGGGCGTATGGCCACAGCGGCTGACATAGCTAAAATCTATGTTACAAGCGGCGGGTTTGCCATGGGGGTGCCGGCCAATCCGGCTTCTACTGCCTACAACCCCTTTACCCACGTCAGCGGCGACAAGTTGTCAACAGGCCATCCCTTTCCGGGCGGTCTGGATGATGTCTCCGGCGATATCGACATGGGCGCCTTCCAGGGAACCCCTGGTTTTGATACTGCAAACTCAGCATCCAGAACCACTGGAATTGCGGGTTTCATATTCGGCGCCTTCGGAAACACAGCCGGTTACACTATAGCGGACAACAAGAATGACACCAATAATATCTCTACCGGTATTTATTCTGCCCCCAGCGGGACGATTGATACATCAACCGGGGCGGTCGCTTTAAACCTGGAAGCCTGGACGGCCGGCTGGAACGGCTCTGAGTTCAACCAAGGGAATAGCAGCGTGACGGCTATTGCCACCCCTGTCGGCGCGAACGGCGGTTGGGACGTCACCCTGACCTGGTCCTCCTTGATTGTGGGCGGCCCATTCAACGGGCAGACCGGTTATTGGCGTTTAGTAGGAGAAGTGATCGTGGCCCAGGATTCGGATAATGATGGCATTTCAGATGACGGGGACCTATCCAATACGGTTGGCGACCACCCCTGCACCGGCGGCGCTACCTCAAACTGTGATGACAACTGTGTGAACGTTGCTAATCCGGACCAGAAGGACACGGATAATGACGGGATCGGCGATCTCTGCGATACATGCACGGACACGGACAATGACGGATACGGAGATCCCGGTTTTGCAGCGAATACCTGCCCTCCTGACAACTGCCCAACTGATTCCAACCCGGATCAAGCGGATTGTGACAGTGATGGGATTGGAGATGTATGTGATCCGGATAATTCATCCTGCGACAGTGATGGCGACGGAATTTTAGATGTTAATGATAACTGTCCTACTATCGCGAATGCTGACCAGAAAAATAGCGATTCAGATACGTTCGGCGATGTCTGCGACAACTGCCCTAACTTCCCCAACGAGGATCAGGCAAACTGGGATGGGGATACCGAAGGAGATGCCTGTGATACGGACGACGACAATGATGGCGTCCCTGATTTGTGTAGCCTTCCTTGCATTTCGGATACAGAGCCTAAAACACAAATGGGCTGCAACGTAGATCTTAATACGGGTATTCATTT
>Ga0210028_1002331_pt1 | contig 15248 bp, 15 predicted proteins | sample CryGeymeta201513_FD_185468 | JGI IMG/M metagenome (GOLD analysis project Ga0210028, IMG submission 185468) | Groundwater microbial communities from Crystal Geyser aquifers in Utah, USA - Crystal Geyser metaG 2015-13 (SPAdes) (version 2) | ecosystem: Environmental > Aquatic > Deep subsurface >...
CATCCCCAATGAAGGCCAGGCCTTCAGCTTTCACGGCTTTCGCTTCGAGGTGCTGGCCAAGCGCGAAAACCGCCTGACCCGGCTGAAGGTGCGACCGCTGTGAACCCGCCGTCAGCCCCGGAACAGCGCCCCCAGCACGCCCCGGATGATCGCTGGCCCCGGCCCTGAGCCCAGACTGCAGAATCGCCGGTCCGTCGATCAATTTCATCTTCAATCTGTTCGCTGCATTGCCAACCGGTTCTGAGGTCGGTTGGCAATGCCCGTGTCACCCTGCGTAACCGGCTTTCACGCCAGCAGATCGAACACCTGCGCGCCGATCTGCAGATTGATATGCGCCTGCGCTGCCCCGTCGATCAGCGCCCAGAGCACCTGCCCGCTGGGGCGATAGATCACGAAGGCCTCCTGCACCCCGACCGCGCCGGCCCCGGCGGTTTCGCTCAGATTGACCTGAAACTGCGCCCGCGTCGCCGCCGTGCCGAACACCAGCCGGTCGCCTTCGGCGGCGCGGTAATCCTGCACCCAATCCGAGCCATGCCCCGCCACCCCGAGATGATAGAACCGGTCCGCTCCGGCCCCACCATTCACCCGGTCGTGGCCGAAACCGCCATTGATGAAATCGAAACCGTCGCCGCCAAAGATCAGATCCGACAGCGCCCCGCCGGTCAGCACGTCATTGCCCGCCTGGCCCTGGATTCCGTCGGCACCAAAGCCGCCCTCGGCCGTGTCGTTGCCGTTGCCGCCGAAGATCTGGTCATTGCCATAGCCGGCCTCGACCCGATCATTGCCATCGCCGCCATAGATCACATCGCGCAGATCGGCCGCCGTGTCGCCGCCGAAGATGAAATCGTCACCCGCGCCGCCGTTCAGCGTATCGGCACCGTTGCCGCCGTAAAGCGTGTCGTTTCCCGCATCGCCGACGACGCGGTCGTTGCCGCCGCCGGCCGTGACAATATCATTGCCGCCCCACGCCATGATCACATTCGCCCCGGCGTTGCCGCGCAGCACATTGGCCGCGGCATTGCCGGTCAGGTCGAGATTGCCGACCCCCAGCAGCCCAACTTCGTTGATGCCGGCCACCAGCGTGGTGTGCCCCGATGACCACAGCGTGGTGCCGTTGACCAGATCGAGCTTCACGTTGCCCGCAGCAAGATTGACGATCACCTGACCGATGCTGCCGATATCGACCGTGACCGCGGCGTTCTGCGGTGCCAGCACTCCATAGCCGCCCGCCGCCGCCGTGGCCGTTGCAGCCCCGCCCGCGATGGCAAACCTGATGCCGCCCGTGCCTTCGCCGATCGAATAGAAATGATCGCCGTCACGGTCATTGTAGGCTACGCCGGTCACATAGACCACGCCATCACGATGAGCGTAATTCGCCGTCGCCACCGATACGGTAGAACCCTGATAATTGCCCACAACCTGCGCAAAGCCAATTTCGCGGTAACTGTTGCCCAGCATGGCGGCGCGGTGCAACGGGCTGTTCATCCACGCTTCCTGGTGCAAATCTATCGCGCTGTCGGCGGTCACCCCCCGCCCGAGGCCTCGCAGCGCCAGATTTTCCGCCCAGGACCAACCGCCGGAAAACACATATCCCGCCGCTGCCATGCGTTGCCCCGGATCGCTGCCGTTGATCCCGGTGTGCGAAAAAGTATCGGTGTCGATGATCCAGGTCGAATGCCGCTCGGCGGCCAGATCAAGAATGGCGTGCGGTGCAACCGGCTGCTTGACGCCCGGAGTAATGGTGCCCGCTGCCAGTCCCGCATTCAGGTCGACGCCATAGCGCGCCGCCTCGCCCAGCGGATCAAGCCGGGCGCGGTTAAGCAATTCGATGCCATATTGTTCGGCGGCGGTGATCGGCATTGTCTCTCCTGACTTTACCCACTCGGATCAACGCCAACCGCAGGGGCAGTTCGCCTTGGGTTTTCGGCGATAATTCGGACGTTTTCAAGGCAACTGGCAGGCACCGGGCCGACAGTCGGTCAAAATGCCCGACCAAAGCCCCCCCGGATTGGACCTATGTCGGACGCGCGCGCCGTGCCCCCGCCTAGTGGTGGTGGCCACCCCCGCCTTGGTGTTCATGCGGTGGCGGATCATAAGCATACGTTCTGGCAGCAGAGAGCTGTCTTTCCGTCTCTCGCGAGGCCTCCCTTCAATCTTCACATCCCGAAAGACCTGCGGCGTAAAACAGCACCAAAGCAAGATTTCTGAAACTCATACCCATGGCCCATGCCTCCCGTTCAGGACCGGCGGTCATCAGCGCGATGCTGAAAACCATCGCGGCCATGGCGCATGATAGCCCCCTTCCCGCCGCAAGACATTGCGCTGGATCAATCTGACGAGCCGCCAAAACCGGATCAGCCGCCCCGAAATTTCACCGCGCCGACCGAGTCCAAAACCCGCCCGCCCGGCGCGCTGCCACTAGCGCTTGAACCGCACCCCCAGCACGCCGCGCACGATCGCCTGCCCTGACGACTGGTTGCCGCGCCTTGCACCCCGCCTAGTCGCGGTTACCATTGTCGCCTTGGTGCGGATATTGGTTCGGATACGAAACCCGGCCGTCGTAGCCCCCCCGCGTCGCACAGGCCGAAAGAACGGCGGCGCAAAACAGCATGAAAGCAAGATTCCTGCAGGTGATAGCCATGGCTCATGCCTCCGGTTCAGGACCGGCGGTTATCAGCACGATGCCGAAAACCTGCGGCCATGGTGCATGTTATAGCGGCTTGGGTTCAGCCCTGATCACAAGCCGTTGTAGCCACCGGTTGTCACGCGAACTTTATCGGCCGACCACACCCGTCAGCGCCGGAACAGCGACCCCAGCACGCCGCGCACGATCGCCTGCCCTGACCGGCTGCCCAGGCTGCGGGCAAGGCTTTTGGCGAAAGCCTCGCCCACGCTGTCAGAGCTGCGGCGCGGCGCGGGCTTGGGGCTGGGCGGGGGCGGGCTGGCGCCATAGCGGCGACCGGAATTGAACTCGCGCGCGGGCGCGGGCGCGCCCGGATCGGGTGCTGCCTGGGTTGCACTACGGGCGCGCAGGCGCTCGAATGCGCTGTCGCGGTCCAGCAGGGTGTCGTATTTGCCGCGCAAAGGCGACGCCGTGATCAGTTGCGCCCGCAGACCGGGGTCGATCGGCCCAAGCTGCGACGAGGGCGGGCGGATCAGGGTGCGCTGCACCATGCCCGGCACCCCCTTGGCCTCGAGAAACGAAGTCACGGCCTCGCCGGTGCCAACCTCGCGGATCGCCTCTTCGGTCGAAAAGGCCGGGTTGTCGCGGTAGGTCTGCGCCGCCAGGCGCAGATCGCGCTGATCGTTGGCGGTAAAGGCGCGCAGCGCGTGCTGCACCCGGTTGCCCAACTGACCCAGAATGTCTTGCGGCACGTCGCCCGGATTCTGGGTGATGAAATAGACCCCCACTCCTTTCGAGCGGATCAGCCGCGCCACCTGCTCGACCTTTTCCACCAGCGCGCGCGGGGCATCCTGAAACAGCAGATGCGCCTCATCAAAAAAGAACACGATCTTCGGGCGATCCGGGTCGCCGACCTCGGGCATCTGCTCGTAAAGCTCGGACAGCAACCACAAAAGAAAGGTGGCATAAAGCCGGGGCGATTGCATCAACTGATCGGCGGCCAGGATGCTGATGCGGCCCCGCCCGGTCGGATCGACCGTCATCAGATCGGCCAGTTCCAGCGCCGGTTCGCCGAACATCTGCGCCGCCCCCTGATTTTCCAGCACCAAGAGGCGGCGCTGGATCGCCCCGATCGAGGTGGTGGACACGAGGCCATAGCGGGTGCTGATCGCCGACGCATTCTCGCCGATGAAAACCAGCATCGCTTGCAGGTCCTTGAGATCGAGCAGCGGCAGAGCTTCCTCGTCGGCCAGCCGGAAGGCGACGTTCAGCACCCCCTCCTGCGGCTCGGTCAATTCCAGCAGGCGCGCCAGCAGCAGCGGGCCCATCTCGGTGACGGTGGCGCGCACCGGGTGGCCCTGCACCCCGAACAGATCCCAGAACAGCACCGGAAAGGCGCTGTAGTGCAGGTCAAGCCCGATGGTCTGGCTGCGCTGCACGAAGGCCGGGTGCAGTTTGTGGCTGGCCGAGCCCGCCACCGCCAGCCCGGCCAGATCGCCCTTCACATCGGCCATGAAGACCGGCACCCCGGCGTTCGAGAAACCTTCGGCCAGAATTTGCAGCGTCACCGTCTTGCCGGTGCCGGTGGCCCCCGCGATCAGCCCGTGGCGGTTGCCGTATTTCAAGAGCAGGTGCTGTGCTGCGCCATGCCCCTCGCCGCCGCCGCCGACAAAAATGCGGTCCGGATCACTCATCTTGCTGCTCCTCGCTGGTGCCCCTGGCGCCTAAAATACAATCTTGACCAATCTGTGCCAGTGTCGATCCTGCCCTGACGCGACGTTCTTTGCGACCGGGGTGACTTCCTCCCTGTCAGACTTGCCGCGCGCCGGAAAAGGCGCGGTTTTTTTCGCGCATTGCCACGAGTTACTCCCCAGATTCGCGGTTGACGCAAGCGGATTTTCGCCGTAGTTTCCAGCGCAATGAAGTCGGCCAGTCCGACAGGGAGCAAGATTGAAGGGAAAAGGGTCGGGCATCCGGCCCTTTTTCTTTTTCGGTCGGCTGGCATCCAATCGGCTGTTTTTCGCCACCCCGCAAATGCAGACGCGCCATTTCAGGCCTGACTTGGCGCTCGGGCCGTGCTAGATCGCCGCCAGCATCAATCGAGGATCGTATCGCAATGTCGAAGAAGACTCTGACCGGACTGCTGGCGCTTGGGTTGTGCCTCGGGCTTGGCTCTCTGGCGCTGGCGCAGGATACCACCGCCCCGGCGACCCCTGCCCCCGACGCCGCCGCCACCGCCGCCCCGGTTGACCCGGCGGCGGCAACCGCCACCCCCGCGCCGGATGCTGCCCCCGCCGATGGCGTTGGCACGATGTATATTGCGGCCACCAACGGTGACTGGGAACAACGCTGCATCCGAACCGAAGACGGGTCGGATCCGTGCCAGATGTATCAGCTTCTGAAGGACGAAAATGCCAACGCCGTGGCCGAAATGACCATCCTGCCCCTGCCCGACGGCCAGCAGGCGGTCGCCGGATCGCAGATCATGGTGCCGCTGGAAACCCTGCTGACCGAACAACTGATCCTGCAGATTGATTCGTCGCCTGCCAAGATCTATCCCTTCACCTGGTGCGCAGCCCAGGGCTGTGTGGCGCGGATCGGCTTTACCGCCGCTGATATCGCCGCCCTGAAGAAAGGTGCCAACGCCACCATCACCATCGTGCCGGTGGTGGCCCCCGACCAGAAGGTCAAGCTTACCGTCTCGCTCAAGGGCTTTACCGCCGCCTACGACGCGGCCGCCCTGACCAAGGGCAACTGATTTTCCGGCACCGTGCCGGTGGCGGCACGGTGCCCGGCCTGTCACACCCGCCGCAACACCAGCACGGCATTCAGCCCGCCGAAGGCGAAGGCATTCGACAGCGCAACCTCGACCTGCGCGTCGCGCGCCACATTGGGCACCACGTCCAGCGCACAGTCGGGATCGGGCTCTTGATAGCCGATGGTCGGCGCGATCACCCCATCGCGCAGCGCCATGATGCAGGCCAGCAGCTCGACCGCGCCGGTGCCGCCGATCAGGTGGCCGTGCATCGCCTTGGTGGACGAGATCATCAGCCGCGCCGCCTGCGCCCCGAACACCTCCACCACCGCCGCGCATTCGGTGCGGTCGTTGGCGGTGGTGCCGGTGCCGTGGGCGTTGATGTAGCCGACTGCCTCGGGCGCCAGACGGGCATCGCGTAGCGCCGCCGCCATCGCCCGCGCCGCCCCCTGCTGCGACGGCATCACGATATCGCTGGCGTCCGAGGTCATCGCGAACCCGATCACCTCGGCCAGCACCTCGGCCCCGCGGGCGCGGGCGTGCTGATAGTCCTCGAACACGAACACCGCCGCGCCCTCGCCCTGCACCATGCCGTTGCGGTTGCGGCTGAACGGGCGGCAGGCGTCGTGCGACATCACCCGCAGCCCCTCCCACGCCTTGATCCCGCCAAAGCACAGCATCGCCTCCGCGCCGCCGGTCAGCATCACCCGGCTGGCCCCGCTGCGCACCATCTGGAACGCCTGCCCCATGGCATGGTTGCTTGAGGCGCAGGCGGTGGCCACGTTGTAGCTTGGCCCTTGCAGGCCGAATTCCATCGAGACGTGCGAGCACGCGGCGTTGTGCATCAGTCTGGGCACGACCAGCGGGTGAACCCGGTTCTTGCCCTCTTGATAGACCGCGCGAAAATTGTCGTCCGAGGTGGTCAGCCCGCCGCCCGCCGAGCCCAGCACGACCCCGGCCTCAAGCCCGAGATCGGCGCTGAAATCAAGCCCCGACTGCGCCACCGCCTGACGCGCGGCCAGCAGCGCGAACTGGGTGAAGCGGTCGTAAAGGCCGATCTTCTGGCGGCTGAAATGGGCCGCGGGATCAAAGCCCCGCACCTGGCCGCCGATCCGGATCGCCAGCCGCTCGCGGTCGCGGATATCCAGCTCGGCGATGCCGCAACGCCCGTCGCGAAACGCGGCCAAGGTTCCCGCCACATCCTGCGCCAGCGCGTTGACGGTGCCCGCGCCGGTAATGACAACCCGCTTCATCCGCCCTGCCGCGCCACCAGCGCCTCGACCGCCGCCACGATCGAGGCGACCGAGGTGATGTCGAAATCTGCCTGCGCGGGTTCGTTGGCGTTGAACGGCACCGCAATGTCGAAGGCTTCCTCGATCGCGAAGATCGCCTCGACCAGCCCCAGGCTATCGAGCCCAAGGCTTGCCAGCGTGGCGTCGGGGCCGACATCCGACACCTCCAGCACCGCCTGCTCGGCGATGATGGCAATCACCCTGTCCTGCACGCTTGCTGTCATGCCGCCCCGCCTGATCCCGCACCCCGGTGATCTAGTCACTCTGGCCGATCTTTGAAACAGCTTTCTGAAGCGCGGCGACGGTGGCCGCCAGCCGCGGCAGACGGCGCAGCGCCTTTTGCATCTCGATATGGTTTTCCATCTTCACCGCCGGATAGCCCAGCAGCACCCGCCCGGCCGGGGCATTGGTGAAAATCTTGCTGGCCCCTCCGGCAATCACGTCATCACCGACAAAGATGTTGTCATTCACCCCGCACTGCCCGGCCAGCACCACCCGGTTGCCGATCCGGCTGGACCCGGCGATACCAACCTGCGAGCAGAACAGGCAATCCTCGCCGATCTCGACGTTGTGGCCGACCATCACCAGATCGTCGAGCTTGGTGCCCGACCCGATCCGGGTGTTGCGGATGGTGCCGCGATCGACGCAGGCGTTGGCCCCGATTTCGACATCGTCGCCGATCGTCACCGCCCCCAGCGAATGAATGCGCTGCCACTTCTGCGCCCGCACCGTGCCCCGGCTGCCCAGAGTTTCACGCACCTCCTCGATCCCGGACTTTTCTTCCGTCACAAAGGAAAAGCCGTCGCCGCCGATCACCGCCCCCGGCTGGCAGATGAAGCGATCGCCGATCACCACCCGCGCCCCGATCCGCGCCCCGTGCAGGATCAACGCGTCCGTCCCGATGCAGGCATCGGGCCCGATCGAGACATGGCTGGCAATCCGCGCCCCCGGCCCGATCCGCGCCCCCGCCCCGATGCTGACAAACGGCCCGATCGCCGCCCCGGCCCCGATTTCAGCCGATGGGTCAATCGCGCAAAGCGGATGAATCCCCGGCGCAATGATCGGCCCCGGATCAAGCATCCGGCTCAACCCGGCCATCGCCAGGCGTGAGCGCGGCACAAAAATCGCGGCCTCCAGCCCCATCGCGCGCCAGTCGGCATCCTGCCACAGCAACGCCGCCCGGGCCTGACCCTTGGCAATGCCATCGGCAAATTTGGGGTCCATCGCCAGCGCCAACGCATCCGGCCCGGCCGTGGCGGGCTCGGACGCCCGCGCGATGCGCAGATCAAGATCGCCCTCGGCCACCGCCCCAAGGGCGGTCGCGATCTCTCGAATGCTGTGGCTCATCGGCACCCTCGGGCAGCCGGGCGACCCGGTGGTGCCCCCGCCCCATTTAGCCTTGAACGCCCGCCAGCACCACCCCGGCGGCAGCCAGCGCCTCGAAAATCCGCGCGTCGCGGCCATAAATATCGCGGCGATAGCTGATCTTGCCTTTCGCGGACGGGAAGGCGGTGAAATAGACCAGATGCACCGGCACCGGCTGGGCCAGATCAAGCCGGTTCTCGGATCGGGTGGCAAGGTGGCTCTTGAACAGGCCCTCCGGATCATCGGTCTGGGGTGCCAGCAGGGCATAGGCGAAATCGAACGGATCGCTCAACCGCACGCAGCCATGGCTGAAGTCGCGCACCTCGCGGGCAAACAGCGATTTGCTGGGGGTGTCGTGCAGATAGATGTTGTAGGGGTTGGGGAACATGAACTTCACCAGCCCCAGCGCGTTGCGCTCCGACGGCGGCTGGCGCAGATCGAAGGGAAAGTTTCTGGTCGTGTACTGGGTGAAATCGACCGCGGTGCGGTCAACCAGCCGCCCCGACCGGTCGGTGATGCGCAGATGCCCGGCGGCATTGGGGTTGGCCTGCAATTGCGGCAGATATTCCTTGACCGCGATCGAGCGCGGCACGTTCCACGACGGATTGATCATCATGTATTCCATCAGGTCGGAAAATTCCGGGCTGCGGCGATCGGCGGCGTTCTTGCCGACCACCGAGCGGGTCTCGAACGTGACCTTGCCATCGTCGATGATCCTGGCGGTGAAATCGGCCAGGTTGACCCAGATGTGGCGCGAGCCGCGCTCAAAGTTGAGCCAGCGCTCGCGCTCCAGCGCCACGATCACCGCTTTCAGCCGCGCCTCGGGCGCGCGGTTGATCTCGACCATGGTGCCAACCCCTGCCACCCCATCGGCGGTCAGCCCGAGGCTGAGCTGAAAGCTTTGCACCGCCTGCTGGATGGTCGCATCATAATCGCGCGTCGCACTGCGCGCCATGAACCCCATCGCGATCAGCCGGTCGCGCAGCGCCACCACCGCCGCCCCCGACTGGCCGGGCTTCAGGCTGCCCGCGTAAACCTGCTCGCCCCAGCCGCCCGCCGCAATCTGCGCCTCAAGCTGCAACTTCGCCTTCATCAACTGCGCATAGGCCGGGGCCCTGGGCGGCAGCGCGCGCAGGAAAGCCGCAGGCTCGGCAGCGGCAAAGGCGGCGAGGTTGGCCGCGCGGTTGCGCACCGCCACTTCGCGCACGATGCCGGGATCCACCGCTACCGGCACCAGCACGCCGGTCTGGATATCGCGGGCATAATCGGCAAACGCCAGCGCCATGCGCGCCTCAAGCCGCCCCCGGTCGCCCTCGGTGCGCACCGCGTGGAACGCCTGCACCAGGGCGGCGGCGTCATAGCGCGACACCGGCAGGGCATGATCACCAGCCCGCGCCAGCGCGCCCAGCAGCGCATTGCGGCGGGCGGCATCTTCGGCAGCGGTAAACAGGGGCTGGTAGTCGTGCTCGCGATAATAGGCGGCGATGTCCGGGTCAGGGGAAACCGCTTCGGCCAGGGCCTGGGTGAAGGCGCTGAACTCGGCGCGGGCCGGGGCACCCAGGCCAAGGCTCAGCAGCACGGCGACAGCAAGCCCCAGATTGCGGGCAGTGATCGAGCGAACAAAGGGAAAATACATCGCATCCTCGTAATGGCTTCACCGATTTTCTATCAGTTTTCCGCGAAGCAACCTGTCAAGTCCAATCACGACCGCGCCACTGCGACATGAGTGTTGCAACCTGGCAACAGGTATTTGCGATATAAAGGGTTCGGCGAGTTTCCCCACTTTAAGCAATTTTTCGCCGATCGCCCCCGTAATGCCGTCATGGGGTCAATCTTGCGCTTGGGTTGCGAATCGAGTCGTGCCATAACAATCGGGCACTTGGGGATAAGTGGCAGACAACCGCAGAGACATGCGGTCGAAGACCAAAGCATGGGACAGGCGTTAGAATGACGAACATGGTTTCGGGGATCACCCGGCGTGGCCTGCTGGGCGCGTTCGCGGCGACGGCAGTAATTGCGGCACCAACCTGCTCCAGCGCGTTCGGGTTCCTAAGGGGGGCAGGCGACATCCGGCGGATCAGGATGTATTCCGGCCGCACTGGTGAAAGCTTCGATTCAATCTACTGGATCGAAGGCGAATACATTCCCGAGGTGCTCAAGGAGGTCAATCACTTCATGCGCGACTGGCGCTCGAATGAAGTGATCGCGATTGATCCGCGCAACCTTGATATCCTGGCCGCGTCGCACCGGCTGATGGATGTCTCGGAACCCTACATGATGCTGTCGGGCTATCGCACTGCGGCAACCAATGCGATGCTGCGGTCGAAATCGCGCCGGGTGGCCAAGAATTCGCTGCACATGGTCGGCAAGGCGGCGGATCTGCGCCTTAAATCGCGCAGCGTCGGCCAGATGGCCGCCGCGGCCGAGGCTTGTGCCTCGGGTGGGGTCGGGCGTTATTCGCGCTCGAACTTCGTCCACATGGATTGCGGCCCGGTGCGGCACTGGGGCGGCTGAGGCGGTCTGGCTGAAATGCGACGCGAATAAGGGCACCTTCGGGTGCCTTTTTCATGCCGTGTCGCCGCCCGCCCCTGCCGCCTTGCCGCGATACCCCATCGCCACCACGAATTTCTCCGAACTGTCAGACCGGCTGGCCGGCGGTTTGACGTTGGCGACCTTGGTGAAATTGCGCTTGAGCATGGTTTGCAGCCCGATCTCGGTGCCCCCGGCCAGCACCTTGGCGACAAAGGTGCCGCCCTCGACCAGCACATCAAAGGCAAAGTCCGCCGCCGCCTCGCACAGCGCAATGATGCGCAGGTGATCGGTGCCCTTGTGCCCCGAGGCCGAGGCCGCCATATCCGACATCACCACGTCGGCCGGCCCGCCCAGCCAGGCCTTGACCTGCGCGTCGGCACCTTCGGCCAGAAAATCAAGCTGGTGGATCTGCGCCCCGGCAATCGGCTCGACCTCTTGCAGATCGACCCCCAGCACCGTGCCCTGCGGCTTGTTCTTGCGCTCGTCCAAGGCGTTGACGCGGGCCACCGCGACCTGACACCAGCCGCCCGGCGCACAGCCCAGATCGACCACCCGCGCGCCGGGTTTCAGGAAGCCGTATTTGTCGTCAAGCTCCATGATCTTGAACGCCGCCCGCCCGCGATAGCCTTCCTTGTGTGCGCGCTGCACGTAAGGGTCGTTCAACTGGCGCTCTAGCCACAGGGTGGATGACAGCTTGCGCCCCTTGGCGGTTTTGACCCGCACCCGCAGCTCGCGCAGACCGCGCCCCGAGCTGCCCTTTTCGCCGGTCTTCTTTTCGCTGCTCATTGGTAAGGTCCATCATCGAGAACGCCATCAGCGCTCATCTGGGCGTAAAGCAGGCCCTCGCGCAGGCCACGGTCGGCCACCGACAGCCGGTCGGTCGGCCAGATCCGCAGCAAGGCTTGCAGGATCGCCGCACCCGACATGATCAGGCTGTGGCGGTCGCGCCCGATCCGCGGATCGCTGCGCCGCCCCTCGGGGCCAAGCGACAGGTATTCGTGGATCACCGTATCAATCTGATCCGACGACATGTGCAGCCCGTCCACCTTGGCGCGGTCATAGCGCCGCAGACCAAGAAACGAGGCGGCAATCGTGGTCACGGTGCCGCTGGTGCCGATGATCTGAAACCCGGCCCGCGCATTTTCGCTATTGTAGGGCGAGAAACTGGCCAGCTTTTCCTCGAAATACCAGCTCATCAGGGCAAAGCGCGCGGTATCGTCCTGCACGTCGGTGAACTGATCCTTCAGCGTCGCCACCCCCAGCGGCACCGAGATCCAGTCCACCACCCGCGCCGCCGGAGCATCGCCATGGGGGGCAAAGCCCGCGTGCAGCCGCATGATGGCGCGCGGGCGGTCTTCGGGGGCAACCTGCGACAGATCAATCCACACCAGTTCGGTCGAGCCGCCGCCGATATCGACCACCAGCAATTGCTCGGTGCGCTTTGACACCAGCGGCGCGCAGGAAATCACCGCCAGCCGCGCCTCGACTTCGGGTGCGATCACTTCCAGATCCATCCCGGTTTCGCGTCGCACCTGACGGATGAAATCGCGCGCATTGCGGGCGCGGCGGCAGGCTTCGGTGGCCACCAGCCGCATCCGCCGCACCCCGTGTTTCTCGATCTTGCTCTGGCAGATGCTCAGCGCCTGAATGGTGCGCCCCATCGAGGCCCGGCTCAACCGTCCGGTCGCTTCCAGACCCACGCCCAACTGGACGGTCTTGGAAAAGCTGTCCACCACCTGAAACTGACTGCCCCGTGGCTGGGCAATCAGCATCCGGCAACTGTTGGTTCCCAGATCAAGAGCGGCATAAAGCTGCCCCTGACCGGGTTCTGACGGGGCTGACCGTTCGACCGGGCGGGCAATCGAGACCAGCTCGATTGCGGCACCCGGGATCGCGTCCGCCCCAAGGGGACGCTCGGGCGCCATGATCGCCCTCCATTCGTGGTTGCCCCCAACCTAGTCGTTGCATCGGCGCGGCGCAAGCAATCATCCGCCCGCCCGCACAGCCCCCTTGTCGGCGCGGAAATGACGGTATTCCGGCCCAGCCGCCACCTGCCACACCTCGCTCCGGGCGGCATTCGATGCCATAAAGGGCCAGCGTCGCTCTGCACCCGCTGAATGTCGAAATCCGACATCGGCTGTCGCAACATGGCGTCTAAGACGGGCGTTGAAAACAAGAGGAATCGAACATGGCCGATGTGACAGTGGTGTTCTGGCGCGACATTCCGGCTCAGGTGATTGTCGGCAAGGGCCGCAGCGGCACCAAGGTGCAACTCGACGAGCGCTTCATCAAGGCGATCGACCGGGTGGCGATGAAGATCGGGGCCGCTGACGCCGATGCCTACATGGCCGAATGGCGCAAGGCCCCGCCCTACCCGGTCGAAGGCGATCCGGCCAGCGTGGCCGCCGCCGAGGCCGCCCGGCTCGAGGCTGAATATGACGAGGTGCGGCTGGCCGCGCTGATTTCCACCGACGGCCGGGCCTGAGCGCCCTGCCCCGCCTGCCGCAAATCCTGGAGGCCGTGATGGCACTTTTCAACTTTCGCAGCAAACCCCATGCCACCACGGACAGCGCCGAGGTCGAGGCCCTGCTCAAGGGCTACTCGATCGAGGTGATGCCGCGCACGGCTGAGAAGGTCGAGGATTTCCGCGCCCTGCTGCCGCGCGGCACGAGGGTCTATATCGCCCATATCGAAGGCACCCCGATCGAAGACATGGTCGCCACCGCCCGGCGACTGCACCTTGATGGCTACCCGGTGATGCCGCATTTCCCGGCCCGCATCATCAAGGACCGCGCCATGCTGGCCGACTGGGTGGCGCGTTATCGCGGTGAGGCCGATGTCAAGCAGGCGCTGCTGCTGGGCGGCGGCGTGAACAGCCCGGCGGGCGAATTTCACAGTTCGATGCAACTGATCGAGACCGGCCTGTTCGACGGTTTCGAGCGCCTGCACGTCGCGGGCCACCCCGAAGGCAACCGCGACATCGACCCCGATGGCTCGGACCGCATGGTGATGGAAGCGCTGCGCTGGAAACAGGCGTTCTCGGAGCGCTCGGACGCCAAGATGGCAATGGCCACCCAGTTCTGCTTCGAGGCCGCCCCGGTGATCGCCTGGGCCGACCGCCTGGCTGCCGAGGGCATCAAGCTGCCGATCCACATCGGCGTCGCGGGCCCCGCCAAGCTGCAAACCCTGATCAAGTTCGCGATTGCCTGCGGCGTTGGTGCCAGCCTGCGGGTGCTGCAAAAGCGCGCGATGGATGTCACCAAGCTGCTGTTGCCCTACGAGCCGAACGAGGTTATCGCAGATCTCGCCGCCCACAAGGCGCGCCACCCCGACTTTGGCGTTGAGGCGGTGCACTTCTTCCCGCTTGGCGGCATCAAGACCAATGCCACCTGGGCGATCGAACACGGCGGCGCCTCGGGCGTGCCTGCCAACCAAGCATAAGGACGCGCCATGACCCGCACTGTAATCGAATCGAAAACCCGCACCGTCGTGATCGGCTTTGACGAGCCGTTCTGCGTGATCGGCGAGCGCATCAACCCCACCGGGCGCAAGAAACTGGCGGCGGAGCTGGAGCTGGGCGATTTCACCACGGTCGAGCGTGACGCGCTGGAACAGGTGGCCTGCGGCGCGATGGTGCTCGACGTGAACTCGGGCGCGGTGTTCACCAACAAGATGGCGACCGACCCGCGCTACGCCGACAACAACTTTGTCGAGCCGCCCTTGATGCGCGATCTGATCTTGCGGATTCAGGCGGTGGTCGATGTGCCGCTGTGCATCGACAGCTCGGTGCCGGGCGCACTTGAGGCCGGCTTGCAGAACTGCCAGGGCAGGCCGCTGTTGAACTCGGTCACCGGCGAGGAAGAGCGCATGGCGCTGGTGCTGCCGCTGGTCAAGAAATACAACGTGCCGGTGGTGGCCATTTCCAACGACGATACCGGCATTTCGATGGATCCGGATGTGCGCTTTGCGGTGGCAAAACGCATCGTCGAGCGCGCCGCCGATTTCGGCATTCCGGCGCATGACATCGTGGTCGATCCGCTGGTGATGCCGGTGGGCGCGCTTGGCTCGGCCGCGCGGCAGGTGTTTGCGCTGGTGCGCCGGTTGCGCGACGAGCTGGGGGTGAACACCACCTGCGGCGCGTCGAACATCAGCTTTGGTCTGCCGCTGCGCCACGGCATCAACGCGGCCTTTCTGCCGATGGCAATCGGGGCGGGGATGACCTCGGCGATCATGAACCCGGTCCGCCAGGTGGAAATGGAGGCAATCCGCGCCGCCAACTTTCTGATGGACCACGACGCCAATGGCGGCGAGTGGATCCGGTTCAGCCGGGTGGTCGAGGCGGTCGAAGGTGGGCGCAGCTTTGCCGAAGCCTCGGCCGAGGCAGCAGCAGCCGGGGGCCGCGGCGGGCGCTCGGGTGGCCGCGCCGGTCGCGCCCGGGGCTGATCTTCCGGGTCGGTGGATTGATCGACTGCGACATCTGGTCGCGATTATCCTTGACTTGGCTTTTGACCGGTCGGTTAAATGCCCCTGCGCCGCGGCGGTCAACCGACCGGCCGAGCGGGTGCCAACGGTCAACACCGACATGGGGGTTACGCATGTTCCACAAGGTTCGATTCATTGCCGCTGCCGCGATCTCGGCACTGGCGCTGGCGGCGGCGGTGCCGGCACGGGCCGAGACGCC
>Ga0210028_1002334_pt1 | contig 15241 bp, 15 predicted proteins | sample CryGeymeta201513_FD_185468 | JGI IMG/M metagenome (GOLD analysis project Ga0210028, IMG submission 185468) | Groundwater microbial communities from Crystal Geyser aquifers in Utah, USA - Crystal Geyser metaG 2015-13 (SPAdes) (version 2) | ecosystem: Environmental > Aquatic > Deep subsurface >...
AAGATAATTTATCAACCGATGACTACGGGATAAAAATTGACAGTAATATCCAACATAATAACTTAGTGCGGATTTCATCCGGTGGCAAGGTGAAGATGCGAATGAGAGCGACAACCGGCGTAGCTGGAACATTCACTTTTGATACTTCTACTATGAATGCCGTTCTTGGCTCCTTGAATTTTATTTCTCCAGGCACTCTCGCAACTATTTTATTTACTACTGGTGCAAACTCGTTAGGATTTAATCCTGGAGCCAATGCCGTTGTTACAAACAATGCTACAACAATTAATTTTGCGACAAATAATGGTTCTGCCTCTTTAGCCTCTTTTAAGACAACAGCATGGCTTCCTAGGTCTCCTTATACAACGCAAGATTTAGGTTCGTATGGGCATCCGTTTAAGGATTTTTATCAAATAGATAATGGAAAACATTATTTCGGTGATGCACAAGATGCTTCTATTTACTATGACGGTACGGATTTAATTGTTAATCCCAAACTTGTAGGAACCGGCGCACTCAAGATGTCAGGGGATGTCTCAATGAATGCTAATAATCTTGTTTTAGACACCACCACAGGCACGAAAATAGGCACAGCGACAACGCAGAAACTCGGTTTTTGGAATGCGACACCGATAGTCCAGCCCGCAAATACAGTCGCCCTGAACGATGTCTTGGTGAATACGGGATTACGGGCGACGGGTGGATATTCTACCTTTACAACGAATGTGGGTGTGGGAACGACGAGTCCTGCGAGTGTGCTTGAAGTCGGAGGCAGTACAGCGAATGTTACCTTCGACGGATACCTAAATTGCACTGGGTTTACTTCAAATGCGAACGGACTTCTTGGATGCACGCCATCCGATGAGCGAATGAAACAGAATATCGTTTCGCTTAGCGATACAAGCGGGCTCGCCGCCATCAATGCTCTCAATCCGGTATCTTTTAATTGGAAAGATACGTCTCTCGGTGCCGGACGACAATTCGGTCTCGTTGCTCAACAGGTTGAGAATGTGTTCCCGAATTTGGTTCAGACGACAAATCCAACCGAGCTTACTCCGTACGGCACTAAAACAGTAAATTATTACGGGCTCATTGCACCGATTGTAAAGGCGATACAGGAGCTTTCGACGAAGTTCGATGCAGAGGACATGCGTGTGACTTCGCTCGAAGCGCGCGTTGCCGCGCTCGAGAATGGCTCGATAAGCGCCGCGAGCGGCTCGCCAGTTACTTTCTCTACAACATCTCTCGCGAGTGCACTCAACTCCTTCGGCATACTCGTTCAGAATGGTATCGCGCAGTTCAATACATTGGTATTTCATGAAATCATCGCCAGTCCGGACGTCAATGGCGCGAGCAGTGCGGGAAGTATGACGATACTCGCCGGCAACACTGTCGCACAAGTAGACAACTCGTTGGTAAAGCCGTCGACCAAAATCTTCATCACCTTCAATGCGCATGTGACAGGAAGCTGGTGGGTGAGAGATAAAGCGACAGGCTCCTTCCGCGTTGCACTTTCCGCGTCACAGTCGGATGATGTTTCTTTCGACTATTTCCTCGTTCAAACTGAAGGCAGTTCAAGTGGAGATCTGATTTCTACAACAACGGCAACCAATACTGTTCCCACCGCGACGAGCACACCACCTTCTCCTCCACCAGTAGCGACAAGCACGTCTCCATCAGCTGATACGACACAGCCGGTGGTAGCTCTTATCGGAGAGGCGGCAATGCAAATTACTATAGGCGATACTTTTACTGATCCTGGTGCAACCGCTACTGATGATACTGATGGCAGTCTGACTGCGGCAATCGTCGAAACGGGCGAAGTCGACGTCGCAACCACAGGCCTCTACACGCTCACCTACTTGGCGACTGACGCTGCCGGCAACGTAGGCACCGTCTCCCGCGTAGTGACGGTGACCTCTCCCCAACTTCCTTCCTTGATGCCCGATTCAGCTACGTTGCCAGTTGACATTGCCGCTCCCGACTCTTCCTCAGTCCCTGCATCCTAGATATGATAATATTTCTTTCAACAACTTGGCGGTCGAACCGCCAAGTTGAAAGTTATGATAGGATAATAACAATGAGTACAAGAAAAGAAGTTTTTACAAACGGCGAATTCTTTCATATCTATAATAGAGGTGTTGATAAGAGAATTATTTTTACTGACGGTTACGATATGAAAAGATTTTTTAAAAGTCTGATAGAATTCAACACAATAGATCCGATAGGGAGTTTATATGAAAACTCCTTTCGCGAACTTGGCGGTTCGACCGCCAAGTTAGAGAATGGGTTGGTTAACATCATTGCATATTGTCTAAACCAAAATCATTTTCATCTTATTTTTGAACAACTAACGGACGGCGGCATTAGTGAACTAATGAAAAGATTGGGTGGCTATACCTGGTACTACAATAATAAACACAAAAGAAGTGGGTCGTTATTTCAAGGAAAATTTAAGGCTGTGCATATCGATTCGAATGAATACCTTCTTCATGTCAGCGCATATGTGAATTTGAATAATCGCGTTCATCAACTTGGCGGTTCGACCGCCAAGTCAATTGAGAGTATGTCAAGCTGGGGAGAATACATAGATAAAAAATCTAAAGGAATTTGTGAAAAGGACGTTATCTTAGGACAATTTAGAAGTGTTGGTGAGTATAAAGATTTTGCACTCTCATCTTTGGAAGCAATTGTAGAAAGAAAAGTAGAGTTAAAGAACATAGGGGATTTTTTATTGGAATAACAATCGCTTGGCGGTTCGACCGCCAAGCGATTTTCGGGATAGATAGCTGTATGGTGTTGGTGATATACTTGCTTATATTATTGAACGCTTAATTTTATTTCAACATGGCTATTCGCGTTGCTATTAATGGGTTCGGTCGTATCGGGAGGGCGTTTGTGCGCCGCGCGCACGGTCGCCAGATAGAAATCGTCGCCGTCAATGATCTCGGCTCGCTCGAAAATCTTGCATATCTCCTTACTTACGACACAGTCTACGGTCGGGCACCCTTTTCTGTGAAAGTCAGACATTCACAGGAAGACGTGGATAACGGTGCGCTTATTATAGATGATAGAGAAGTAAAATTTTTCTCGGTGAAAGATCCTGCGAATCTTCCATGGAAAGAATTAGCGATCGATGTCGTTGTCGAATCAACTGGGTTTTTTACCGATTATGAAAAGGCGAGCGCACATATCACTGCCGGTGCGAAGCGTGTGGTCATTACGGCACCAGCAAATGGAGATTCTGCCTTAGGCGCCACAGTTCTCATGGGCATAAATGAAGATGCGTTCGCGACGTGCCAAATAACCAGTAATGCTTCGTGTACAACGAATGCCACGAGTCCGGTCATCGCCATACTCGACGAAGCTATTGGCATCGAGAAAGCGATTCTTTCGACGACGCACGCCTACACCGCAAGCCAATCGCTCGTTGACGGCCCTTCGAGGAAGGATATGAAAGAAGGAAGAGCGGCGGCGCAAAATATCGTGCCAACCTCAACCGGCGCCGCAGTTGCAGTCACGCAAGCATACGAATCGCTTACTGGGAAATTCGACGGTATCTCGCTTCGCGTGCCGGTGCCTGCGGGCTCGATAGCGGATATCACTTTCATCGCAAAACGTTCGACGACTATGGAAGAAGTGAATGAGATACTGCGCGGCGCCGTCTCGAAGCCGCGCTGGAAAGGGATCTTCAAAACGACCGACGATGAACTCGTCTCGAGCGATATTGTTGGCGAGCCATACGCCTCAATCGCCGATCTCGGGATGACGCGCGTCGTTGACGGGAATCTAGTGAAGGTGCTCGCCTGGTACGATAATGAGATGGGATATACGGAGTCGCTCGTGAGGCATGTAATTGCCGCAGCCGCTCATGCTTAATGTCTATTTTGCTGCTGATCACGCAGGGTTCGCGCTTAAGAACGCGCTCATCGAACACGTGCGCATGCTCGGGTATAAAGCAGAAGATGTGGGCGCCAGCACCCTTGATCCGGAAGATGATTATCCTGATTTCGTAACGACACTCGCGAGACACGTAGCGGACGAGCCGCCGAATGCGCGCGGGATTATCGTCGGCGGAAGCGGACAAGGAGAGGCCATGTGCGCGAATCGCGTGAAAGGCATCCGTGCCGCGGTGTTTTATGGATCCATGTGTGTGACGGCGGCACTTGACAGAGAGGGAGGCCGTTCAGAGGACGGTTTTGATGTTGTGCGGCTCTCTCGCAGGCACAATGATGCAAATGTGCTCTCTATCGGCGCACGCTTCGTTTCGGGGGATGAAGCCGACGAAGCAGTCCGCATATTTCTAGAAACACTTTTTTCAGAATCGCCACGCCATACGCGCCGCCTCGCGAAGTTCTAGGCTATTTTTGATATACTGTCGCTATGACGGACATTCAATTTGAGGAAGAACCACAGTATCAACATTCGGCCTTGCCGGACAAAAAACCGTTTTTTATCCGGCTCGTACTCGCTACCGGCGTTATCTCCACCGACAAGGCAGCGGAGTATGTGTTATTAGGTTTCGCGGTTGTTTGTCTCTGCATTGCACTCTTCATTTTCATGAACAGCGGTCCGCCCAAACCTCCTCCAGCAGATCAAATTATGTGGAACGCGAGATCTGATGCTACACCTCGTAGATAACATGAAGTATGCACGCGGCTTTACACTCATCGAACTCCTTGTCGTCATTGCGATTATTGGACTTCTTTCCAGCATAGTACTCGTGAACGTACATACTGCCCAAATGAAGGCACGTGATGATCGCAGAATGATGGATTTAGAACAAATTCGAAATGCTCTTGAGCTTTACTATAACGATAATGGCTACTATCCGGGAGCAGGCGCCACTCTCAGCTGGGACTGCGAGTGTTACAGTTATAGTTCTGATATCCGCGATGACACATGGGATATCTTCGCATTGATCATGAAGCCGTATATACAAACTCTGCCGAAGGATCCGCTAAACACCGGGTGTGTCCCTTGGGGAGGAGATGGTTGCTATTCTTATGCCTATAGCTTTGTAGGAAAAAGCATAAGTCCTGATAACCCCAACGGAGTCATCCAATATGATCTCACCGCACAGCTCGAGGATCCCAACAGCCCGTATCGATGCACAATAAAAGATTATCGTTTCTTCTTTGATAATATCTCCTGGTGCCCTTCTGGCGATGCCACTTATAGAGGTCGGATCTACGAAGCATCGCTCCAATAAATCCACAAGGGCGTATACTATTGGAATGAGTCTTGTCGTTCCGGCAGTGCTCCCATCCTCGCGCAAAGACTTCGAGGAGAAACTCGCACTTTTTACGCGACTTCCTTCAGTCAATCGAGTGCAAATTGACGTTGTTGACGGAGAGTTCGCTTCGCCCGCATCCTGGCCTTATTCCGCTCCCGCAGAATTAGAAGCGTTAGTCGAGCGTGGCGATATGCTCCCGCAACTCGATCGCATCGCATACGAGATTGACCTCATGTGCCTCGACGCCGATCGTGTAGCCTCCGCATGGCTCTCTTTTGGCGCTACGCGGCTCACCTTCCATGTCGAGAGCGTTACCGATGTGCCGCAACTTCTCGCTTCAGTTCGAAGTCGGTACGGCAATTTTATTTCCCCCGGTCTCGCGATCAATATCGCGAGCGATCCAGTACTCATTGAACAGAATCTCGGCGAAATCAGATATGTACAATTCATGGGCATCGCGCGGATCGGACGACAGGGACAACCTTTCGACGAGCGCGTTTTTGAGAAAGTGCGCATATTCCATGAACAGCATCCAGAGATTCCTGTGCAAGTCGACGGAGGCGTTTCGCTTAAGAATGCCAGCCGTCTGCTCGCGCTCGGCGTGTCGAGTCTCATTATTGGTTCCGCGCTTGCGCGCGCGGGCAATTCCGCCGCAGCATTAGCGGTGTTTGAAGAACTTCAGAGTCCGTATGGAGTATAAGGTACAGGGTATACTACAGTGATGATATTGACAGACGAACAAGTGCACGCGCTCGAAAAGAAAGCAGAATCGATTCGCGAGACGATTATCCAAATGCTTGTTGCCGCGGGGAGCGGGCATACGGCCGGTTCGCTCGGCATGGCAGACATTGTTACCGCATTTTATTTTCATATACTCAATCACGATCCCAAACGGCCGGACTGGGAAGAGAGGGATCGGTTCGTTCTCTCTAACGGTCACATTTGTCCGGTGCTTTACGCGACCCTCGCGCACGCCGGCTATTTTTCGAAAGAAGAATGTCTCACGCTCCGGAAGTTCGGCAGTCGGCTCCAAGGGCATCCGGAGCGCATGCGGCTGTCGGGTCTTGAAACGACATCGGGACCTCTCGGCGAAGGCCTCTCGCAAGCCGCCGGCATGGCATATGCTTTCCACATGGACCAATTGAAGGACACGACGTGTCCATCATCTGATGATGGACACGTCGTGTCCTTCAATCACGGGAGGCGGGTATATTGCGTGATGAGCGACGGGGAGCAAGAAGAGGGGAATACGTGGGAGGCGGCGATGTTTGCCGGGAAAAACAAACTACATAATCTTACGGCTGTTATAGACCGCAATAATATTCAGATTGACGGCATGACGGAAGACGTGATGCCGCTCGAGCCGATTGTGGACAAGTATCGCGCATTCAATTGGCATGTGCTCGAAGTGAACGGGAATGACATACCCGCTTTTATTGCTGCCGTTGATGAAGCGAAAGCAATCTACGAAAAACCGACTCTGATTGTTGCACATACCGTTCCAGGCAAGGGTGTCCACGACATCGAGTTCGATTATCGCTGGCACGGCAAGCCACCGACTGCGGAAGAAGGGAAACGATTCATGAAAGAAATCCGCACGATGAGCGGGAAAGTTCCGCACGAATATGCTTAATAGGGACGCACAGCTTTCTGCGAAAATATTCGCAGACGATATCGAACAAACGCCGACGCGCGACGGCTTCGGCACGGGCGTCGTTGAAGCGGGGAGGGCTGACTCGCGCGTCGTCGTGCTCTGTGCCGACCTCGCTGAAAGTACGCGCGCCGAATGGTTCCAAAAAGAATTCCCCGACCGATTCATCGAGCTGGGTGTCGCTGAACAAAACATGGCGGCGGTCGCCGCCGGCATGGCCGCCGCCGGAAAGATTCCTTTCATTGCAAGTTATGCAGCATTCAATCCGGGCCGCAATTATGAACAAATCCGCACCACCATCGTGCTGAATCAGATGCCGGTAAAGATCTGTGGCATGCATGCGGGCGTTTCGGTCGGACCCGATGGGGCGACGCACCAGATGCTCGAGGACATCGGCATGATGCGCATGCTTCCCGGGATGACAGTCATCGCTCCCTGCGATGCAGAAGAAGCGCGGAAAGCAGTTATTACCGCGGCGACAACCGACGGACCGGTATATATTCGTTTTGGTCGAGCACCGACGCCAGTCTTCACGACCGGCGGGACGCCGTTTCAAATAGGGAAGGCGCTCACACTCTTCGAGTCAGAGTCCCCACAGGTAGCAATACTCTCGACTGGTTCATTGAGTTATACAGCACTCGTTGCGGCTTGTGCACTTTCTGAAGAAAACATCGAGTCCATAGTTTTACATATTCCCACTATTAAGCCACTTGATATCGAAGCAGTGCTCGGGGTCGTACGACGCGCTGGTCGTGTGGTCACCGTTGAAGAGCATCAAATAGCAGGCGGCTTCGGGAGCGCCATCGCAGAGTTCCTTGCGGAACAGCATCCGGTGCCCGTCCGGCGACTTGGTATTCAGGATCAATTCGGTCAATCGGGTGAACCAAACGAACTTCTCGAACACTACGGACTCGATGCTCTCCATATAGAAAATGCCGTACGCGCACTTTTCAAGATGACATATTGAAATTACAACGATTCGACGCAATAGCTCGCCGGAGCGGAAGCAAGATATGCTTCAAGCGCCACGCGCGTGAGGAGTCCTTCCTGCGCGCCGACATACTGCACGACCGACATAGAGTTTATCGGCCCCCAGAGCAGGGCCTCTCGGAGCGGCACGCCGAGCGCGAGTGCGGCGGCGACGGTCGAGGTCATCGCATCGCCGGCGCCCGTGCGATCAAGGGGCGGCTTCTGGTCCGTAAACATAGGCACCTTGAGCATCTCTTCTCCGTCGAAAACAAAAGCTCCATTTGGACCGTCGGTGATAAGTGTGATTTTCGGACCAAGCTCGCGCATGTGTATAAGTAATTTTTTTATATTCGTTTCACCGAGACCGAGAATATGCTCGGCCTCTTCTTTATTACAGGCGACAAGCTCTGTAACGGCATAGAGTGTTGCGAGTTTCTCTTTACCCATTTTTATTTGGAATGTGCCGGGCTGGAACGCGAGCTTCGTTTCCGCATGCTCGCCGAGCCACACGACAAGGTCGGCATAAAACGTCCCCGCATGCTCGCCGATCGAAGAAAGGTAGATCCACTTCGGCGGCGTCAATCCTTCAGGAATAAGATAGGGGTAATTCTCATGCCGGATAAGGATAGTGCGCTCGGCGTTATACATGAGTACGTAGTGATGATTAGTCGGTATACTCGTATTGACCGCGATATATTTCGTAGCAACGCCTTCGCGCGTGAATGTCGCGAGGATGTCTGTGCCAAAGCGATCATCGCCCACGTTTGAAACAAATCCCGATGCAAGACCGAGGCGCGCCGCGGCGACAGCGGCATTTGCGGCATTGCCGACACCCGGCACAAGTTCGGAAAATTCATACGGAATCTTGTCGCCCCACTTCATCGATATGGTGCAATTCTCATGATTGATATCACATGAGACGTGCGCATCTTTCAGGTTGATGAATTCGTCGACGGTCGTATCGCCGATGGCAATGAAATCCATGAGAATATCCTAGCATGCTAAAATGGTGAAATGATAGATCTTGTTGCAACCGCACGTTCGCTTTTTGCACCCGGCAAAGGGATCCTTGCCGCAGACTCAAGCATATTGACAGCGACCGCACACCTAGCTTCGTATGGCATCGGGGCGGGCGAGGAAATGCGCCGACAGTATCGCGATCTCTTCTTCGGTACGGAGGGTATCGAGCAATATCTCTCTGGAGTTATTCTTTTTTTCGAATCGCTTCTTCAAAAAGGAAATGATGGGAAACCGTTTCCCGCATTGCTTGTGGCGCGCGGCATCCTGCCGGGTGTGAAGGTCGATCTCGGCACCGAACCAATGAATGCGAGCACGCATGAGCTCATCACACGAGGTCTCCTAGATCTTCCAGAGCGGCTCGTTGCGTATAAAAGGCAGGGCGCCGTCTTTACCAAATGGCGCGCGGTCATCCGTATTGATGGCGACCAGTTGCCGACCACGATCGCAGTGCATGAAAACATAAAACGCCTCGCGCAGTATGCGAAGGAAGCACAAGCGGCAGGTCTCGTTCCTATCTTGGAGCCAGAAGTATTATATGAAGGGAAACATAGTCGTCGGCACGCGCGTGCCGTTATCCAAAAAACACTCAGCACGCTCTTTTCGGCACTTGCGGAACATTCAGTCGATCGTGCGAGTGTGATTCTGAAAACGTCGATGGCGCTTTCTGGAAGCGATAGCAGGAGAAAAGATACACCAGAAGAAGTCGCCGAAGACACGCTTGCCGTGCTTCTCGAAAGCGTTCCGCGGCAGATAGCGGGCATTGTATTCCTCTCTGGCGGGCAGACGCCTGAACAGGCAACAGACAATTTGTCTGCAATTTGTCGGTTGTCCCGAGCGAAGGGAGGGACGTCATGGCCGCTCACCTTCTCTTATGGGCGAGCACTTCAGGAAGAAGCACTTGCGATATGGAAAGGAAAAGAAGAGAATGTCCCCGCGGCTCGCGAGGCGTTCCTTGCTCGCCTTGCCAAAGTCTCCGCCGCACTCAAGTGATTTTTTGTACTCGTGTTGCGGAAAAACCGTTGATGCGGCATACTCGAACTCATGCTCATGCTTAAGGTAGAAAAGCGCATCATAAAGGGTGGCGCTAGTGCGCCGGCGCTTCGGCGCGCGGGTTTAGTTCCCGCGATAGTATACGGCGCGCACCATGTAGCAACGCCAATTATCGTTGAAGCGCATGCATTCGAGAAGATTCTGCGCGATGCCGGAGAGGCCACAATCGTCTCGCTCGAGGGTCTCGGCGCGCCACTTCCGACGCTCATTCACGAAGTTGATTTCGATCCGATAACGAACCAGCCGCGCCATGTTGATTTTTATGCAGTGACCAAGGGTGAGAAAGTCGAAGTTGCCATTCCGCTTGTATTTGTCGGCGAATCGCCGGCGGTAGAGGCAGGCGCGAATCTCGTCAAAGTGCTTCATGAGATCGAGGTGGAGGCCGATCCGATGAATCTCCCGCATGACATTAAAGTCGATCTCTCCGTACTCGCGGAAATCAATGACCGAATCTGTGCAAAGGATCTCGCGCTCTCTGCTGGCGTGACACTCATCAGCGAGCCTGGGGAAATCGTTGCGCTCGTGCAAGAAGTCGTCGAAGAAAAAGAAGAGGTTGTTGCACCAGAGGCGGACATCGCATCGATTGAAGTCGAAAAGAAAGGTAAAGAAGAAACAGAGACTGAAGCGCCAGTATCGAATACGTAGTACACTAATCGAACGATGCGTCGGTCTTTATTTTTTATTTTTTGGTGCGCATTCGTTCTCGCGCCGTCTCTCGCGCTTGCGCAAGAGGTCGCGGGAGGAAATCTCGCTCTCGGGAGCGTATCGCAGGCCGTTGCACAGCGGCAACAAGACCTTCAGAACCAGCTCAACGCGCTCGAGAGCCAGATAGCCATGCAACAGCAGTTGCTCGACAAGGCGCAAAGTCAGCACCAAACGCTCCAGACCCAAATAGGCGTTTTCAATGCGGAGATTAAGAAAACCCAGCTCCAAATACAAGCGATCAATCTCACCATCACGCAATTGAATGGGAGCATCGGGGCGCATAACCAGACGCTTTCGCAGCTTTCTGCACAACTCGAAGCGGAAAAAGAGTCTCTCGCGCAAATATTGCGGCAGACCCAAATGCTCGATGGTTATTCGGTTGTCAGTATTGCACTCGGCTCGCGAGGTGTCTCAGAATTCTTTAGAGATCTCGATGCGTTCGCGTCTATTAAAAGCTCACTCGCGAATTCTTTCAGTCAGATTCAGCAGACCAGTGCTTCAACTGAGGCGGAAAAAGAGACGCTCCAAGCGCGGCTCGCGGAACAGGAACAATTGCGGACCGTTGCTCAACTTGCCAAACAGCAGGTCCAAGCGCAGGAGAAGGAGAAGCAACAACTCCTGACACAGACCAAAGGCATTGAAGCGAATTACCAGAAACTTATTGCGACGAGTCAGAAGACCGCCGCACAAATCCGTTCTGAGCTCTTCACGCTCCGCGATAGTGCGGCGATACCGTTCGGCACGGCGCTGACCTACGCGCAGGCAGCCGAACGGGCGACTGGCACGCGCGCGGCAATCACCCTCGGTGTGCTGAAGCAGGAGACAAATCTCGGCGAAAATCTAGGGAGCGGCACCTGGCGCATTGATATGGCGCCGAATCGCGATCAACCAGTCTTTGAGTACATTACCAAAGTGTTGGGCTTCGACCCCGACACGATGCCGGTCTCGAAAAAGCCGTCGTACGGATGGGGCGGCGCGATGGGACCTGGGCAGTTCATTCCTTCGACATGGGTCTGCTATGGCGGTTTTATCAACACGAAGACGAACGGCTGTACGCCTCCATCGGGCGCAGGAATCTCTTTCTGGCAAGGGCCATGGCAGTACGTCGCAAATAAAGATCGCGTTCGCAAACTTACCGGCGGTTCGTCGCCCTCGAATCCGTGGAATGCAAAAGATGCAATCATGGCGACCGCGATGCTTATGGCGGACAACGGCGCCGCGGCGCAGACGCCGCAAGCCGAGCGACTCGCCGCATTGCGCTATTTCGCCGGCTGGACACACGCAAAAAACCCAGCCTACTCCTTCTACGGCGATGGCGTGATGGAGTTCGCCGCCGCTTTCCAACGAGATATTGACCAGCTTGCTGGGTTGTGAGTAAAGTCAGACTTTACTCATTTACGTTAGCGAATATTCAATAAGCGCGCGTCGTATCTCGTCATCTGGCACCTCGAAACTATTCTTGAAGATGACAGCTTCCGAGTAGTTTATATCGTCAAAATAGGAGAGTTGGTTACGAAACATTCGTTCATTGAATTTATCGCCAAAAAGCATATGCGCGTGCGTTGATATTTCATCAACGCCATAGTGATCGCGCAAGATGAAATACATGTCCACATAATCCTTCCACTTATTACGTTGTCCGATAGCGAATGCCTTCATCGCGGCGAGCGTGAGTAATGTTGGCATACGAATAACACCTTCGAAACTCTCTGAATAATCAATATCAAATGGATAATGAAAAAATGTAAATTTGACAGGGCTAATCACGAACGTGAACTCGCCTCCCTTGTTTACAAAAATCTCATCAATCTTTCGCACTTTCTCTATACGCCGTTGAAGCGATAAATTACCGAAAGATTTGTAGCTGAACATGTCAAAATCTATAGATTCCCGATGACCAAGATAGAGAGCTGTGGCAGTACCTCCAACAAGCCCCCAATCTTTTTTAAATTGCGCCAGAAGTGGCAAAAGGAGAATCTGTTCGCGAGTTAATATTTCTTTATGTGTTGGCGACATATTTGTTGAAGTAAAGTGAGAAATAGTTCAAAACTTCTGGTCGATAATTTTTCCTCGGTCGACCCGCCTGCTTACGAAAGATTTCAGCAACGCGTGCGATGCCGAGAATGTGAATCACCTTCTGCACATCGTCCCAGTTGCCATAATTAAGAGTCGCTTCAACAACCGCTTCCTCATTCAGGGTACGATAATCCTTGACATACCAGATAAGATGCTTGCGTTTCGACATGAAGTCGTAGAGAGGATCGCTCAGCATACATATATTATACCATAAAAGTTATCCCCATGCTCTTTTTTTGTTAGTTTCTCGCCGTGTATACTAGAAGAAGTTACTATTTCTAAATAAACGCTTATTATTATGAACCTCCGCCGCTTCCTTCCGCACATCGCACTTGTCATCGGTGCCGTCCTATTCTCCGCCGGTCTGCAGACGCTCGCCTTCACTCCGCCATCAAGCGCCCCACCAACCGGCGACGCATACGCACCTCTCACTACGAGCGATGTTCCACAAGGGAAAGTGGCTGGTCTCGACCTTGGTGCCATAACCACTAAAGGTGGTGCCATCATCAACACAGTTGGCGGTTCATGGCATGGTCTCATCGTAGAAAACGGCAACGTCGGCATCGGGACGACGAATCCAAGTGTTAAGTTGCATATTCAGGATGGAAACACTGGATTTTTGTTTAAAGATTCTGGCTCAACAAGTGGGTACACAACAACATTCTCAGAAGATAACACTGGTTTAAAAATCGGACATAATTCTAGAAGCAGAGATATTCAGTTTCAGACAAACTCTAATACAAAAATGACAATATATGCAAATGGCAACGTCGGCATCGGGACGACGAATCCGAGTGAGAGACTTGAGGTGAATGGAAATGTGAAAGCTAGCGCCTTCTGGTATTCATCCGACATTAATCTGAAACAAAACATTCAAAATATTCCTAATGCGCTTCAAAAAATACAACAGTTGAACGGCGTGTACTTCCAGTGGAAGGAGAGCGGTAAAGATGGGGTAGGTGTTATCGCTCAAGATATTGAAAAAGTGTTCCCGGAGTTAGTGGCGACCGACCCAAACACCGGGCTGAAATCGGTGTCCTACGGTAATTTGGTTGCGCCACTGATTGAAGCGATTAAGGAACAGCAAAAACAAATTGACGAATTAAAGGCGGAAATAGAAGTTCTTAAAGGTAAATAAAATGAATCTAAAGAATCTACAGAAAAGAAACATACCAATAAAGAAGCTTATAATCACCGTAGCATTTTTGCTCACTTTTGTCGGTGTCCCATTCTTTGTTTCAGCTCAAACTAATCAAACAACATATCAGGTATTAACTGTTGCGACAGTGAATATTCATAATGCCAATGTTGTTGAACAATCAGGAAACAATTTGAAACTTTCATTTTCCCTCTATAATAGGGAAGGTGTTCAACCACAAATAAAATATGGTGTTATTATTGTCGAGAATGGTGAAGAGAGTCAATTTATTATTGATCAGAAAGTCTATGATGAGATAGTTAATCTTGGAGAAGGAGATACAGTCGATAAGGAAGTAAATTATATCGCTCCTAATTTTCTAAATGGTACATATGAGATTGTTATCGAAGCAAGAAACTCTAACGGGTTACTTCTAGGCATAGCTAATGTCGGTGAAGTTACTTTCAGTAACGAGAATTCTAACTATATCGAGATTGTCCCAGGTTCCTGCTACTTAACAATTAAAGAAGAAAATCCTCAATCACATTACACCATTAGCCAAGGTGTTGATGTATCCAAAGATGAGACACTAATTAGTAATTGTAAAATTAAAAATCACTACAAATACTCTATTGATGCCACACCTTATTTTGAAAATTACTACCACTCACGATTCGGTGATCTTGTATCTTCACAGAAACAATTAGTCATAAGCATTCAGCCAGGAGAGGAGAAAGAAGTTATCTTAGAAATTCCAAAAGCGGGTGAACCACAAGCTTATGACGCAGTTTTTTCTTTTCATGATGAGAACAACAATGTTATTTCAAATTCAGTCGCTCTTCACTATGTGATACAGGGTCAAAGCGCCACGATTCAGAATTTACGGTTAGATAAGAATTATTACCAAAAAGGTGAAGTAGCAAAAATTACATTTAATTGGAGTGCATCAGCAGATTCGTTCCCTGGATCTAGAGGTGGCACAAGCGAATTGGGAAATGTATTGTTGAATATATTAATAAATGATTCTAATGGTGAAGCGTGTTCCTTATCTTCACAAAAAGAAGTTACGGAAGATGACCAGCTTAAATCAATAGTTTTTGATGTATCAATAATTATAGATTGCATAAATCCGAAGGTGTCAATTGAAATAAAAGATGCAGACAAAAACATATTAGATCATGAAATTTTTGAACTAACGAGCAAAAATGTTAGTCAAAACAAAAATTCCGATATATGGATATGGTTTCTTATAGGTGCCATATTCATAGTAGTAATTTTCTCTTTAATTCTTTTGGCAAAAAAAAGAAATACTGATACATTTGTAAAATCAATATTCTTCATTCTCATAATAACTACTTCATTTTTCTCTTTTAATAATAAGGCAATGGCAGATACT
>Ga0210028_1002338_pt1 | contig 15218 bp, 16 predicted proteins | sample CryGeymeta201513_FD_185468 | JGI IMG/M metagenome (GOLD analysis project Ga0210028, IMG submission 185468) | Groundwater microbial communities from Crystal Geyser aquifers in Utah, USA - Crystal Geyser metaG 2015-13 (SPAdes) (version 2) | ecosystem: Environmental > Aquatic > Deep subsurface >...
TCGTCCGTCCTCTGTCCTCTGTCGTCCGTCCTCTGTCCTTTGTCGTCTGTCCTCTGTCGTCCGTCCTCTGTCCTCTGACACCTTCTACCCGACTTTAGTCGAGGGTAGAGGGACTTTAGTCCCTATATATGGGCTAAAGCCCTAAAAACCCTGCACTAAAGTGCGGTAGAAGCAAACCATGGGCTAAAGCCCTGTAGAAGGCTTGACAAGAGTAAAAGAGTCAAGCAAACTGCCGTTAGGATAGAAAGCCTCAATCTTAAGATTTTTCCCCTTTATAGAGACTAAAGTAAAGTGGTGGGTAGATTCAGCTTTAATTAACCCTTCCTCCGGCGGACCAATCTTATAAAGAGATGCTCCTCCCCCAGCAGTAATTAGATAATGAATGCCACCTACCAGGTAATGATGGTAAGTATGGTCATGCCCGTTAAAGACCAGAGCAACCTTAAATTCTTCTAAGATGGGACAAAAGTTAAGCCTAACCATCTTCCGCTCCCATTCTCTCCCTTCTTTGGTTGAATAGGCTGGATGATGGAAGAAGACAAAGGTAAAGGTAGCATCCTGGTGGGAAGAGAGGTCCTCTCTTAGCCAGTTATGCTGTTCTTTACTTTCCAAAAAAGGAGCATTGGAATCCAGGACTACAAAATGAGAATTACCATAATCAAAAGAATAATAACGTTCATTGCCAGGTAAAGAGAAGAGGTCAAAATATATACTTGAATTATGCTCATGATTCCCCAGCATTGGATAGTAAGGTGTCCTCTTCATCAGTGGCTGAGAGAGATTAAAAAATGTATCCCAGTCCTCCATCTTTCTTCCATCTCCAACTAAATCCCCGGTATTTATTACCAGGTTTGGCTTTTTAAGGATTATCTTCTGGATAATTCCCTGGTGAATAAGATGACCACTTCGGGTGTCCCCAAAAACTACGAAGGAAAAGGGTTCATCATTATTAGGTGCAGTCTGAAAGGTCTCTACACTACTGGAGTAATCTTTACCCACCACCTGATAGAAATACTCAGTGGAAGGAGTAAGTTTTTTTAAGCTAACCTGATGGTATTTTGTCTCTTTCTTTTCCTTTATTTTCTCCTTGTGGTGCTGTCGGTTGTCCACTTATTGTTTCCATCATTTTTTAATCACCTCCTTTGAATTAACTATCTGAAAGCTTACTACTACTACTACTACTAAAAGTCAAATTTTTTTTAAAAGAAGTGATTATCGACTGGATCCCCGTCTTCACGGGGATGACAAAAGCATTATGCTAAAAACTTTGAAGAATTATTTTAATTAAATTACTATTGACTTTAATATCTTTATCGATTTATCCATTAACTTCTTTTCTTCACTAGATAATGGTACTTCAAGAATTTTCTCCACTCCGTTTTTTCCGATGACACAAGGTACACTGATGGAAACATCTTTGTAACCATATTGACCGGTAAGCGGAACGGAGACAGGATAAACTCGCTTGGTATCTTTTAAAACTGCGTCGACCAGCTGATTGATGACAACACCGATCGCATAATAGGTTGACCCCTTGGCGGCAATGATAGTTCCTGCGGCTGTTTTTGCTTTTTTGAAAGCATCTTGAATTTTGTCTGTAGAAAAATCCTTCATCGTCGCTAATGGCTGCCCTCCGATATTGGCATGAGAAACGGTTGGAAAGGAACTGTCTCCATGTTCCCCCAACACATATGTATGAATATTTTTTGGATCGATCCCTAAAAATTCTGATAAATGAAATCTAAAACGGGCCGAGTCCAAACTTGTGCCACTTCCAAATATTTTACCGGGTGGAAGTTTTAAAAGCTTACCGGCCTGATATGTTAAAATGTCGACCGGATTGGTGACCATTATTATCACACTGTCCGGTGAATATTTGATTGCTTGGGGAAGAATTATTTTTATAACTTCTAAATTGCTTTTTACTAAATTAAGTCGCGACTCCCCCGGAAGCTGTGCTCTTCCTGCCGTAAATACAATTACATCGCTATTTTTTAGGTCATTATACGATTTTGCCGCTATTATTTTCGCAGTGCCGAGGAAAGTTAGGCTATGTTCAAATTCCAGTTGTTCGCCTTTCATTTTATCGGTATCACGGTCAAAAAGTACTAATTCTCGAACCGTATTCTTGAGTAACATGGCAAATGCGGCACTCATCCCTACGTGTCCTCCCCCAATGATGGAAACCTTTCCGTTCATAAAATGAGTATACAGAAATTATGGTACGATTCTTATATAGATATTTTTTGAATTGGAAAATGAAGTTAATATTTTGTAATCTGCTAAATTTTCTTTGAATTTTTTAATTGACTCCAGTCTTCCATTCCAAGGAATAATTAGTTTTGGTTTATAAGTATTGATTATTTTTTTAAAATTTACCGGCGTTAAATTATTTGACCTGATTCTCACCTGAGAAATATCAGATAATTCCGGAGGTGGTAACCTGCCCGAAAGACCGTTTAATATTTCTTCGTCGGAAACAACAATGTCATTAATATTTGTATATTTATTAATTATTTCAACCGCTTTCTGTTGTTGATCGTTAATAAGATTCGAAGAAGTTTTAACGGTTATATAAATACGATTGCCTAAAGAAATCATTAATATAATTAAAACTAAAGACCTGAATATTTTTTTATTACTAAAATAACTGTCAATCAATAGAGAAAATAATAAAACGATAGGAACGGTCAATATCACTAAATGGTGGGGAAATAATGGTTTGTAGAAAAAAAAGATTATCAAAACAAAAATGCTCCAAAGATAGATAATATTTGTTGGATAACGAATATCTTTATTTTTAATAAAACTAAAAAATAGACTGATTAAAATAATCATTGATAGAACAAAATCTTTTTTCAAGTAATCAAATAAGAAAAATGAGGATGAAGAACTCGCCGCCGCTTGAAATCTAAGTAAAATCGAATTACTGAAAACTTCTTTAATCCCAAAAGGAGCAATTAATAAAACAAAAAATCCAAGACTGATTACGGAAAATATAAGAATTAAATTTATAAGATACTTGATAGATATTTTCTTTTCTTTTAATAACAAAAATATAAATAAAAGGAAGGAAGGAAAAAAAGTTACGTCAAATTTCGCCCAAAAGGCCAAATTCAAAAAAAATACTGAAATAATAAACCAAGGTAAATGTAATATATTTCTAAATCTTATTACGGTAGCCAAACTAATTAATGAGAAAGTTGTGATAAGAATATCAGACTGAAAAGTTAGTGATTGATTAAAGTAAGTCGGGGTAAGAATTAATAAACTGATAACCAATAATCCTGTCCATTTATTTTTGAATTCAAAACCGATCCAAATAATTGTTAAAAACCCTATTATTGACCAGAAACTTATTGTTAACCTAGCCGCCGGTAATGTTTTGCCTAATAAAACAAATCCTGGATAAATGCTTAATAAAAAACCTGGCGGCTGAGAAAAGTAGGTTTTTTTATATGGAGTATTCCCTCTATTAACAAGCAAAAATGAAGTTAAATATATTCCTTCATCATTATCTGTGACCGGTCGATTAACTAATTTAAATTGAGTAAAAAAAATGATTAATAAAAAAATTGCCGTTAAAATAATAAAACCTTTGCTTTTCATACCTAGTATTTTACTATAATATCTATCATGATTAATAAAAATGCTAGTCACCAATCTAGAAACTACATATTTGACTTATTAAAAATCATTCTTACTTTTTTAGTTGTCAATATCCACATCAGAAATGTTACTCATGGAAAAGTGAATTTTCTCGAACCTTATGGATATTATGCAGTTCCATTATTTGTCACCCTGTCATTTTTTTTGATGAATAAATATTTTTCTCAAATCAAATTATCGTTTTCAGTTATTTTATTACGAATAAAACGACTAGTTCTTCCGCTTATTTTTTGGTCGGGAGTCGGATTTTTGTTAAAACCAAATTTAATAAATATTAAAAATATTTTTTTACAACTTTTTACTGGTAAAGTTGTTGATACACCCCTTTATTATTTAAACTTATTGATTTTCCTTACTTTGATTTTCTGGCTTATCACTTATTTACCGACCAAACTAAGAATTCCTTTATATTTTGTGATTATTATTGCTGCTTTTATTCTTGAATATACAGGTTTTAATACAAGTTTTTTTAATCCTATGGGCGATGAAATTAGAAAAAGTTATGGCCAAATTGTTGAACTAATAAAATATGCGTCTCTTGGAATATTATTTAGAACTTTAGTAAACCAAAACAAAAAAAGAGTTATTTTATTTAGCCTTGTTGGGTCATCTTTATCATTACTATTAATATTTAAATTTCCTCAACCTTGGGGTTATAATTATTCGGGAATGAGATTATTTTTGGGAACAATACTTATATTGTCTTCTATTTTATTAATTGAACAAGTAAATTTTTCAGAAAAAATCAATAAAGTTATTAATATTTTTGCAAGTTATTCATTTGGAGTCTACTTATGTCATATAATATTTTTTGAAACATTGTTGCAAATTTTTCCAAACGTAACAACATTTAATTCTTCGTTTCCATTCATATTATTGTCTATTTACACAATAAGCTGTTATATTTTTTGTTTTCTTTTTGATCATCTAACTCTCAAAAAACTTTCTTATTTGGTTAAATAGAACATTAAAACTTTTTATGCTGAGTGTAGTTTTGAATAAGTGTACTGAACATAAGTGCATTTTCAGCATTAATATTTTTATCTAATTGAGCAAGAATTTTCTTGATGTATGGGGCAACTATTTTTAATTCAACTTCGCTTTTTCTTTTTAAGGCCTCATCCAAAAATCGTTGCGCCATTACATTTGATCCACGATGTAATCCCATAGCAACTCTTTTTAGATCACTAGCTAATGATTCTAAAATAAATTTATTATTCATATAAAATTTTAAAAAAATATTTAGTTAATTTTTCAAATTCATCCCTTTTAGTCTTGTCTTGTATTTCATTACTTGTGTTACCTTGCTGGGGTCTGATATTAATCATTGAATTAAAGTCAATAATTTTTGTTTCAAGATCTATTCCACCTCCCCAAAGATCTTCCTGTTTAGATCCTTGATCCAATAAAATTTTTTCACTATCAAAATGTCTATCACATCCAGCTGAACAAACTTTTCTTTTTATATCAATTACGGTTTTTATATAAATATCAAATAATTCTCGAAGATTTACTATCTCGTCTTTTGTGAACGGTGTATTTTTTGTAATCGTCATACAAAAATTATATCAAAAGTAAGTTCGTCGAAGTGTCCAGAGGGAAGGATTCGAACCTTCGAAGGGAAAACCCAGCAGATTTACAGTCTGCCCCCGTTGGCCACTTGGGTACCTCTGGTATCCCTCCATTTTATCAAAAAGTTGTATAATTTCATATCAAACAATGTCAAAATTAAAAAAGGTTGTCATCGTCGATGTGGTTAATCCTTTTCAAAAAATTGAAGAGGCCGAAAGAAATCTTGAGGAAATAAAATCTTTGGTCGCGACCTATCATGGAATTGATGTAGTTGATGTGATCCAGCATCGTTCTCATCCAGATAAGGCAACATTCATCGGCAAAGGCAAGGTAGAAGAACTGGTTAGCATCGTTAATAGACAAAAAATCGACATTATTGTTGTCAACGCTATCGTCAGACCTAGTGTTTTATTTAATCTCACTCAATATTTATGGAACGATCACCCCGAGATTCAAGTCTGGGACCGTTTTGATCTTATCTTAAATATTTTTGATAAACATGCCCATACCGCAGAAGCAAAACTGCAGATTGAACTCGCCCAAATGCATCATATGGGACCACGAATCTACGGACTCGGTGCAGATTATTTTTCCCGTCAAGGCGGAGGAGGAACTAACACAAAAGGCCAGGGTGAAACCAATATTGAGATAATGAAGCGCCACTTTCGAACTCAAATACGATTAAAAAAAGAAGAGTTAGATCATCTATCTCTCCAACACCAAAAACAAATTGAAAGAAGAAAATTTAACAACATTCAAAGCATTTCCATCGTCGGTTACACAAATGCCGGAAAAACTTCTTTGTTTAACTATTTAACCAAAAGAAATAAGGTCGTTGAGAATGCCCTCTTTGTCACTCTTGATAGTGTTACTGGAAAACTTTATCTACCTACTCTCAAAAAAGAAGTGACTATCTCTGACACAATTGGTTTTATAAAAGACCTGCCTCCGTCATTGATAGATTCCTTTAAATCAACGCTCCTTGAATCAATCAACGCTGATATGATTTTACATGTAATCGATATCAAAGATACGGAAATGGATCAAAAAATCGCCATCGTTAATAATATTTTAAGAGAACTTAAAGTCCATACTAAAAAAATAATTTATGTATTTAACAAGATAGATGCTTTCAAGGGCGATGCAGAAGCATTCTTAAAAAAAATTAATAAAACTTATGCCGTCAATACCCCTCAATATATCTCCGTGACAACTGATTATGGAATTAATAAACTGTTAACTGAGATAGAAAAACAGCTGATTTGATAAAATATAGTCTAAGCCTATGATACAAAAACTAGATGTTTTTGAATTTATATCGTACGAGATGCAGCCAGATAAAAGAACGATCAATTTTAATTATAAAACTAACGGACTTGATCTGACTGAAAAAATTATTTTACCATCTCCCATTTCTTCTTCCGTCAATTCAGTTTTGTTAGAAAATGCTGTGAGTAACCTCCACATTATTCTTGGAATAACGTATTTCAAAATGTATTGCCCAAAAAAAATCATCCTTCCTTACGATTTATCCAATGCTCAAGCCCGTTTCTGGAATACCGTTTATACAAAAGGATTGGGAGAATTTTTTTACAAAAATAAAATTGATTTTAGAGATTTGATAAACTTTCCTTTTAGTGATGACGTAAAAACTTTGCCAGTTGACGAAAAAAGAAAAGATAGGACTTTAATTGGTATCGGAGGCGGGAAAGATTCAATCGTTTCTGTAGAAAAACTTAAAAAACAAAATAAGGAAATTACCGGATTTATTTTGGACGCTCAATCAGATGCATCTAATATTCAAATAGATGTATCTAAAAAAATGGAAATTAATTATTTAATCGTCAAAAGACAGTTAGATCAGCAATTGTTTGATTTAAAATCAACCTACAACGGCCATATTCCAATCACCGCCGTTTACAGCTTTATCGCTTTGTTACTTGCTGTTATTTATGACTATTCTTCGATTATTATCCCGAATGGAAAAAGCGCTAATTTCGGCAACGTCCATTATTTGGGAGTCGAAATTAATCATCAATGGAGTAAGTCGGAAGAGTTTGAGAAACTTTTTCAGGAATATGTGAAACAAAATATCACTCTAAATATTGATTATTCTTCAAATCTAAGACCATATTCAGAAATGGAAATTGCAAAAATGTTTTCCTCTTATAAAAAATACTTCCCCATTTTTTCAAGTTGTAATAAGAACTTTAAAATAAAAGGGGACGCCAATCAAAAAAGATGGTGCGGTGAGTGTCCCAAATGCGCTTTTGTATTTATTATATTAGCCGCCTATTTGACTAAAAAAGAAGTTGTAGAAATTTTTGATAAAAATTTACTTGAAGATCCTCAATTAATACCTTTATATCATGATCTTATTGGAAAAGGCAAAATGAAACCTTTTGATTGCGTGGGAACATTTGAAGAGTCACGTCAGGCGTTGGAAATGATTAAAAATAAAAAAGAATTTGACGTTTCTAAAATCATATGACCCTTCGACAAGCTCAGGGTTATATTGAGTATAATCGAAATATGAAACTAGATCAGCTAAAAAAATATAAAAAAATCCTAATTTTAGGCTATGGTAAAGAAGGACAGGCAACGGAAAGATTTTTAAAAAAATATTATCCAAATGCTTTGATTGGTATTGCCGATATAAAAAATAACCCCAACTATCTTGATGAGCAAAAAAATTATGATCTTATAATTCGTTCCCCAGGAATTCCCAAAAACTTAATCACTAAACCCTATACTACCGCCACAAATATTTTTTTAGCTAATATAGATAACGTAGTTATTGGGGTAACTGGATCTAAAGGGAAAAGCACAACGGTCAGTTTAATTTATTCCATCCTTAAACAAGCCGGTAAAAAGGTACATTTAATCGGTAATATTGGTAAACCAATGTTAGATGAGATGTTAAAAGAAACCGGAAAAGATGATATATTTGTTTGCGAGTTTTCCAGTTATCAATTGGACGATATTAAATATTCCCCCCATATTGCCGTTATTTTGGATCTTTTTCCCGAGCATATGAACTATCATGGGGATGTAGAAAATTATTATAACGCCAAAAAAAATATTATCTCTCGTTCAACCGCTGATGACTATTTTATTTACAATCCTAAATTTAAAGAATTACAGTCTTGGGCCAAAAATTTGATCTGTAAGACTCTTCCTTTTGAACAAAACATTGTTATTGCAGACGGTGATATACCTTTGATCGGTAAACATAATAGGGAAAATATCAAAGCAGCTATTACAGTAGCTCATTTGCTTAATATAAATAATGAAACTATAGTTGAGACAGTTAAAAGATTTAAACCTCTACCCCATAGATTGCAAATGATAGGAAAATTCACAGGAATCATTTTTTATGATGATGCCATCTCTACGACTCCGGAGTCAACGATTCTTGCCATAGAAAGTCTGAAACAGATTGGGACAATTTTTCTAGGAGGAACTGATCGAGGTTATGATTTTAATAAATTAGTTGAGGTTGTTATCGATTATAAAATACCAAATATTGTTTTGTTTCCTGATAGCGGAGAAAAAATATTTGGACTGTTTCAAAAAGTAACTGGAATTAATTTTTTGAAAGCAGAAAGTATGGAGGAAGCAGTAAAGTTTGCCTATAAATATACCCAAAAAAATAAGATTTGCCTGTTATCAAATGCTTCTCCAAGCTATAGCCTTTGGAAAAATTTTGAAGAAAAAGGCGATTTGTTCCAATTTTTCGTTAAAAAATATCAATAGCCCATTCCACCCATCCCCGGCATTCCACCGCCTCCCATTGGGGCGGCCGGAGGATTCTTTTCCGGAAGATCGGCAATCAATGCCTCGGTTGTGAGCACCATTGTGGCAACAGAAACAGCATTTTCAACTGCAGTTCTAACCACTTTTAATGGGTCAATGATTCCAGCTTTGATCATATCAATCATGACTGGTTCTTGTCCAAATTCAAATGACATAACATCAAAACCCATGCCTTGTTTTGCGCCAGTTTTTGATTTTACTTTCGATAAAAGTTCACCTGGATCAACTCCAGAATTTTCCATTAGCTGCTTAAATGGTGCTTCAAGTGCAGACTTTAACATATAATATCCAACTTGCTCATCTGAGCGCATAGGGTCGCCTGTATAAGATATTTCTTGAGATACCTTTAATAAAGCGATTGCTCCTCCTGGGACGATTCCCTCTTCAAGAGCGGCTTTGGTTGCGGCAACGGCATCAATAACTCTTTCTTTTTTGTCCTTTAATTCAACTTCGGTTGCAGCTCCAACATTGATGACGGCGACACCTCCTGATAATTTTGCCAATCTTTCTTGGAATTTTTCCCGGTCAAAGTCAGAGGTCGATTCAATCATTTCTCGACGAATCTTTTCAACACGAGCGATTATTAATTTCTTATCTCCTTTTCCACCAATGATCGAAGTATTTTCTTTGTCAGACTTCACTTTGTCAGCCCGACCACAGTCGGCAACTTCAATATTCTCTAATTTTTTCCCAAGATCTTCTGATATAACTGTACCACCGGTTAAAATGGCAATGTCCTCCAACATCTCTTTTCTTCTGTCTCCAAATCCTGGAGCTTTAACGACTAGAGCATTAAATGTTCCCCGAAGTTTGTTGACAACTAATGTTGCTAAAGCTTCACCTTCAATCTCTTCAGCAATGATCACCAAATTCTTGGAAACTTTTACGAACTTTTCCAAAAATGGTAATAAGTCCGAGACTGCAGTGATTTTTTTGTCAGTAATCAAGATATAAGCATCTTCAATTTCGGCAACCATCTTATCAGAATCGGTTGCAAAATATGGAGAGGCGAATCCCCGATCAAATTGCATCCCTTCTTTATGATCAAAAGTCGTCTCTAAACTTTTTCCTTCTTCCACAGTGACAACTCCGTCTTTACCACCAACCTTTTTCAAAGCTTCGGCAATAAGATTTCCAAGTTCTGCATCTCCGGCTGAAATAGTGGCAACATTTGCAGCATCTTTCAGAGTAATTGTTTTTGCCATTTTTTTTAGTTCAGCAACAACATAAGCCGACCCTTTAAGTAAACCTGATCGCATTCCCATTGGATTTGCGCCAGCAGTGATCATCTTTATTCCTTGTGAAACTATAGCACGGGTTAAAATGGTTGCAGTCGTTGTTCCGTCTCCTGCGATGTCCGCAGTTTTTGAAGCGGCTTCTTTTACCAACTGGGCGCCCATATTTTCAAATGCATCTTCTAATTCAATTTCTTTAGCAACTGAAACTCCATCGTGGATGACACTAGGCCCACCCCATTTCCTCTCTAAACCAATATTTCTGCCTTTAGGCCCAAGAGTTGTTGCAACCGCTTTTGTTAATTTATCAACACCATCAAGAAGTTTTTTTCGAGCTTCTGCTCCGTAAATTATTTGTTTTGCCATAATTAAATTTTAAAATTTATAATTTTTATTCCACAATTGCCATTACATCTTTCTGTTCAAGTAATAACCATTCAACATTCCCAACTTTTACTTCGTTCCCTCCCCATTTTTTATAAATAACTTTCTGACCAACCTTAACAACCATTGCTACGCATTTCTTGTCGTCTTCTCCACAACAGTCACCACCACAACAATCTGATCCCGGCCCAATTGCCATCACTTCCCCAACTTGGGATTTTTTTTCAACAGAATCGGGAAGGACAATACCGGAAGGAGTTTTTGATTCTCCTTCAACAGGACGAATCAATACGTAATCAAAAAGAGGTTTAATATTACCTTGTGCTTTTGACATATTTAAAATTTGTATTTAACTTATAATTTTTATATGATGAAATATACCCAAAAAAAAATCTGTTGTCAAGGGGAAGTTATCAAATAACCGATTAGTCTGCTAATCCTGATTTAGTCGGGACCAACAATATGGATGAAACCAATAGCTTGTCAGAAATAGAAAAATTAAAGACTCTTTTGCAGTCGGCTGATTTGCCTGCTAACCTTCATGACAAGGCGGCCGAGCAAATTGAGCGAATTTATCTAACTCTAAAACATGGTGGCAATCTTGCTCAACTTGATATCACCGCAAAATACATCGACTGGATTGTCAATATTCCATGGAGTAAAAAGACAGATGATTTTCTTGATATTGATCGGGCTAAACAGATCTTGGAACAAAATCATTTCGGCTTGGAAAAAATTAAACAAAGAATTATTGAATTTATTTCGGTTTTGATCTTGCAAAAGAAATCCCCTACCGCCAATCTCTTTCATGCGCCAAATTTATTTTTTGTTGGACTGGCCGGAACCGGAAAAACCACTTTTGCCAAATCAGTCGCCGAGGCGTTGGGCCGAAAATTTATCCGTATTCCATTTGGAGGATTATCCTCAGCATTAGATCTGCGCGGACAGTCAAAGACCTCACCCGAGGCGGAACCGGGAATGATCATTCGCTCTTTGAGACGGGCTGACGCTATCAATCCTGTCATTTTACTTGATGAACTGGATAGGATCACACCGGAATCCCGGGCAGCCATTATGGGTGTCTTGATTGAACTTTTGGATCCAGGACAAAACAACAATTTTACCGATTATTTTATTGACTATCCCGTAGATCTGTCACAAGTTCTTTTTATTGCCACCGCCAACAATACCAATAATATTTCGACGGCCGTTATGGACCGGTTGGAAGTGATCCAAATGCCGTCTTACACCGATGAAGAAAAAATCGCTATTGCCAAAAATTATGTTTTCCCGCACTATATCAAAGAGGTTGGGCTATTGCCGGAGAATATAAAAATTGACGATTCTGTCTGGATGAAGATCACGAGACCTTTGGGATTTGATTCAGGAATCAGAAGTTTGGAACGAACCGTTGAAGGTATTGCCCGCAAAGTTGCCTACAAACTGGTTAAAGGCGAAGGAACGAGCTTTGTCATAACTGATGCGAATATAAGAGAGTATCTTTAAGTATAACGATCTGCTACTTTTGAAGCACCGTAAGAATAGGGTTTTATTTTCACCTCATACCCACTCCCCCTTATCATTCCGCTGATCTCATTGATCATCGTTCTGGTTTCTCCATTTGGTCCTATATCAACATGTATTTGAATATCATAGCGGGAGATTCCGTTGGTTTTAAAAAGTTCGACAAAGTTTTCTGAAGTTTGAAGAGACATGGTTGCTTCCCGGTAAATCCTTTCTTTTAGCCCCATTTTTTTATTATTAATTTCTCTCTTCCAAAAATAAATTCCGCCCAAACCAATTCTATGGATGACTAGAGCCGAGACAAAATCGTATCCCCCCTTCTCTATTTTCTGCGAGTCGGTCCCGACGATTATTTCATATTTGGCTTTTTTGTCCTCGGCCATATATGAGGACACAATATGTCTTAATTTTTCCAGATCAACCTCTCCATGTGTTGGGCTTTGAAACATAAAAAGCGGAGAGGGCGAGATTCGAACTCGCGGTGACATTTCTGCCACGCAGGTTTTCAAGACCTGTTCATTCAACCACTCTGACACCTCTCCTGGAGGTGCGTGCCAGAATCGGACTGGCGCAGTAGATGTTTTGCAGACATCCGCGTTACCACTTCGCCAACGCACCTTATATCTTCAAACTATTAATTGCCTGAATTTTAAAATCTTCTTTTACTCTATGTTCCTTTAAATTTCTTTCCCTTTTAGTTGCATCTCTCTTATCTCTATAAGATTCATAATATACCAAAGTCCAAGGAACAAAATTCTTTGTCGACTTAACCCTTCCTTTGTTGTGCTCCTCAAGTCTTTTTCTTAAATCTTCACTATATCCAACATACAAATCGCCATTCTTTTTATTTTTCAAAACATAAACGTAAAACATATTTTATCGTTACATTACCACTTCGTCTCGCGAGGCGAGATCCTGCTCCGCAGGACCAACGCACCGGATCCTTCTAATTTTACTTCAAACCGTCATTATTCACAATTGGAGTTATAATAATGAGATGAGCAAGATATTTCTATTGATTCTTTTTTTATTTGCAAAAAGTACTTATATAATTCTAAACAAAAGGAAGTCAAAATATTATTGGAAAATTAAGTTTGACGACAGCATTCCATTTATACCGATTTTTATTATTCCTTATATTGGCTACTTTTTTTATATCATCGCAACCATTATTTATTTATGGAATACAAAATATATTAATGTTTTCTTTGTTACTTATATTATTTCTTATGTCCTCGCCGGATTGTTTTGGTTTTTTATTCCAAACGGAGTTAAACGACCGACGATTACTAAAAAAGACATATTCAGTAAGATAGTCGCATTAATTTATAAATATGATGACGATACAAACGGTTTTCCAAGCGCTCATATATTTGCAACTTTGATCTGTTCCTATTTTCTTGCAGTCGCTTTTCCAGAACATCTGGTATTAATTCTGTTAGCAACTTTTTTAATCAGTATTTCAACTGTCTTTGTAAAGCAGCATTATGTTTTGGATATTTTGGGAGGGCTTATCAATTTTGGATTAAGTGTCATGATCGGCAGTCTCTTTGGTAAAATATGATGTGCTTGGAGGGTTAGCTAAGTGGCTCAAAGCGACGGTTTCGAAAACCGTTCTCCCGTAAGGGAGGCACAGGTTCGAATCCTGTACCCTCCGCTAAATAAAAATTTAGGACTTCCCAATCTTCCAAACACCTTTTTCCCTAAAGGCAGGAATTGCCTGACGACGAGCCGAATTTAATAAAGAGTGAAAAGAGCTTTGATTATTTTCTGCATATTTTGCAAGAGGAATTATTTCAAGACCATCGAGATAAGCAAGCCTCTTATGTAATGATTCAAGCGCTGAGAGTTCAACTACACGAATCATAGGCTTATAATCTTGGAAGTCATCATATGACCGAAGAGCTTTATAATAAGATTCTTTTTCCTTATTTCTGACAATAATCGGAGGAAACCCTTCACGTGTTAATAAATAGTTATTAATTACACGACCCATTCTTCCATTACCATCTATGAATGGATGAATACTCTCAAATTCTGTGTGTAACATTGCTACTCGATGTATAAATGGAATTTCGATTTTTGAATTATAATTAATCAAAATTTCCTGAATTCTTCCTTCAATAAATTCCGGTGGTAAACCAATATGTTCGCCTACTCTGACCATTTCTCCATTTTTCCGAAATCTGCCTGATACTTCATCTCGAATGTTTGTCAGTAACATTTTATGTAGAAGCAAAATCATTTCAATATTTAAGGGTTGTTTTGGGGCAGTTTTTTTGATGTAACCATAAACTAGGGCTAAATTTTTTGCCTCAAAAACCTCTCTCAAAGATACGTGTCTGCTTATTTCTAATTGGAGTAATATCTTCTCTGTTTCCGGTAATGTTAAAGTGGAGTTCTCAATCGCATTAGAATTATATACTCGTTCGGCAATCTCAATATCATCCACCATCATAAGCAATGATTCTTGTTCTTTACTTTTAAGTTGAAATTGAGCAAATAATTCAGATATTCTTTGTAATCTAGTTAATTTCATAGATAAATATTATCATATTAACGCTATTTTGTCAATATCTAGTTAATTTAACCATATTTTTCATCAAATTAACGGTATAAGTTGTCATAACCGTGAAATAGATGCTAATTCAATAATCAATTTCATATATAATTATTTTCATGACTCCAATAATAAATCACGTCATTGTAATCCCTGGACTTGGGAATAATGTTAAAAAACACGAATGGATTATGGAAGGCTGGAAAAAATATGGGATAATTCCCCACGTATTTGGTACTAAATGGAAAACTGATGAGAACGGTTTTCAACAAAAACTTGATCAAGCTCTAAGGTTAATTGATTCGCTAACAAATAAAAACGCAAAAATTTCAATCATTGGAAATAGTGCCGGAAGTAGTTTTGCCCTAAATATTTTTGGAGAAAGAAAACAACAAATCAACAAAGTTATTATAAATTGCGGAAGAGTACGGGACGGAGATTGGCCTTGGTTTACTTTT
>Ga0210028_1002349_pt1 | contig 15162 bp, 14 predicted proteins | sample CryGeymeta201513_FD_185468 | JGI IMG/M metagenome (GOLD analysis project Ga0210028, IMG submission 185468) | Groundwater microbial communities from Crystal Geyser aquifers in Utah, USA - Crystal Geyser metaG 2015-13 (SPAdes) (version 2) | ecosystem: Environmental > Aquatic > Deep subsurface >...
GGAAGGAATTGTTCTTCATGGGTAAGGAAAGGAAAGAATTACAAAAGCAAGTTAAGAAATGGATTAATATAGCTGAAGAAGATATTCGGCTTGCAAAGTTTGCTTTTAAAATGAAATCGAATATTCCTTACAGGTTAATTTGCTACCATTCGCAGCAAGCCGCGGAAAAATATCTTAAAGCTTTTCTTGTCAGCCGGATGATTGATTTTCCGTATCACCACAATATTGAATTGTTGGTAAATCTATGCAGCAATATTTACGACATTAAGCAAGAAGTGAAAGATTCATTCGCACTTAGTAAATATGCAATTGCCAAAAGATATCCGGGTGAATATCAGAAAATCAACAAAAATGACGCTGTAAAATGTGTCGCTTCCGCGGAAAAAGTTATTTTAACAATAAAAGTACTTTTAGAAAAAGACGGCTTTTCAATTTAAATTATTCTAAAAACAAACTTCTCACCATCCAAAATCCCGTTCTGTTTTTATTCTCTCATACTCAACGAAATTCTTCCACGCTCTTTATCTATGCTGAGAATGCTCACGTCAATAATATCGCCAACATGTACATGCTCAACCGGGTTTTGGATAAATTTATTTGCGATTTGCGAAACGTGGAGTAAGCCGTCTTGCTTTACACCAATATCTACGAAGGCGCCAAAATCAACAACGTTGCGGACGGTTCCTTTTAATTTCATTCCCGGCTGTAAATCTTCAATTTTAAGTACATCGCTGCGCAACAGCGGTTTCGGTAATTCTTCGCGAGGATCGCGTCCCGGTTTTTTCAAGTTATCAATAATATCTTTTAGTGTTGGTTCACCAATGTTTAATTCTGCGGCAGTTTTTTTCATTCCTTTTTTCTCGATGAAAAAATCCAACAGCGAACCCGACTCTTTTATTTTATCTTTAGAAATGTTAAACATCCCGAGAAGACTTTCAGCCGCTTGATATGATTCGGGATGAATAAACGTATTGTCAAACTGATTTTCGCCTTCGGATATTTTCAAAAATCCGGCTGCTTGTTCAAAAACCTTTTCCCCCATTCCGCTCACTTCCAACAGTTCTTCGCGTTTGTTGAATCGCCCTTTTTTCTCACGGAATTTCACAATGTTTTCCGCAAGACGTTTGTTTAAACCGGAAACGTAATTCAACAACGAAGTTGAAGCTGTATTCACATCAACGCCAACGTAGTTAACGCTGCTCTCAACAACATCGTCAAGTTTTTTTGCAAGAAATTTCTGATCAACATCGTGCTGGTATAATCCCACACCAATTGATTTCGGATCAATTTTAACAAGCTCGGCAAGCGGATCGAGCAAGCGGCGTGCGATGGAAATATTTCCGCGTTGACTCGCTTCCAGATCGGGAAATTCTTTTTTTGCAATTGCCGAGGCGGAATAAACCGAGGCTCCGGCTTCATTTACAATTATGTAATGGCAATCCAGTTTGTTTGTTTTGATCAACTCGGCAATTACAAATTCTGTCTCGCGGCTTGCTGTTCCGTTTCCGATAGCAATAACCTCGACAGAATATTTTTTAATGAAATTGAGGAGAATTTTTTTAGCTTCTTCAATTTTATTTTGCGGCGGATGCGGATACATCGTCGCTCCTTCAAGATATTTTCCCGTTGCATCAATTACCGCAATTTTACTGCCGGAATAAAAACCGGGATCAATTCCCAAAATTATTTTACCGGCAATTGGCGGCTGTAATAATAATTGTCGCAAGTTGGAAGCGAAAATCTCTATTGCGTGCAAGTCTGCAATTTCGGTTAAATGGTTTCGCACTTCTCTTTCCAACGAAGGGAAAATTAACCGTTTGAATGAATCGGCAATTGTTTCTTCCAAAATTTCCATGAAGAAAGATTCGTAGTAGGCTAAAAAAGTTCGTTTGATCTGGTTGTGAATTTCAATTTCATCGTGAACAAGAGCAATCCTTAAAAGCTTTTCCCGTTCGCCGCGATTAAGCGCAAGGATTTGGTACGGTTTAATTTTTTTAACATCAATCTGAAAATCAAAATAAACTTGATAAACTTCTTTCCGTTCCTTTTCTTTCAGTTTTTCGTTTGCAATGTCGGCGGTTGCGTTCTCTTTTGTTTTTTCCGATTTGACAACAACACTTTCCAACAGAATTTCGCGGATAACTTTTCTAACATCGGCATGTTCGGAAATCATTTCGGCAATTATGTCTTTTGCTCCCTGCAAAGCCTCGTAAATGGTTTTAACACCGAGCTCTTCATTTATAAACTCAGCAAGTTTCGCATCAAAGTCACCGCTAAACAGCGGATTATCAAGAATGAAAAGAGCAAGCGGCTCAAGTCCCTTTGCTTTTGCAATTGTTCCGCGGGTTTTCCGTTTCGGTTTATACGGAAGATATAAATCCTCCAACTCTTGTAGTTTTGTACACGCGATAATTTTAGCTTTCAATTCATCGGTTAGCTTGCCTTGTTCTTCAATACTTTTTAGAATTGCTTCTTTCCGTTCTTCAAGCAGCGTCAGATAATTTAATCGGTCTTCAATCTGGCGGAGAAAATCTTCATCAAGTCCGCCGGTTTTTTCTTTTCTGTACCGGGCGATAAAAGGAATTGTCGCTCCTTCTTTTAACAGTTCGATAACGGTTTCAACCTGGCGGGAGGAGATATTTAGTTCTTTAGCGATAATTTCAGGAATGTGCATAAATGATCCTTGTACTATAAATGAAAGAGAAAATTTTCCGGAGATGAAAGAAAGGAGAAAAATAGTTATTTATCAACTTGAAAAAGAAAAAAGATTTTCTATGCCTTAGGAAAATAATTGCCAATTTCTCAATGTTGCGGCAAGTTTCTCTAAATAGATAACGGAAGTTTGTCTTTTTTCAATTTTATAAAAAAAATGAACCCCATCTGGAAATTCCTTGCGGCACTATTTTTGTTAATCATAGCAGATTCTTAAAAAAATGGAGAAAAAAGAAAATGGTAATTACCGACGATTGTATTAGTTGTAACGCTTGCATTGATGAATGTCCGAATAATGCAATCTATTATCCGGGAACAGAATATGAATTAGACGGGAAATCAAATCCGGCGTTGTCTGATGACCATCCGTATGTTGTGCAAGAATTATGTGATAACTGCAAAAACTGCATGGACGTTTGCCCTACCGATTGCATTATAGAATGAGTGTTTAAAAAAGTAATGAGGCTGTAGCAGCCTCATTACTAAAAAAGTGTTGGCAGGTAAATTATTTAATCAACAACATCTTTTTCACAGCGCTAAAGTTTTGTTTCCCATCAACGGAAACAGCATTTATGCTGTACAAATAAACGCCGGAAGAAAGATTCTCTCCATTAAAATTCACACTGTAATATCCGGCTTCTTTTGTTCCTTCATAGTATTCTTTTACGATTTGTCCAAGTGTATTATAGACGGTTATGTTTACATTACTTGCAAAGGGCAAAGCATATCTTATTACAGTTGCCGGATTAAAAGGATTGGGATAGTTGGAAAACAAGCTATATTCTTCCGGTATAGGAGAGGAAACAATATTTTGTGTTTGTTCCTGTTCTGATTTTGAGAATGAATATGATTTTTGTAAATAGTCTTTATCACCAAGATGATGGTGGGCATCAATGCTACTAACCGAATTTGGAAACAACTTATCCAATTCAACCGATACTAACCGCGCATTTACCTTATCTTGAATATCATTGTAATAATAGAGAAACTTTGCGAACAATGCGTCCTCTAAAATTGTGTCATCTTTAAACTTACTTATTACTTCCTCAATAGCTTTCAGTTTGTTTTCTTTATCAAGTTCGGCTAATATCAAACCCGCAACGGCATTTAATTTTTTCTTGTCCTTATTAAAAAGCGTTTTATAATTTAACTTCGTTGTTTCTTTTTCATTTAAATCAAAGGTCTGTGTTAATAAACTTAGTGCGTTAAATGCAGCATAAGAGTCAGAATAATTGTTTACTATGTCTAAACAAATCTCTCTGGCTGCGGCAAAGTTTTTCTGTTCTATTAAGTTCATTGCTTTTGTAAGCAATGCAAGCACAGCATCCTCAGCAGTAGGGACTGCTTTACTAAGCCCAGTTGGGTCATAGGACAAATAAGGGGAAGTTATGATAACGCCATTACTAATCCATGTTTTACGTGGTGTTGGATAACCCCAATAATTATTTACTGCAAATATTAACCCGTTGGTAATAGCATAAATATTGTAGTTTGTATTATCGTCTAAAGTATTATAACCGCCGTCTAACGGTGAATTATTTCCCAACATCGGTAAGGAATTGCTAAAAGCACAAACACCAACAGAGTTGCCTGTAATTTTATTTTTACCCTGAGACCAGTTTACACCAAATTTAGGTATTGAAGTACTGCCTGAACTGGAAACAGCATAGTTAGAGTTACCGGTTAATTTATTTAACGTAAGAGTCGGTGATGAATTATAGAGAGCAATACCCATCCAATTATTATGAATATAATTATTAGAAATTCCAACGTTGGTACTCGAGAAGTATATCCCGGTGTTACAACTCATAATTTCCCAATTGTTTATTGGGGACGAATACGTGTTGTTGCAATAAATACCATACCAAGCACGTTTTATAATTGTATTGGAAACATTTAATGTCGCCCCTGTATATACTTTAATACCGTTTTGTGTTGTGGAATTGGGAGAAATAAAATCAAACGTAACTTTATTTGTGCCGGTACCGGTTGCGTTTAATGAGCCGTTAACTATTAGACTACTACTATTCTCAAATTTTATATTTTTCCCTGTAGCAATTGCGAGTGTTTTTCCGCTATTAATAGTGACATTTCCTGTAAAAACAAAATCGTCATAAATATTTACATTTCTAACAATTTCACCTGCACAAAACGTAAAATAGTTATCATCAAGAAACCCAGGGTCAGAACCAACAGGTTCATTTACAGTATCATGCCCATCTGCATAAACAAATGCTTCTTCCATATCAACCAGTCCATCATTTTTAAAGTCAGCATTAACAGGGGTTCCGGAAGGGGTTTCCCAATTTAATGCAGAAGCGAGATAAAAAGAAAGAGGAGCATGAGGATATTCTTCAATCTCCATCCCAAATGAAGTAGCTTCACAGGAAACAGAAGCATGTATTATTGTAGAATTATTACTTAAATCATCTATTATCCCACCGCTGTGGCATGTAACCATAGAAATGTCCCGCTTATTATAATTTGTGATTTGATTTATATATTCAGCCAATTGATGATCGTAAACATAAGTGCCTCTGTTTTCAATCCTAAATTTTACATTCGGACAGTTGACGTCAATATCTCCGTGACCCAACCACCAAACATACAAATTATCATTGCTTGTCATAATGCCAGCTAAATTAGAAAATACTGCTTGAAGATTGGATGCAGTATTCGGATAATCCGTAATATTAGAAATGCCCCAACCCGCTGGAACTTGAAATATACTTACACTTGTAGTGAAATCAGTACCGTCACCATAGAGAGCATAAATTGAATTATGATCAAAACCGTTTTCATATAATTGTTTATAGGTTGTAAACAGATCATATCAATATTCTGAATCATACTCGTGATCGTCTGAAACCGTTTGCCCTGCGCTAAAGAGTATGGCATAATTCTTAGGAATAGTTGTGGTCGTCATTAATATTGAAATCAGAAGGATTCCTAAAAACGAACGATTTATAAAAAAATTACAGTACATTTTATTTCTCCTTTCCTAATACATTAACTTTTATAATTTTACTGGCAATATTATCCGCAATCCAGAAATATTGACCATCGTAGCAAATATATGACGGATTTTCAATGTATGTTTCGACATACGCATCAATAACACCTATTGAATTATATCTGCAAAGAACGCCGCCACCCCTTGGACTCTTTTTAGCTAAACTCCAGATGTTTTTATCATCAAAAACTAAAGCCGCGGGCGGCATGCCTTTTGTATTAGAAAAGAATTTAATGCTATCCAGACTTTTTGTGATTGCATATATACCACTTGACCAACCACACGCTGTACTAACAAGGTAAAGTTCTTTAGTAACACAAATCTTCTTAACCTTACCCGTTAAGTATTCGTTTGAATTGAATTCATTAAAATTTTTTTTAATAGAAAAGTAATTACCGGTTTTACCGTAATTACCCAACAATAAATTAGAATTATTATCGATAGCTATTGCTTCTTCCGATAATGGGTCGATGGAAATATCAATAATATTGTCATTAGTCAATTTCAAAGAATCCACAGTTCTTTTGGTTAATAGATTGATTTTATAAATTTTATTTTCAATTTTATCATACAAAATCAATGTGTCTTTTAATATCCACAATCCCCCTATTTCTTTACCCGGGAATCGCAATTCTTCTACAACATTATAAATTAACTTTACTTGTGAGAAATAGTTTTGCTTAATAAAGGGAAATACAACTAATAAAAAAATCAGTAAAATGTTTCTTTTAATTTTCATTTGTGGTTCCTCTTGTAAATAATTATTTGAGTAAGAGCATTTTTTTCACTTCAGAATAATCACCGGCATTTAATGTATAAAAATATATACCGCTTGTTAATCCTAATTGATCAATGTTGAGCCCTATTTTGTAATCCCCTGCATTTTGGTATTCATCCACCAGTATAGCTATTTCTCTACTTAATAAATCAAAAATTTTTAAAGTGACATTTCCTGCATTTTTAATTTTATAACGTATTATTGTTAAAGGATTAAATGGATTAGGATAATTTTGAAAAAGGATATACCCAGTGGTTTTTAGAACATCTTCTTTACTGCTTGTAGTAGTATCTTCTTTTAACTTATAAAGAACCTTGTTCTCAAAATCCAACAGCCAAAAAGAATCGGAAACAAATTCTATTCCTGTAGGAAACTTGATTTCCTCCGGCGGAGAATACATTATTGTTTCAATGTGATCTGGTTTTACAGTTACGATTAAACCTTTCTTTGGATCTGATTTCTGAGAACAATAAAAGAAAGAGTTATTATCTGAAGCTAATCCTGTAACAGTTCCCATTGTAAATGCAACAAATGAAACAGAATCCATTTCTGGTTCCAGCTTAGCAATTTGACTCGACCATCCTGCTTCAAAGGATATATAAAAATTTGGTTCTTCCCAAGTAATGCCTGTTATTAGGCGATCAATGGGAAGATCAAAAATATTGATTTCGAGTGGGTTATTTTTATTTATTTTGATTACCTGGTGATTTGAGTTGTCAACAATCGCAAAATTTTGTCCGTCGAATGTTAAATCACCATAATCTTTAGCTCCCAAATATAAAGTGGTATCAATACTTTCAAAGTTTGATGAAAGCTTGTTCAAGCTATATGTATAATTATCTATAACCCAAAAATTACTCCCATCCCAGGTTATCCCTTTCGGCGATGGTATATTATTCAAAATGTGTGTTTCTTCAATTACCAGATTGATAATCGTTTGCGATTTCAACCAATTAGTATTTACAAGAATGAACATCAAAGCAAATATTATTATTTTCATAACAAGTTCTCCTTTATTAAGGTTTATCGCCGTCCATCAATTAACTTTTAGTATCACACTTGCCCTATCTCTCATCATACAGACAAAGCATTTAATTCTATTCATTGACTTCTGGGGGAAAAGGATAATTAATAATTAGGTTAATGCTTAAGTATCTTTTTTGAAAAGTAAAAAAAGCTTTTGTTGTTGTCTTGAGAAGCTCATATTCTATCGAGGATTTTTTAAAGGGGTAAAAGCCGAGGGTAAAAAATAATCTAATGCATAACATAAATTATCAACTCTAATTTTTAGTCATAAAATATTGAGTAATTAAAATTTTTGTTCAGGAGAAAATTAGTGGGGCACAATTTATCAGCCCACTGTCTGTTCAATTGTTTGTTTCAAACTTAGGTTATCAAAAAACAAATGTCAAGGTTTATTTTAGAAATTTTAATTTTGGGGCGGCAGCGCTTTTAAGGTGTGAAATTCAAAATTACAAATAACCCTCTCTATTTGCGGTTTCATATAAATTTTAATTATCGTTTGCAAATTTATTCCGCTTTGTCATAAGCAATGAAGCAACTTAATAATCGATTTAAAAGTAAAATGAGGCTGTAGCAGCCTCATTACTAAAAAAGTGTTGGTCGTGAACTTACTTAATTGTATTTATCTTGCTAATGTCGTCAAGTCTAACAAATTTTTCATGGAATTTGAATGTTCCCTTTTCAGTCTTAACAGATTTAATAACTTTAACATTCACCGTTGGGTCTTTTTTCTTGCCTTTAGCTTTATCACCAAAGCTCTGAGTTTTAGCCATTTTAACTTCTCCTAATGTTTAGTGCAAAAATATCAATTTTTCCACCGAAATAAAAGCAAAATTCTAAATAAATTGTGAAGCCTAAGCCTGGATTTCGGGTCATTGGTCAATTGTCATCGGTCAATTTATTCTGATTTTTAATCAAATTAGGTCAGAAAACGCCGATTCTGTTATTTTTTGCAGATCAAACGGAGAAAGAGAGATTTGCATTCCCCGAATTCCGGCGCTTACAAAAATTATTTCGAAGAGTTGGGCGGTTTCGTCTAAAAAGGTCGGGAATTTTTTCTTCATTCCAATTGGAGAACATCCTCCGCGAATGTACCCGGTTAGCGGCAGCAATTCTTTTACATGAATAAGCGCGATTGATTTACTGCCGGAAGCTTTGGCGGCTTTTTTCAAATTAAGTTCTGTAGTAACGGGAATGCAAAAAACGAAAAGTTCATTTGCTTCATTTCTTGCCACCAATGTTTTAAAAACCGCATCGGCTTCGGCATTAATTTTCTTCGCGACCGTTAAACCGGTAAGATCGTTTTCGTCAACTTCATATTGGTGCGTTGAGAAAACAATTCCGGTGGCTTCTAATAATCTAACAGCGTTTGTTTTGTTCATAAATGATAAATCCCAAAATACAACCGGCAATTCGCCGGAGCGAGCCGATCAAAAAAAGTTTTCAATATCTTCTTCTTTAACTCATTTTCTTCCATTTGAAAATTGATTTTTGATATTTGAGTTTTGAATTTTGTTTTTAGTTTCTTCCTAATTGAGTTTATTCATCACCATATATTTATTAATTTAGCTAATAAAATTCCGGGAGATAAAATAATGAAAATATCTTTTGTGCAATACAATCCAATCTGGGAAAACAAAGAGGAGAATCAGAAAAAATTGTTCAGAATTTTAAAAGAACAATACACCGATTCCGATCTTTTGATTTTTCCGGAGATGACGCTGACCGGCTTTTCCATGGATGCCGCGAAACTATGCGAAGCTATTGACGGTGATACTGTTTCCTTCTTTAGAAAATTCGCTTTAGTTTATCAAACAGATATTATCGGCGGATTTATTCAAGAAGAGAACAAGAAATTTTACAATTCGCTGGTGCATATCGATTACTTTGGGGAGACCGTAAAAGAGTACAATAAAATTCATCCCTTTACTTTAGGGGGAGAAAATAAATTCTACTCCGCCGGAGATTCACCGGAAACAACAAAAATACACGATTGGAAAATCGGACTTTCCATTTGTTACGATCTGCGTTTCCCGGAATTATTCAGAATGTACGCTAAAGAAAAAGTGAATCTCATCGTTAACATTGCCAACTGGCCTGATACCCGCGCTGAACATTGGCGGACGTTATTAAAAGCTCGCGCGATTGAGAATCAATGTTACGTGATTGGTGTAAACCGCGTTGGTTCTGATCCAAAAGCAAATTACAGCGGTTTCAGCAGCTTGTTCGATCCAATGGGAGAAGAGTTGCTCACGGTTGAAAATGCAGAAGGATTTTATTCGACTGAGATTGAGCCCGGTAATGTTGAAAAAGTGAGAACTCACTTCCCGTTTCTCTATGATATAAAATTAATTTAGGAAGGTTAATGCGGAAAAAAGTTGTTGTTACCGGCGGCGCCGGATTTATTGGAAGTCATATTGTTGAATATTGGTCGAAGCAAAACGCAGATGTTCTTGTGCTCGATAATCTGAGAAGCGGATTCGAAAAAAATTTGAACGGATTTAAGAATGTTACTTTCGTTAAAGGAAGCATTACCGACAAGGATGTGGTTTTTTCAGTTTTAGAAAACGCTGATTACGTTCATCACCTCGCTGCGATGATCTCGGTGCCGGAATCTGTTGAGAATCCGTTTGAATGTGTTTCCATAAATGTAAATGGTCTGCTCAACGTTCTCGAAGCCTCCGCAAAACATAAGATCAAAAAAATTGTGCACAGCAGTTCAGCCGCTGTTTACGGCGATAATCCGGTTTCTCCAAAAACAATTTCAATGAAACCGGAACCAAAATCTCCCTACGGAATTACGAAACTTGACGGAGAATATTATCTGCAATCGTATTTAGAAAATTTCGGACTGCAAACTATTTCACTTCGATACTTTAACGTGTTTGGTCCACGGCAGGATCCCAAAAGTCAATACGCGGCGGCAATCCCGATCTTTGTGAACAATGCTTTGCAGAATAAAGAAATTATTATTTACGGCGATGGTAAACAAACCCGCGATTTTATTTTTGTAAAAGATGTTGTAGCAGCGAACGTTCTTGCCGCCACCACCGAAAACGTGAACGGAACTTTTAACGTAGCGTGCGGTTCTGCAATTTCAATTAATCAACTTGTAAAACTTGTGTTGGAATTGACAAACAGCAAAAGCCATATTCGTTATGAAAAAGAACGCGCGGGAGACATTAAGCATAGCTTGGCTTCGATCGAAGAGACAAAACAACAACTCGGTTTTCAACCGAAACATGATCTGCTCGAAGGTTTGAAGGAAACGATAAATTATTTCATCCAACTTTTTCAAAATAAAAAGTGATATGAGGATTCCATGAAAACGAAATTACTCTTTCCGTTTTTCTTATTTCTTTTTTGTTTGCTGACCAATGCACAGACAACCGGAAAATATATTTTGTTAATTCACGGCGGCGCCGGAGGAATGGATGAAAACATGCCCGATTCTTTAAAGCAAGAATATCTTTCCTCACTTAACAAAGCTTTGGAAATTGGAGAGCAAATTCTTGCAAACAACGGAACCAGTATTGATGCGGTTGAAAAGGTGATCAACTATCTTGAAGATAATCCTTTATTCAATGCCGGGAAAGGATCTGTACTTACTTCAGAAGGGAAAGCCGAAATGGACGCGGCAATTATGAGCGGAAAAGATTTGTCATGCGGCTCTGTTACCGGAGTAAGAAAGATTAAAAATCCAGTTTCACTTGCACGCGCTGTAATGGAAAAATCGAAACACGTTTTTCTTGCAGGCGAAGGAGCAGAAAAATTTGCCAAAGAAGTAGGATTCAAATTTGTTAAACCAAAATATTTTCTCACAGAAAATCGTTATGACAAATGGTTGAAAGAAAAGAACGAAATTAAGAAAAAGAAAAAGGGAACCGTTGGCGCTGTTGCGTTGGATAAATATGGAAACTTAGCCGCCGCAACTTCTACCGGCGGGATGTCGATGAAAAAGCCAGGACGAGTGGGTGATGTACCTGTAATTGGCGCTGGAACGTATGCGAACAATAAAACGTGCGCAGTCTCTTGTACAGGCTGGGGAGAAAAATTTATTAAAAACACCGTTGCGTTTAACGTCTCCGCAATGATGGAATACAAGAATATGAGTTTGAGTGGTGCAGCGGACGAGATGATTCACAAACGCTTAAACCAAAACGATGGCGGTTTAATCGCTGTTGACAAAGACGGAAATTTTACTCTTCAGTATAACACAAAGAGTATGCTGCGCGGATATGTAACATCTGACGGCAAAAAAGAAGTAAAAATTTGGGAAAAATAATTTAATTAATAGGAATATTACAAAATGCAAAAACCAAACATAAACGATTACGCTCCCTATTATCAGCGTTATATTGATCTAATAACAACTGACGACATTTTTTCATTCTTCAAACAGCAGACTGAAGAGATCGTTACTTTGTTCACAAACATCAGCGAAGAGCAAGCTTCTTTTCGTTATGCTGAAGGGAAATGGACGACGAAGGAAGTACTTGCTCATATTGTTGACAGCGAAAGAATTTTTGGTTACAGAGTGTTGGCGATTTCGCGTGGAGAGAAAAATCCTTTACCGGGATTTGCGGAAAATGAATATGTTAGAAACGGGAAATATGAAAACAGAAGTTTGAAAAGTTTGCTTTCAGAATATTCTCACTTGAGCGCGGCAAATTTTGAATTGTTCAAATCTTTGGATGAAGAAATGCTTTCACAAAAAGGAACAGCTATCGGAAAAGAAGTTACGGCGAGAGCAATATTATTTGTTACTATCGGACATGAGAAACATCATTTAGAAATTATTAAATCTCGGTATCTTCCATAATCGTAGCGCAACAAATTCAGCGATACGCTAAAGACGTATCGCTGATCGAAAAAATCATCGTAAACGATGATTAGAACTTTCATATCACATTTCAGAGTGATTTATTTTTGGTGCACAATCCATTTATGCTTGCCTGCCGCAGGCTGGGTTGTGCACAATCTACCATTAAATTACTTTATACATTTCTTTCAGAATTTTGTCTGTCGCTCCAAGATTACTTTGCACATATTCTTTGGAAATTCTTCCTTTAGCTTGACGAACACTTTCATCTTTCGTTAATAATCTCAACGAGCGGTAAGCTTCTTTTTTGTTTTTAATGATAATCCCACCGCCAAGTTCGGCAAGTTTTATCGCTTCCTGCGAATTGGTGATCTTTGGACCGAAGATTACCGGAACACCGTAAACAGCGGCTTCAAGCACATTGTGAATATTGCTTTTAAAACTCCCCCCGACGAAAGCAATATTCGCATAGTAATAGAGCGTCAACAGAATCCCGATCGAATCAACCAAAATAATTTTTTCATCTTTGTAATTATTTAACGATGAGAACCGGATCGTTTTGATCTTCCCGGTAAAATCATTTTCCAATTTTTCAAGATGAACGACAGTCGGCTCGTGCGGCGCAATGATCATCAAGACATTTTCATCATACTCGGTCAGCTTCATAAATGCAGGGAGCAGCGTTTCTTCATCTTCGTACCAGGTGCTTCCGGCAACAATTACTTTTTTGTCTTTTAGAATTTCACTTCGAATAAGATTTCTTTCCTTCGCCACCAAACTCCGCTGATAAACGCGGTCAAAGCGGGTATCGCCAACCGGATTGATCTCATGTTCATGAAATTCAAATACTCCAAAATTGAGAGCATCTGTCTCTGACACAGTTAAAATTTTAGATAACTTTCCATAAAGATGTTTGTGAAATTTTTTAGCGAAGAAATTTTTTCGTGCTGAATCACTCCGCATGGTTGCATCAACTAAAAAGATCGGGATGTTCCGCTTCGCTAGTTCATAAATATGATTAGGCCATAAATCATACCGCATGAGTATGAGCAAAGATGGATTTACTAACGAGATAAACCTTGCGGCATTTTGTGTTGTATCCAGAGGAAGATAGGAGACCAAATCAGCAAAAGGATATTTTTTAGAATTTTCTAATCCCGAAGGAGAAAAAAACGTTACGAGAATATTAACATCTGCGGATTGTTTTAATTTTTCAATGATCGGTTTTGCTTGTTCAAATTCCCCAAGCGAAGAAGAGTGAAACCAGATAAGTTTTTTCTTTTTGTTAAGAGATGACATGTTCACGATCAACTCTTCAAACAACCGCTTTCTTCCGGCAACACCAATTTTTACTTTCTGGTTGAACCAGGGGGCGATCTTCATCGCAAAAAGCAATAAAGGAACGATAAGAATATTATATGCGAATTTCCAGAAAAGATCCATCAAGCTTTCAGTACTTTAATTATTGATTCAAATGCCTGTTGCGGTGTCAGTTCAACCATACATCGGAAATGTTTTAGCGGGCACTCCTTCCTTCCGATGTGAGAACAGGGTCTGCAAGTTAAAGAATTATTTTCTAAAATTACATTTTTACAACCGTGGGGAGTAAAACCAAATTCTCTGACGGTTGATCCGTAAATAGCAACCACCGGAGTCTGTACCGCGCATGCCGCATGCATTAATCCGGAGTCGTTACAAACAATAGCTTTACATTGCTGCATATCTTTTGCAAGTTGAAGAATATCATCATCGGTCGAAAGATTTATACTCCCGGTTATTTTTCCAGAAATATCTTCACACAGTTCCTTATCGCTTTTCCCGCCGAAGAGCGCAACCGAAAATCCTTTTCCTGTCAAAATATTTCCAAGTGCAATAAAATTTTCTTTCTGCCATTGTTTCGTAAAGTGACGCGCACCGGGGCAGAGTCCTATAACGTTTTGCATTTTCGTAATTTTTGCAAAAATATTTTCGGGAAGAAATAGATCAAGTCCTTCAGCATCAAGCTGAAAATCGGGAATGGTTTCGGCATACCTAACGGGTATTGGTGCAGCTTCTTTTAACAGATTTATCTTTGTGTGAACCAACAGCACTTTCTCAAATCTTTTTTTATTGAAGGAAAAGCATTTTCCTGAAAGGCTATTGAGAAAAAGTTTTGAGCGGAGATTGTTTTGCAAATCAATAACGAAATCATATTTCACTTCGATCAACTTAATTTTCAGTTTTTTGTTTTCCTCGTCATTTTTAGTGAAAAGGTGAAGCGAAAAAAGATTCGGGTTGAATTTCAACAAACCGGCATATTCTGCTCGGACTAAAAAATCAATTTGCAGTAAAGGATATCGCTTCTTCAGCGAACGGATCAGGGGAGTTGTGAGCAAAACATCGCCCAAAGAGCTAAGTCGTACGATTAAAATATGTTTGCAGTCGTTGATATTCAAAATATGGCTAATGCTTTTTACAAATTTAGAAAAAAGAATTGTAATTGTAGATTAACCACAATGTGATTATTTTAAAAGAAAAGAAAATAGGAAATTACTTAATGGCAACTTTACCCTCTCCGGCAACAAAAGAATTTGATGCTTCAACCATTGAAAAACAAGTTTATAACTTAACCGAAAGTTTAATAGAATTTTTGCCCATTATGAATGATAGAAACCGACTCGGTTATTCTTTATATAAGTTTATGACCGGGGAAGGAGATGAAGCGCTTATTACTGTTAAAAGCGCTAAATTGAAAATTGTTGGACTAACGGAAGCTGAACTGGCGAAGAAAATTGAAGCCGGGTTAAAAGAAATTCATCAAAAGTGATAAGTTTT
>Ga0210028_1002354_pt1 | contig 15147 bp, 9 predicted proteins | sample CryGeymeta201513_FD_185468 | JGI IMG/M metagenome (GOLD analysis project Ga0210028, IMG submission 185468) | Groundwater microbial communities from Crystal Geyser aquifers in Utah, USA - Crystal Geyser metaG 2015-13 (SPAdes) (version 2) | ecosystem: Environmental > Aquatic > Deep subsurface >...
CGGTTGGAAATCGGGCCGCGCCTGCCTGGCGGGCGCAATTCGCGCCTGCCGGGGGCAGGCAGGCGCGGCCCGATTTGACGCGGGTCAAATCGGGCAAGAAAGGTTTGCGATTCCACTTGACCCCATCTTGCGCTAGGGCCGGGTGCACCCCGGCAACACCACAGGCATTTCCCGCCTGCGGCGTGGTGCCCGGTTGTCGCTGCTGGCCCTGACCGATAGACCGGCATTCCGCCCCCCTGCCCGCCGGAGCCTGGATGTATCGCGTCACCCCCTTTCTGGTCACTTTTGCCTGGGCCCTGCTGGCGGGCACCGCCATCGCCTCGATCTGGCTCAACCTGTCGCCCGGCAGCTATTACGATGCCGTCGAGTGGCGGCTGCTCGATCTGCCGCTGCCGGTCTGGCTGGCAGAAACCCAACCCAGCCTGACCCTGGTCAATCTGACCTCGGACGGCCTGATGGCGCTGTTCCTGTTCGTCCTTGGCAAGGAGCTGTGGGAGGCGCTGGTGCTGGAGCGTCGCCGCCTGCACGGGCGGCAGGCGCTGATGCCGCTGCTGGCGCTGGTCGGCGGGCTGGTCGGGGCGGCGGCGATGTGGCTGGGGCTGTCGGCGCGCTTCGAGACCGCCGCCGAGGCGGTGCCGGGCGGCGGCTGGGCGGTGCCGCTGGGCTGCGACGTGGTGCTGGCCTATGTCGTCGGGCGGGCGGTGTTCGGGACGGGCAGTCCGGCGCTGCATGTGCTGCTGCTGCTGACGATCGGGGCCGACATTGCCGGGTTGCTGGCGGTGGGGTTGGCGTTTCCCGACGCGCCGCTGCGCCTGTTGTGGCTGCTGGTGCCGCTGCTGGCCAGCCTTGGCGTCTGGCTGCTGTTCGGGTGCCGCGCTCACCCCAGCGCCAGCGAAGTGCAGCGCCGCCGGGCGTTGCGGCTGTGGCCCTATGTGCTGGCCGGGCTGGCAAGCTGGGTCGGGGTGGCTGCCTCGGGCCTGCCGCCCGCCCTTGGCCTGTTGCCGATCATCCCGGCGATCCCCCACGCCGACCGCACCTTCGGCCTGTTTGCCGAGGCCGAGGGCTTTCTGACCGACCCCTTGAACCGCGCCGCCCACCTGCTGATCCGGCCACTGGTGGGGGTGCTGTTCCTTTATGGCCTGACCCACGGCGGCATTGATCTGGCGGCCTGGGCGCCGACCACCGCGATCACCCTTGGCGCGCTGGCACTGGGCAAGCCGATCGGCATCATGCTGGGCGGGTTGGTGCTGGCCCCGGCGCTGCGGTTGCCGCGCCCCAGCGGGATCAGCAGGCGCGACGTGGCGCTGATCGCCGGCATCGCCGGGATCGGGTTTTCGGTGCCGGTGCTGGCGATCGGCCATGCCCTGCCCGGCGGCGCGATGCAGGAAGCCGCCCGGCTGGGTCTGGCGCTCAGCCTTGCCGCCGGGCCGGTGATGATCGTGCTGGCGCGCCTGCTGCCGCCGGGCCGAAAACCCCGGACCCGCAGCTAGAACAGATGCGCGTTGACCAGCATGTGGGCACCGATCGACGCGCCATAGCCCAGGGCGATCGCCCAGCTCCATCTCAGGTGGCTGGAAAAGGTGTATAACCCCCGCGCCTGCCCCATCAGCGCCACCCCGGCGGCCGAGCCGATCGCCAGCAGCGAGCCGCCGGTGCCGGTGGTCAGGGTGATCAGCAGCCACTGGCCGTCGCTCATCTGCGGATCCATCGTCAGCACCGCGAACATCAGGGGGATGTTGTCCACGATCGCCGACAGCGCCCCGATGATGACATTGGCGTAGGTATCGCCCATGCCGACGTAAAGCACTTGCGAGGCCAGCGACAGATAGCCCAGCACCCCCAGCCCGCCGACCGCGAAGATGATCCCGAAGAAGAACAGCAAAGTGTCCCATTCGACCCGCTGGACCTGGGTGAAACTGTCAAGGATCATGTCTTCGTCGTTGTGCTTCTTGCCTTTTCTCTGCAGGTAGAACGACCACATCTGCAAATAGCCCAGACCCGCCATCATCCCGAGCGCGGGCGGCAGCAGCAGGAAATTCTTGAAACTGACCGCCGTCACGATGGTCAGCCCGAACAGCACCGCCACCCCGATCATGCCGGGCTTGGCGCGCACCCGCTCGGTGTGCGGCGCGGGGTTGCCCCTGGGCACGGCAAAGAACATGATCGCGGCCGGCACCACCCAGTTCACCACCGAGGGCACGAACAAGACGAAGAACTCGAAGAACGAAAGCTTGCCCTTCTGCCAGACCATCAGGGTGGTGATGTCGCCAAACGGCGAAAACGCGCCCCCGGCATTGGCCGCAACCACGATCGACACGCAGCCGATCGCGACAAAGCGCGCGTTGCCCGACCCGATCGCCATCACCACCGCGCCCATCACCAGCGATGTGGTGAGGTTGTCGAGCACGCTCGACAGAAAGAACGCCAGCACCCCGGTCAGCACGAACAACTGGCGATAACTCAGCCCCAGCCCGACCAGTTTGGCGCGCAGCACCAGAAAGCCGCGGCGTTCCTCAAGGGTGTTGACATAGGTGATCGCGACCAGCAGGAACAGAAACAGCTCGCCGTATTCCTCGATGATCTGCACCGCATGTTCGTGCGCCACAGCGCTTTGCCCGGCCTGCATGAAGGCGATGCCGATCAAGGCCCAGATCAGCCCCGCCGCCATCATCACCGGCTTCGATTTGCGCATGTGGATGTTTTCTTCGAGGATCACCAGCGCGTAGGCGCTGACGAACACGACCAGCGAAAGGTATCCTGCCCAGTGGTTTACCAGCACCAGTTCCGTCATTGATTCGCTCCCCGCGCCGCCTTTGTCGTTGCCCGGCAAAAGGCACCAAGATCGCCGGGGGGTCAAGCACCTTGGGCCAAGGGGCCGGGCGATCGGGTGAAGCCGAAGGCGCGACCCCGCCTTGCCTTGCAACGCTTGCTCAAGACGGGGGCGCGCCCGCCTGGGGGCGGTCGGGCCCTTCCCCGTCGCTGGCGCGACGGGGAAGGGCATGATCCCTGCTCGGAGTCTGCAAATGCGATAGCCCTGTGCCCGCCCGTGCCTTCCCTTGCGCCGCAGCGCCGGATCATGCGAAGCTGACCCATCGTTCCGACCGGAGTCCGCCCGTGCAACCCGTTCAAGCCCCAGCCACCGCGCCAGCGCTCAGCCAGTTGCCCCAGGTGGCAGCCGCGCGCAACCCCGGCATGGCGCTTGATCTTGATTGGGTGGCGGCGGTGCAGGCCAACACCAGCGCGATCGAGCGCCGGGCGGCCAGCCTGCCGGGGCGGCGCTCGGTCAAGAAAGACTGGCAGGCGGCCTGGCTGTGCCGGGCGGTTTCGGTGATCGACCTTACCACGCTGGCGGGCGACGATACCGTGGGCCGGGTGCGCCGACTTTGCGCCAAGGCGCGCCAGCCGGTGCGGGCCGACCTGCTGGCGCGGCTGGGGATGGAAGGGCTGACCACCGGGGCGGTCTGCGTCTATCACGAGATGGTCGAACCCGCCGTCCGCGCGTTGCAAGGATCAGGCATCCCGGTCGCCGCGGTGTCGGCAGGCTTTCCGGCCGGCCTTTCGCCCTACAAGCAGCGCCTGGCCGAGATCAGTGCCAGCGTGGCGGCGGGGGCGGCAGAAATCGACATCGTGATTTCGCGCCGCCACGTGCTGACCGGCAACTGGCGCGCCCTTTACGACGAGACCGCCGAGATGCGCGCGCTGTGCGGCACTGCCCATCTCAAAACCATCCTCGCCACCGGCGACCTTGGCACCCTGCGCAACGTCGCGCGCGCGTCGCTGGTGTGCATGATGGCGGGGGCGGATTTCATCAAGACCTCAACCGGCAAGGAGGCGGTCAATGCCACCCTGCCGGTCAGCCTGACGATGATCCGGGCCTTGCGCGACTATCACGCCCGCACCGGGGTGCGGGTGGGCTACAAACCGGCGGGCGGCATTTCCAAAGCCAAGGACGCGCTGACCTACCTTGCCCTGATCAAGGACGAACTGGGCGCGCCCTGGCTTGACCGCAGCCTGTTCCGCATCGGGGCCTCAAGCCTGCTGGGCGACATCGAGCGCCAGCTTGAACACCATGTGACCGGCGCCTACAGCGCCGCCAACCGCCATGCGATGGGGTAGCCGATGACCGTGCGCGACATCTTCAACGCCATGAGCTATGGCCCCGCCCCCGAGTCTGACACCGAGGCGTTGGACTGGATCGCCCGCCACCATGCCCGTTTCGGCCACTGGATCGACGGTCGCTTTACCGCGCCGGGGGATACCTTCGCGACCCGTAACCCCGCCACCGGCAAGGAACTGGCGCAGGTAACCCAAGGCAGCGCCACCGACATCGCCGCCGCCGTGGCCAGCGCCCGGCGCGCCCAGCCGAAATGGGCGCGGCTGTCCGGCCATCAGCGCGCCCGCATCCTTTACGCGCTGGCCCGCCTGGTGCAGAAACACAGCCGCCTGCTGGCGGTGCTGGAAACCCTGGATAACGGCAAGCCGATCCGCGAAAGCCGCGATATCGACATCCCCCTGGTGGCGCGCCATTTCTACTATCACGCCGGGCTGGCACAGCTTCTGGCCGCCGAGCAGCCCGACCTCGCCCCACTGGGGGTCTGCGGCGCGGTGATCCCGTGGAACTTTCCGCTGCTGATGCTGGCGTGGAAAGTGGCCCCGGCGCTGGCGGCAGGCAACACGGTGGTCTTGAAGCCCGCCGAATTCACCCCGCTGACGGCGCTGCTCTTTGCCGAACTCGCGCGCGAGGCGGGTCTGCCCCGCGGCGTGCTGAACGTCGTTACCGGCGATGGGGCCACCGGGGCGGCGCTGGTCGCACACCCCGATATCGCCAAGATCGCCTTCACCGGCTCGACCGAGGTCGGCCGCCTGATCCGCACCGCCACCGCCGGTTCGGGCAAGGCCCTGACGCTGGAGCTGGGCGGCAAGTCGCCCTACATCGTGTTCGACGACGCCGATCTTGACTCGGCGGTCGAGGGGCTGGTCGATGCGATCTGGTTCAATCAGGGTCAGGTGTGCTGCGCCGGCTCGCGCCTGCTGGTGCAGGAGGGCATTGCCGAGCGCTTTCACGCCAAGCTGAAAACCCGGATGGACGGGCTGCGGATCGGCGATCCGCTCGACAAATGCATCGACATCGGCGCGATCATCGACCCCAGCCAACTGGCCAGCATCACCGCCATGGTCGCGGCCAATAGCGCGGGCGAAACCTACCGCGCCGCCACCCCGCTGCCCGCAGGCTGCTTTTACCCGCCGACCCTGATCACCGGCCTTTCCCCCGCCGACACCCTGTGCCAGGAAGAAATCTTTGGCCCGGTGCTGGTGTCGCTGACCTTCCGCACCCCGGCCGAGGCGGTGGAGCTTGCCAACAACACCCGCTACGGGCTGGCGGCCACAGTCTGGACCGAGAACCTCAACCTCGCGCTTGATGTCGCCCCGAAACTGGCCGCCGGGGTGGTCTGGGTCAACGCCACCAACCTCTTTGACGCCGCTGCCGGTTTCGGCGGGGTGCGCGAGTCGGGCTTCGGGCGCGAAGGGGGGTGGGAGGGGTTGCTGGCCTACCTCAAACCCGCCGCCGCGCCCAAGGCGCTGAAACCCGTCGCCGCCTGCGCCGCGCCGAAAGACCCCCAGACCCCTGCCCTTGACCGCACCGCCAAGAACTATGTCGGCGGCAAGCAGGCCCGCCCCGACAGCGGCTATTCCCGCGCGATCTGGTCGCCGCGCGGCAGGCTGCTGGGCCACGTCGGCATCGGCAACCGCAAGGACATCCGCAACGCGGTCGAGGCCGCCCATGCCGCCAAAGGCTGGGCCCGGACCACTGCCCACAACCGCGCGCAAGTGCTTTACTACATTGCGGAAAACCTGTCGGCGCGCGGCCCGGAATTCGCCGCCCGGCTGCGTGATCTGACCGGCAAGCCCGGCGCGGCGGAAGTCGAGGCCAGCATCGCGCGCCTGTTCACCTACGCCGCCTGGGCCGACAAGTTTGACGGTGCCGCCAAATCGGTGCCGATCCGCGGCGTGGCGCTGGCGATGAACCAGCCCTGCGGCGTGATCGCTGCCCTTTGCCCCGACGAGGCCCCGCTGCTGGGGCTGATCTCGGTGCTGGCCCCGGCGATTGCCATGGGCAACACCTGCGTGCTGGTGCCCTCCGAACCCTTCCCGCTGGCCGCCACCGATCTGGCGCAGGTGCTGGAAACCTCGGACCTGCCCGCCGGGGTGGTCAATATCGTGACCGGCAGCCACGCCGATCTGGCCGGTCCGCTGGCCAGCCACATGGATGTCGATGCGGTCTGGTGCTTTTCCTCGACCCCGCTGTCGGCGCAGATCGAGGCCGCCTCGATCACCAACCTCAAGCGCACCTGGGTCAACCATGCCCGCGCCCGCGACTGGTTCGGCCCGACCGGCGAAGGCCGCACCTTCCTGCGGGCCGCGACCGAAGTGAAAACCATCTGGGTGCCTTACGGCGAATAGCTTTCGCGCTCGGGCGAGCCCCCCACCGGCGGCACCGGCGGCACGGCCGGGCGCTCCGCGCAGGAGTATTTTAGCAAAGAAGAAAGCCGCGTCAGGCGCGCCCCGAGGTGGCCGAAAGTGCGACCGGATCAATCCCCATCCGCTGCAGCGCCGCGCTCCACTTGCCACGGTCATCGGCGGCGAAGATCAACGCTTCGGCGGCAGGCGCGGTCAACCAGTCGTTGCGGGCGATCTCGGCCTCAAGCTGGCCCGGCCCCCACCCGGCATAGCCCAGCGCCAGCAGCGCCGCGCGCGGGCCGCCGCCACCTGCCAGCGCCTGCAGGATATCGAGCGTGGCGGTCATGCCAAAGCCGCCCGGCACCGCCATGGTGGCGTGACCGGCGGCAAAATCCGCCGAGTGCAGCACAAAACCACGCGCCCGCTCGACCGGCCCGCCGAAATGCACCCGGATATCGCGCCCACCCGGCACCCGCGGAATCTTCAACTGGTCAAGCAGCCCGGTAAAGCTGAGCTCGGGGGCGGGCTTGTTGACGATGATCCCCATCGCCCCGTCGCCCGAGTGGGCACAGACCAGAATCACGCTTTTCGCGAATCGCGGATCTCCCAGGCCGGGCATCGCGATCAGAATCGAGCCCCCAAGCTCCATCATGGCCTCCTTCGCCTGTCCCTGATATGGCGCGCCGCGGCCCCGATCTCAAGGGGGCTGCGCGCCGCCCTGCCCTTGCCGCTGCCCTGACCGACCCTCCATCGCCACAATGTGATTTTCCAATCCGACCCACCCGGCTATGGTGCGACCCATGTTCAGACCCATCACCCTTGCCACCGTGCTGGCGCTTGCCGCCGCCCCCGCCCAATCCGAGACCCAGGCCGAAGTGCTGGTGGCCGACCTGATGGCGGGCTGGCGCAGTGGCCCCGGCAGCCACATGACCGCGCTGCACCTCTCGTTGGCACCCGAGTGGAAAACCTACTGGCGCAGCCCCGGCGAGGCCGGCATCCCACCCGAGTTCGACTGGAGCGGATCGCAGAATGTCGGCGCAGTGCGGTTTTACTGGCCGCGCCCCGAGGTCTTCACCGTCAACGGCATGCGGAGCATCGGCTATCACCACGAGCTGGTGCTGCCGATCGAGATCACCGCGCTTGACCCGAACCGGCCAATCCACCTCAGGGTGCAGGTGGCGCTTGGGGTCTGCCGCGACATCTGCATGCCCGCCAGCCTCGATCTTGCCGCCGACCTGCCCGCCCCCGCCAACGCCGGGGCCACGACCGCCGATCCGGTGATCCGCGCCGCCCTGCACGCCCAGCCCGACAGCGCCCGCGCAGGCGGGGTGCGCAAGGTCTCGTGCCAGGTCGAGCCGATTGCCGATGGCCTGCGCCTGACCGCGACGCTGCAACTGCCTTCAACCGGCGGCAACGAAACCGTGGTGCTGGAACCCGGACAGGCGGCGATCTGGGTCTCTGACGCGCAGTCCGACCGTCAGGGCGGACAACTGGTGGCCAGCGCCGATCTGGTGGCCGACTCGGGAACCGCCTTCGCGCTTGACCGCTCGGCGGTCACGGTGACGGTTCTGGGCCGTGACCGGGCGGTGGAAATCACCGGCTGCCCGGCACCCTGACGGCGCACCGCGCTGGCCACCGGCACCAGCCGTCGCGCCTGCGACCGCGGCCAAGGGGGCTCGATGCCCCCTTTGGGCGCGCGCTCTTCAATGCCGCGGACGCAGCATCAGCCAGCCCAGCCCGTAGGCCAGCAGGCTGATCATCGCCGCTCCGGCCAGAAACAGCGCCAGCGCCACGCCGGTTGCCGCGCCTTCGGTCTGCCCCGGTGCCAGCGCCGCCAGCCAGCCCGGCAGGCCCCCGGCCAGCAGCGTGAGCCCCAGCGTGACGGCAAACAGCGCCAGCACCGCCGCCACCGCCCCCAGCACGATGGCGCGCGCCAGCCCCCCGCCGCCCCGCACCATCCGCCGCAGCGCCACCATCTGGCGCGCCACATCGGCCTCGAGCATCAGCACGGCGGGCACCATCAGCAGCACCAGCACCATGCCGAACCCCAGCCCGTAAACCAGCGTGATCACGGTCGGGCGCAGGAACTCGGCCTGACTGCTGGTCTCGTAAAGCAGCGGGGCCAGCCCCAGCACGGTGGTCAGGGTGGTCAGCAGCACCGGGCGCAGGCGATCGGCCACCCCGTCGATGATCGCCGCCCGCAAGCCACGGTCTTGTGCGTATTGGTCGATGGTCGAGACCAGCACAATGGCGTCGTTGATGATGATCCCGGTCATCCCGATCATCCCCACCACCGAGAACAGCGACATCGGCACCCCCCACCAGGCATGGCCCCAGATCGCGCCCACCAGACCGAAGGGAATCACCGCCATCACCACCAGCGGGCGCTGCCAACTGGCAAAAATCCAGGCCAGCGTCAGGTATATCCCCAGCAGCGCCAGCAGCAGCCCCACCCCGGCGTCGCTCAGAAACGCGTCCTGCTGCTGGTTCAAGCCGCTCAGCCGGGCCGCCACCCCGAAATCGGCCTCGATGCGCGGCACGATCGCCTCGGCCAGCAGGCGCTGCACCTCGGCGGCCCGGGCCGGGTCGTCTTCGGCCAGATCGCCACTGACGGTGACCAGCCGCAGCCCGTTCTCGCGGTCGATGGTGGCAAAGCCCGAGCGCTGCCCGACCGCCACGATATCGCCGAGCGGAAGATAGTGCCCGGCGCTGCTGCGCATCAGGGTGCGGTCAAGAAAATCCGCCGCCAGCTCGCCCGCAGGCAGTTCGACCCGGATCGTGGCCGAGCGCGGCCCGTCGGGCAAGCTCGCCGCCTCGATCCCGTTCAGCCGGTCGCGCAACTCGCGCCCCAGGGCGTCGCTGGCAAAGCCCAGGGCGCGGCCCTGCGGCGTCAGGTTCAGGATCATCTCCTGCTTGTCATAGGCCAGGGTGTCTTCCAGCCCCGACACTTCGGGAAACCGGGCCAGTGCGGTTTTCACCGCCTCGGCGGCGGCTTTCAGCACCGCCGCTTCGGCGCCGTAAAGATCGACCGACAGGGCGTTGCCGCCCGGCCCGTAGTGGCCGCCGCGAAAGCTCAACTCTTCCAGCAGCGGTTGCGGGTGCACCTCGTCCTGCAGATCGGCCACGAAAGTCGAGGCCGACCAGGGGCGCAGATCGCGGTCGATCAGCTCGATCGAAATCCCCCCCAGCAGATCGGGGTCGCGGGTCTCGGCCCCGGCCAGCCCGCGCCCCGACCCGCCGCCGACCACGGCCTGCACGAAAGTAAATGGGGCGCTGCCATACTCGGCCTCATAGCGCGCCGCCAGCGCTTCGGCCGCGCGCTGCAACTCGCGCATCATCGCCGTCGCGTCATCGCGCGTGGCCCCCGGCAGCAGCGCGAAATTGCCGGTGACGGTGGTCTGTTCCGGCCCGTTGAAAAAGCGAAACTGCACCGCGCCGCGCAGGAACAAGGCGCCCTGCGAGACCAGCGCCAGCACCATCAGCGCCAGCACCACATAGCGCGCCGTGATCACCCAGCCCATCAGCGGGCGCACCAGCCGCGCCACCACCCAATCAAAGCCCCGCATCACCGTGCGCGACGGCGCATCATACCAGCGCGCCCGTCCGGCATGCCGCAGGGCGTGCGCCATGTGGTTGGGCAGGATCAGAAAACACTCGATGGTCGAGCCCATCAGCACGAACATTACCACCCAGGGAATATCGGCGATCATGTCGCCGAACCGCCCCCCCACCACCATCATTGCGCCAAAGGCGATGACCGTGGTCAGGGTCGAGGCCAGCACCGGCGCCACCATCCGCCGCGCCCCGGTCTCGGCGGCAAGCTGCGGTGGCTCGCCCAGGCTGCGGGCGCGGAAATCGGCGTGCTCGCCCACCACGATGGCATCATCGACCACGACCCCGGTCATCAGGATCAGCGCGAACAGCGAGATCATGTTGAGGGTCATGCCGCTGGCATACATCGCCGCAATCGCGGCCAGCAGCGCCACCGGGATCCCCGCCGCCACCCACAGCGCGGTGCGGGCGTTGAGAAACAAAAACAGCAGCCCCAGCACCAGCCCCAGCCCCATCAGGCCGTTGTCAAGCAACAGCGCCAGCCGGTCGGTGATCCGCTCGGCCCGGGTGCGCACCAGATCGACCCGCACCCCCTGCGGCAGGCTGGCCTGCAGGGCGGCTGCGACCTCGGCGACCCGGGCCTGCAACTTGATCGCGTCGCCCTGATCGTTGCGATCGACCCGCACCGTCATCGCCGGGTCATCGCCCACGAAATAGGCGCGCGCCCGGTCGATGCCTTCCAGCCGGACGGTGGCCAGATCGCCGATCGTCAGTTGGCTGCCATCGGCGGCCGAGCGCAACACGATGGCGGCGATCTGATCGGGGCTGCGGCGCGCGACCCCGGTGCGCACCCGCGCGCCCGCGCCCACGTCACCGGCCGGCGCGGTCTGCACCATTGCCCCGATCGCGGTGGCGATCTCGGCCATCGTCACGTCGTGGCGGATCAGGGCGACACTCGGCACCTCGACCACCACCTGGGGTGCGGCCAGCCCCTGAATCGTGGTGCGGGTCACCCCGGCGTCGAACAGCCGCGCCACCAGCTCGTCGGCAAAGCCGCCCAACTGATCGACCGAGACCGGCCCGGTGATCACCACATCCGTCACCTGATCGCGCCAGACGGTGCGCCGCACCACCGGGGTCTCGGCCCCCTCGGGCAGATCGCGCACCGCATCGACCGCCGCCTGCACATCGTTGGTGGCCTGGGTCAGATCGCGCCCCGGATCGAACGTCAGGCTGATCCGGGCCGTGCCTTCGGTGGCGGTGGCGGCGGTATCGCTGACCCCTTCGAGCGCGCGCAGCGCCGGTTCCAGCACCTGCACGATGCCGCGATCGACATCCTCGGCCCCCGCCCCCGGCCATTGCACCGAAACCGCGACCTCGGCGATCACCACGTCGGGAAAATACTGGGCCCGGATCCGGGTCATCGCCACCAGCCCCGCGACCACCAGGATCACCAGCACCAGATTGGCCAGCGTCCGGTGCCGGGCAAAATAGGTGATGACCCCGCCGCCTGCGCCCAAAGCCATCGCCTAGCCCCCCATCCGGGTTTCCAGCCGCGCGATCAGCGGCGCGGGCACGCGCTCCTGCGCCAACTGATCCAGCACCCGCGCCCTGACTTCGGCGGGCATCTGCGCGTTGGCCATGACCCGCGCCACCAGCGCGGCGCGGCGCTCGGGCGAAAGCGCCACCAGGGCGGGGGCGGAAGACGCTGCCGCCGCTTCCGGCCGCACCGGACGGATGCGAATCCCGGCCCCCAGCAGCGGCGAGCGCTCGGCCACCACCTCGCGCCCCGCCAGACCCGCCGCGCGCACGATCACCTGATCGTCCTGGCGCCGCAGCAGATCAACCGCCAGCTCTTCCAGCCGGTCATCTGCCGCCAGCACCAGCACCGTGCCGCGCGGCCCCAGCGCGGTGGCCGGCAGCACGATCACCCCATCAAGCGCCGGTTCATCAATCCGCACCGTCACGAAATCGCCGGGGCGAAAGCCGGGGGCGGCGTCGAGCGCGCCGTAAACCAGCCGCCCGGTCTGCCCCGCCGCCACCGCCGCCGCCACCCGCACCAGCCGCCCCTTCGCCACGACCCCGGCCGCATCTAGTGCGACCCGGACCGGGGCGGGCACAAGCTGCCCCGCGCCGTCGATCAGCCGCGCGAATTGTGCGGTTGACAGCCGCAATGACACCTCAAGCGACGCCGGATCAATCAACTCGGCCAGGCGTTCGTTGCCCCCCACCACGCCACCAGCGACCGCCGTCACGGCGTTCAGCAGCCCATCGAATTCGGCCCGGATCTCGGTCTGGGCCAGCGCCCGCCCGGCCTCGGCCAGGGTGATCTGCTGGCGCGCCACCGCCGTGGCCGCCAGATCGACCCGGCTTTCGGCCTGCGACAGCGCCTGCCTGCGCGCCAGCACCGCCTGATCCTCACTTGCGGCGGCCAGCGCCGCAGTCTCGACCGCCGCCGCCGAGCCAACCCCGCGCGTCGCCAGATCACTCTGCCGCGCCAGTGCCTGCGCGCGCAAGCTCGCCTGCTTTTGCGCCGCCGCCAGTTCGTCGCGCGCCAGCGCCAGGGCCCGCGTCGCCTCGGCGACCTCGGCCTTGACCCGCGCCAGATCGCTCAGCGCCAGATCGCGCGCCGCCATGGCATCGGCCGGGTCCAGTCGCACCAGAACCTGCCCCGCGCTGACCACCGCCCCGTCCTCGAACCCGTCGGCCAGCCAGATCACGGTGCCCGGCCGCGGGCTGCGCAGCTCCAGCGTCCGGGTCGAGCGCACCTCGCCGAACGCCGTCATCACCGGCACCACCGGCCCGACGGTCGCGGTGACGACGGCGGCGGTGAATTCACGCTCGCGCGCCGCCGGCCCGGCTTCGCCCCCCGCCAGCCGGGCCTGCAAGGCTCCAACCAGGGTCTGCCCGGCCAGCGCCAGAACCCCCAGCGTCAGCGCCAGCAGAAACACCGCCAGCAGGCTCCGTCCGAAAAACCGCATTCCGCCAACCCCTCACCGCACCGCGCGCGTTGATCTGCCACGATGATATATTGCAATTCCTGCCGCAAACCACTGCCCGTTCGCGCCCGCGCCGCCCCGTCGCACTTCTGGCGCGCTCATCGCGCCCTGACGGTTGCTCATCGCTGATCTGCCGCGCCCCCCTTCGGTCTCACTGGTCAAAATATCCCCCGCGGAGCGTCGCGCCCAGCCACCCTGACCTTACGGTGCCATTCCCGGCGCAGCGCCGCCACGCAGCCGCGCCTGCAACGCCAGCAGGTCGGCCCAGGCCTCGCGCTTGGCGGCCGGGTTGCGCAGCAGATAGGCCGGATGCACCATCGCCAACGCCGGGTGGCCGTAGGCCTCGGCCCAGGTGCCGCGCAGCCGGGTGACACCGCGCTGCCCCAGCACCGCCTGACAGGCGATATTGCCCATCACCACCAGCAGGTCCGGGGCGGCCAGTTCGACGTGGCGCGCGAGGAACGGCACCATCATGGCGATTTCCTCGGGCGAGGGATCGCGGTTCTGCGGTGGCCGCCACGGCATCACGTTGGTGATGTAAAGCGCACACGCCGGATCTGGGCTGGTGCGCCCCAGCCCGATCGCGGCAAACATCCGGTCAAGAAGCTGCCCCGCAGGCCCGACGAAGGGCAGCCCCGCGGCATCTTCGTCGCGCCCCGGAGCCTCGCCGATCACCATCACCCGCGCCGCCGGATTGCCATCGGCAAACACCGTCGAGCGCGCCCCGCGCCTGATCTCGCAATGCTCGAACCCCGCGATGGCGACACGCAAGGCGGCCAGGCTGTCAGCCTGCGCCGCCGCCGCGCGCGCCATCACCACCGGGTCGGGCACCGGGTCGGGCGGCGCAATGGTCGGCACTGTCGCACGGGGTCGCCCTTGGGCCGGGGTCACCGCCACCGACGGCTCGGCTGCTGCAGCCTGCACCGGATCCGGCTCGACCTTGGGCTGCTGATAGCGGTTGACCGGGGCGTCACCGCCGACCTCGGTTGCCCCCAGCTCTTGCTGCCAGGCCAGCATCGCGACCGCAGTATGATAGTCCGGCTCGGGCGGCATCATCTCTCCTCGGGGGCGCGACTCGCGGACCCCTGGCAAAGGTAAGGCCCACCCCTTCACGCGACAACCGGTCTTGTCCCACCCGCCCGCGCTTTCTATAACGGACCCGTGCCCCAGCCGACGGAGAGACCCATGACGTTGCGCGCCCGCCACCTGCTGGGCATCGAACCGCTGGCCCCCGCCGAGATCAGGGCCATTCTCGATCTGGCCGACCGCTATGTCGATCTCAACCGCCGCACCGTCAAGCAATCCGACGTGCTGGCGGGGATGACCCAGATCAACATGTTCTTCGAGGCCTCGACCCGCACCCAGGCCAGTTTCGAGCTGGCGGGCAAGCGCCTTGGCGCCGATGTGATGAACATGGCGGTGGCGCAGTCGAGCGTCAAGAAGGGCGAGACCCTGATCGACACCGCGCTGAGCCTGAACGCCATGCACCCCGACCTGCTGGTGGTGCGTCACCCCGCCTCGGGCGCGGTCAACCTGCTGGCGTCCAAGGTGACATGCGCCGTGCTGAACGCCGGTGACGGCCGCCACGAGCACCCGACCCAGGCGCTCTTGGACGCGCTGACCATCCGCCGCGCCAAGGGCCGCATCCAGCGCCTGACGGTGGCGATTTGCGGCGACATCGCGCACAGCCGGGTGGCACGCTCGAACCTTCTGCTGCTGGGCAAGATGGAAAACCGCATCCGCCTGATCGCCCCCCCCACCCTGATGCCGCCCGGTGTGGCCGAGTTCGGCTGCGAGCTTTTCGACGACATGGCGCTTGGGCTGGAAGGGGCGGATGTGGTGATGATGCTGCGGCTGCAAAAAGAGCGGATGGACGGCGGCTTCATCCCCTCGACGCGCGAATACTACCACCGCTACGGGCTGGACGCCGAGAAACTGGCCCACGCCAGGCCCGATGCCATCGTGATGCACCCCGGCCCGATGAACCGCGGGGTCGAGATCGACGGCGAGATCGCCGACGACATCAACCGCTCGGTGATCCAGGATCAGGTCGAGATGGGGGTGGCGGTGCGAATGGCCTGCATGGACCTGCTGGCGCGCAACCTGCGGGCCGAGCGCGGGCGGGCAGCGGTCGGGG
>Ga0210028_1002357_pt1 | contig 15128 bp, 14 predicted proteins | sample CryGeymeta201513_FD_185468 | JGI IMG/M metagenome (GOLD analysis project Ga0210028, IMG submission 185468) | Groundwater microbial communities from Crystal Geyser aquifers in Utah, USA - Crystal Geyser metaG 2015-13 (SPAdes) (version 2) | ecosystem: Environmental > Aquatic > Deep subsurface >...
TAACTCATACTCCTCCCCTTTATTCGGCACATGCGCAACAAACCCGTATCTCTCTTTTATCAACTCTGAGAATTGCAAGGATGTTTCTTCTTCTCCGTGAACTACAAAGACCTGCGGGCTGTCTTTGAATGATGAAAGCCATTCAAGAAGTTCTTTCCGGTCAGCATGAGCAGAGAATCCGCCGAGCGTATATATCCCTGCCTTCACTGCTATATCTTCTCCAAAAATACGAACTGTTTTTGCTCCGTCAACAATCTTCCTGCCGAGCGTGCCTCTTGCCTGAAATCCTGAAAATATAATGCTGCACTCATGCCTCCACAGGTTATGTTTCAGATGATGTCTTATTCTTCCGCCCTCGCACATGCCGCTTCCGGCAATGATTATCGCATGGGATTTAATCTTATTCAGCGCAATGGATTCATCAACAGAATTGGTAAACCTGAGCCTTATGCTGTCTGCCACCGAGCCGGCTGTGAGAATCCTTTGTGCCTCCTCATCAAAACACTCCGGGTGCGCAAGATATGTCTTTGTCGCTTTTTCAGCCAAGGGGCTGTCTATATATATATTGATATTGTAAAGCCTTCCCTCGCGCACAAGCCTGTTAAGCACATACAGAATATCCTGCGTCCTTCCAATTGCAAAGGCAGGGATAATAACATTTCCGCCTTTTTTGAATGTCCCTTTTATAACCTCCGCAAGTTCGTCAATAGTCTCCGGCATGCCTTTGTGCAGTCTGTTGCCATAAGTTGATTCCATAACAACATACTCAGCCTCCGCTGCAAGCGACGGGTCCTTTAATATCGGGTTCCCTTTCTTTCCGATGTCTCCTGAGAATACTATCTTTTTTTCTTGGCGCCCGTCCTGAAACCATACCTCCAGAGTGCCTGAACCGAGGATGTGCCCTGCATCCAGGAATCTGAACTTTATCCCCTTCCCTGTGTGCTCAATCTTCCCATAAGAAACTTTCTTGAAAAATGGTATTGAAGCCTTAACGTCATCCACTGTGTAGAGTGGAAACACAGGTTCTTTACCTGCCCTCACCGCCCTTTTTGTATGCCATTCAGAATCCGTTTTCTGAATATGCGCTGAATCATAAAGCATAAGTTCTGACAGGTCTGCAGTCGCAGAGGTTGTGACTATCTTCCCCCTGAAACCGTCTTTGACGAGCCTCGGGATAAGCCCGCTGTGGTCAATATGGGCGTGCGTAAGGAACAGATAATCTATCTCTGAAGGATTAAACAAAAAAGGCGCTCTGTTAATGTCATAGGAATCTTCTCCCTGAAACATGCCGCAGTCGACAAGCGCCTTGATTTCCGATGTCCTGATATAAAAACATGAGCCTGTAACAGTCCTTGCGCCGCCAAGGAATTGTATTTTCAACTCATCACCTCACTTGTTTAAGTTTAACCCAGCGGCATCCAAAAAACAACAGACTCATGCCAATTACACTTAAAAACAGATATAATACAGACAGCCTTCTGGAAATGCAGTCTTATAAATTAAACAGGAGTGTTTCATTGATGAATAACAGGTTATTCCTAACAGCAATTCTCTGTTTTAACTTTTTGATATTCTGGATAGCGCCGTCTGCTAATTCTGCGTCTTATATATACACAAAGAATAATACAGTGGTCGGTTCCCTCAAAGACTACACTGTCAAAAATGATGAGTCTTTAATTGAGATAGCGCGAAGGTTTAAACTCGGCTACAATGAAATTGCTGACGCAAATCCTGATATTGACCCATTTGTCCCGGGAGATGGGACCTCAGTCATCATATCTTCTTCTTGGATACTGCCGGATGTGAAATCATACGAAGGCATTGTTATAAATCTCTCCGAGATGAGGCTCTATTATTTTTTCAAGCGCCGCAGTTCAAAACTTGTGGCGACTTTCCCTGTAGGAATAGGCAGCGAAGGAAATGACACCCCTGCAGGAGAGTTCAAGATTGTAGAAAAAATAGTAAAACCAAGTTGGCATGTGCCTGAATCCCTCAGAAAGGAAAAACCAAACCTGCCCAAAGTAGTGCCCCCGGGACCGGACAACCCTCTCGGCTCTCATGCGCTAAGGCTTTCATTAGGAAGCTATCTTATTCACGGGACAAACAGGCCGTGGGGGGTCGGCAGAAGGGTAAGTCATGGATGTATAAGGCTGTACCCGGAAGACATTCCAAGACTTTTCAAATTAGCTCCGAACGGCGTCAGGGTGACTATCGTCAAACAGCCTATAAAAGTAGGCGTTAAAAACAATAAAATATTTATTGAAGTTCACAATGACAATTACCACAAAAAGGCAGCGTATTCTAATATGGCGGTAAAACTGCTCAAAGGTAAAAACTTGCTTAAAGGCATTAGCACAGAGAAACTATATTCAGCAATAAAAGAGAAAAAGGGCATTCCTGTTGAGATATCTGAATGAACAAAAAATAAGGGTTCAGTAATTATCTCCCGTGAAATCACTGAACCCTTATCACAATTACAAACTATTTTTTCTGCTGTAATTCAAATGCCTTCTTTGCCTTCTTTGCAGAAGTCGCTGTTTTTTCTGATGCAGCTGCTGCTTTATGAGCAGCCATCTCTGCCTTTTCTGCGGCAGCCTCAGCCTTCTTTACGGCATTATCAGCCTTGTCTGAAGAGTCCTTTGCAACCTTCATTGCATCCTCAGCCAGCATCTTGGCATTCGCCGCCTCTTTCTTGGCGTCAGCCACCTCAGCGCTCATCTTTCCTTGCTGAGATTCAATGTCTGCAATCTTTGCCTCCAGCTTGCTAATCCTGTCTGCGAGAGGGTCTACCTGCTCTTTTACATATTCTTTTGTAGCGCAGCCGAAGGAAAACAGAAGCACTCCCGTGAAAACTAAAAATAACGCTTTTTTCATTTTTACACCTCCTCCTTTGCAAAAAATAGATTCATTCTTAAAAAGAATACATCTATTCAAAAAAAAATGCAACTTTTTTTTAAAAAGCAGCTCCCTCTAAAGCTTGGCAATCTTAATCCTGGATACTTTCCTGTCTTCCATCTCCAGGATGAGAAACCTGAGATTGTGATACCTGACCTGCTCGCCGACCCTTGGAAGCCTTCTGAAAAGCCCGAACACAAAGCCGCCGATTGTATGAAAGTCTTCGCTTGCAAGTTCAACTCCGACAAGCTCATTAATCTCATCAATTCCTGTCTGTCCGGTTACTATGAATGTCCTTTCATCAATAATCTCAACTTCTTTTTCCGCCCCCATAGCCTCAAATTCGTCCTGAAGGCCTCCGACTATCTCCTCAATTATATCCTCAAGCGTGATAAGGCCCGCGGTGCCTCCGTATTCATCCATAACTATGGCTATCTGGAATTTGTTCTTCTGCATCTCGTCAAGAAGTTCCGTCACCATCTTATTTTCAGGGACATAATAAGCCTCCCGCACAAGCTCTGTTATCGGCGTATAGTTCTGTGTCTTGCCCTGCGCCATCTGTATCATTATGTCCTTCACATAAAGGATTCCGGTAATGTTATCTATACTATCTTCTATAACAGGATAGCGCGAATAGCCCTCTTCCAACACCAGTTTCAGGGCATCCCCGACGGTGGACTCTTCAGGTATGGATATTATCTCTGTACGCGGCACCATCGCCTCTGTTACAACCTTATCTCCGAATTCAAAGACCTTATGGAGCATCTCTTTTTCTTCTTCTTCAAGCGTCCCTTCTTCCTCGCCTATATTTATCATCGTCTTTATCTCCTCCTCTGTCACAAAAGGGGATACGGACTTCTTCTCGCCTCCAAACATCCTGATGATGAAATTAGACGTGATTGTAAATATCCACACAAGCGGCGAAATCAGCCTGACATAAAACGCAATAGGCCTTGCAAGCAGTAAAGAAACCTTTTCTGAATAAGCAACCGCAAAGGTCTTCGGCGCAAGCTCTCCAAATACAACGGTGAGAAAGGTCATGACAATTGTGGCTATTATTATCCCGTCTTCACCGAAATAGCGCAGTGCGAGAGCTGTTCCTATTGATGTTGCAAGGATTGTAAATAGATTGCCTGAGAGTATTACTGCGCTGAAGAGTTTATCATGTTCATCCAGCAGCTTCTGCACAGCCTGGGCCCTGACGTCGCCCTTCTCCATAAGACTTCTTATCCTTATCTTGCTTACAGCAATAAAGGACGACTCCGAACCTGAAAGGATGGCAATGGCGATGAGGGACAGAGCAATAACGATTATTGAAAATATACTGTGCGGCTCCATAATCAGTGCTCAGTGCTCAGTGCCAGCGCTCAGTGTTTCTTTGCTGACACTGTCACTATTCACTGACACTTTTAGTTTTTCTATGACCGCATCAGCCGCCTCGGATGTGCCGGCAGCAGTTGGGTCATCGGGCTTTGGTTTCATGTCATAGGTTACATGCCTGCCCTCTTCTATAACAGCGGCAATTGCAGCCTCAAGTCTTTGCGCGGCGTTACTTTCGCCAAGATGCCTCAACATCATCACTCCGGAAAGCATCATAGCAAATGGATTCATCTTATTCAAACCCTTATATTTTGGAGCGCTTCCGTGCGTCGGCTCAAATACTGCCATTTCCTCCCCGATATTTGCTCCGGGCGCAAGCCCCAGCCCTCCTATAAGCCCGGCGGCAAGGTCGGAAACAATATCTCCGTAGAGGTTCGGAAGCACAATAACATCATACTTCTCAGGCTTCTGCACAAGCTGCATGCACATATTGTCAATAATCCTGTCTTCAAACTCTATATCGGTGTAATTGGAAGCCACGCTTCTTGCGGCTTCAAGAAAGAGTCCGTCAGAATATTTCATTATGTTTGCCTTATGGACTGCGGTAACTTTTTTTCTTTTATTCTTTCTCGCATATTCAAATGCAAACCTTACTATTCTCTCGCTGCCGTAAACAGAAATCGGTTTTATGCTTATGCCGGAGTCCTGCCTTATGTCCTTCCCCGTAGATGCTTTCACAAAGTCAATTAACCGTTTTGTATCTTCCCGGCCCTTCTGAAACTCTATGCCTGCATACAGGTCTTCGGTGTTTTCCCTCACAATAACCAGGTCAATATTGTCATATCTTGTTCTTGCGCCTTTAAAGCTCCTGCAGGGCCTTAGGCAGCTGTAAAGGTCCAGCGCCAACCTCAATGTAACATTAACGCTCCTGAAGCCGGAGCCGATGGGCGTTGTTACAGGGCCTTTAATTGCGATTTTGTTTTTCTTGATAGAATCAATCACCCTTTGAGGAAGCGGGCGGCCCTCTTTCTTATAAACATCCTCTCCTGCATCCTGCGCTTCCCATGTAATCGGAACGCCTGTTGCCTCAATCACACGCCTTGTCGCTTCGGCTATTTCCGGCCCGATACCATCGCCCGGGATTAAAGTTATTGTGTACATGAGATTACCCCGCTTAATATGTTTTCATGAATTTGATGCATGTTACACGATGCATGACTCACAAAATATTTGACTTGCATCGTGAATCTTGCATCGTGCATCATGATTTATGGATTCAACGTCAATATTTTTCTTGCAATGTCAGGATAATGCGCTATAAATCTCAGCTCATCGTCAGTCATCGGCTTCTGCGTATGCAGGTTAGCATACTGGACCAGTTCCAGGACATTTCTCGCCTCACTGTCATCATGGAAGTGGATTCCAAGTTTGTCATAGACATGCCTGAAACCCTTAACCCCGCCGTATTCGCCTGTTGTTATAATCCTTCCTGTCTCAAGAAGTTCAGGTTCGCCCCTGCCGACATCCTCAGGGTCATAAAGCTCGTAATTTCTCCTGTCTTTTAAGGCCCCATCTGCATGAATGCCTGACTCGTGTGCAAACGCATTTGAGCCCACTCCCGGTTGATTTATAGGTATTGGAAGATTAAAGGCATAGGATGCGTATTTTGCAATTTTCCAGGCATTTTTCAGGTCCACATGTTCGTCAAGATAAACCTTTCGGCTTAAACCGTGTGAAAATTTAAGGGCAAGGATGGTGGATACAAGGTCGCAGTTTCCGCAGCGCTCGCCATAACCGTTTATTGTTGTGTTTATATAGGCGTCAATACCGCTCTCTATAGAACCCTGCGCTCCAGCCACCGATACCGCCTCTGCCATGCCCAGGTCATTGTGGCAGTGCATCTCTATCGGGAACTTTGTTGCCAGCGCAAGCGCCTTTATCCTCTCATAGATTGTTATTGGGTCATCACAGCCGAGCGTATCGCAGTATCTGAACCTGTCTGCGCCTGCCTCCTTCCCTGCAATCACAAACTCTATCAGCTTGTTAATCTCTGTCCTTGATGCATCTTCGGCATTGAGCCCTACAGTCTCCGCTCCTGATTCCTTTGCAAGCCTTACAGCCTCAATCGCTGTTTGCAGGATGTCCTTAAATGCCTTTCTGCCCTGGAATTTCCCCTGTATCATTATCTCCGATGTTGACATAGAGATGTTCAGATGTTTTATCTCCGGACAGTTCTTAAATGTAAGCCTTATGTCTTCCGGGATTGCCCTGCACCAGCCCTCAAGATGAATCCGTTTAATCGCTCCTGCCTTAACAAGTTCAAGATTCCCGTTTATATAACTTACTTCATGTTTGAGCGTAGGGAAGCCTATCTCGCTCTGATACACTCCCATCTCATCAAGATAGATATTGAGCATCGTCTTGGAAAGTTTCGGCAGAAGTATCCTGGACGTCTGAACACCGTCTCTGTTTGTAACGTCAATAAGATAAACTTTATTTTTCATATTGCAAACCTCGTCGCCAATTAAGTTTTGAAATTCCTACAGTTATATAGTATAACGAAACCGGAGTTAACATTACAAATAGATAAAACGGTTACTGAAAAGTTTTATGCCGCTATCTTCCGCTGCACAGCTCAGGATATCAGGCTGGTATTAACTTTAATCTTTATCTGCTTCTTTATGCCTTCCACATAGGATTTCACTGCCTTTTGTCTCTTGTCAAATAAAAGCGCCTGCCTGAAGGCCTTTGCGGTCTGCTCCTCTCCGCTTATCTGCCTGCTCTCATCCTCTGTGAGGTCAAAGGCCTCGCCTATAAGCCTCTTCATTTTGAGGAGCATTAATTCATATCTCTTTTCATTTTCAAAATATTCAGGCGTGATTCTATTAATCTGTAATATCCTCATATATATCTCCCTGTCAAAGACGCCGTTCCTTGTAAATCCGGGCTCATTCCTTATTGCCTCTTCAAGCTCTTCATCGCTCACAGTCATGCCGATATTCCCGGCTGCAATCAGCAAGACTCTCTCATCTATCAGGGAATCAAGCACCGCTTCTCTGAGTTTAAGCTTTTTTGCCAGTTCATCATCAAATTTTTCCTTATATCTCTCTCTGTAAAAGTCCACAGTCCTGTCATATGCGCGTCCGTATTCATCAAGCGTTATCTTTTCCTTCCCTATCTCAGCAACCGGAACCGCTGTCTGCTTGTCAACAGTCCCGACTCCCCAGAATATAAACGAAAGGATTATAATAAAAAAGAATACATAGAAAAATTTTGCATGTTTGCGCATCGCCTTAAGCATATCAGCGCCTCCTTCTAAAATAGTCGTTAAGCGTCTTCCTGCATCTCATTTCTCATCCTCAAACCTCAAGTCAATATCCATTTCAGGCGCCACCGTTGATATAGCATGTTTGTATATCATCTGCTGTGCGGCTTCCTTAAGAATTACGATAAAACTGTCAAACCCCTTTATCACTCCCCTTAATCTTACGCCATTGGTAAGATAGATAGTTACAGGAATCTTGTTTTTTCTAAGATAGTTCAGATAGAGGTCCTGAAGGTTCCGGGTTTTGCCTGAATTAGCCGAGATATTTTCCCTTTGCATGTATCTACCTTATAAGATTTTCTCTAATAATTCAAGCCCGCAGCATGACAGTGTAATTTTAATGATGGGATATGATAGTATAAATAAATTTCCATTAATAAAGTCATGAACTTCAGCGGCATAAAAAAAATTCTTGTCATAAAACTCCGTCATATCGGCGATGTCCTCTTAAGCGTGCCTGTATTCAGGGCGTTAAGAGAAAATTTCCCGGAGGCGCATATTGCCGCCCTCGTGAATTCGGGCACGGAAGAGGTCTTAGAGGCAAGCCCGTTTATTAATGAGATAATAGTCTTTGACAGAGGCATTAAGAAAATGAATCCTGTACAGAGATACAGAAAAGAACTAGCATTCCTAAGAATGCTGCGGAAGAAAGGCTTTGATATGACAGTTGACCTCACAGGCGGCGACAGGGCTGCAATAATATCCTTTGTCTCAGGCGCATCATACAGGCTCGGCCCTGACGTCAAAGAGGGTTTTTTAGGGAAAAGATATTTATATACTCACCTTGCAGTAAGAAATAATAATCAGCGCACTAATCAACATATAGTCCTGCAAAACCTTGATATCATAAGCCGGTTCGGCGTCAAAACAGACAATCTCTCCGTGGATATATCTATCCCTGAAGACGCAAGGGTATTTGTTAAAAAGGTCTTTGAAAAAAACGGGATAAATAAAATAAAGACTACCCCCCTATGTCCCCCCTTAATAAGGGGGGAATTTAAGGGGGGTGTATTTTCAGAGGGCAATGCCACTGTTGTTCATGTCCATCCCACATCAAGATGGCTTTTCAAATGCTGGAGGGATGAATACATGGCAGAGGTTATACAATGGCTGATTGACAGAGGCATAATTGTAATCGTTACATCAGCTCCTGACAAACGGGAAATGGAAAAGGCAAAGAGAATCCTGTCTTTAGTACCCGAATTTACCCCCCCTCACATCCCCCCCTTGGCAAGGGGGGGCATAGGGGGGGTAGTTAACCTGTGCGGCAAAACAAACATTAAACAGCTTGCTGCGATATCAGAAGTCTCAGATTTATTCTTTGGCGTAGACTCCGCCCCCATGCATATTGCAGCAGCGGTAGGCACGCCGGTAGTTGCCCTATTAGGTCCAAGCGGCGCCTTTCACTGGGGGCCCTGGGATAATAACTACAGGGGTCAGGGGTCAGGGGTCAGGGGTCAGGAAAGACCATACCAAAAACAAAACGGAGGGGACTGTCCCGGATTTACGGACACAACCCCCTTTAAATCCCCCTTAACAAAGGGGGATTTAGGGGGTTGTAGAATCGCGACTGTCCCCATGGGTCAAACAGAAGAGACTCCCTATCCTAAAAGGAATGGGATACAGACATTTGGGATTCATACAGTTATTCAGCAAGACTGGAAGTGCATTCCATGCGGTAAAGATGGATGTGACGGCAGCAAAACCAGCAGGTGCCTCGAGGAGATAAAAACGGAAGAGGTTATAAATATTTTAAAAGGCAAACTGAAGGCTATAAAAAAATAAATGCTTACCATACTGCATACAGAGTCCTCAACAGGCTGGGGAGGACAGGAAAACAGGACGCTTCAGGAGTGCATCGGCCTGAAAAAAAGAGGAGCAAGAGTAATCATTCTGTGCCAGCCTGACAGCAGATTAAATAAACGCGCATCGGCAGAGGGCCTTGAAGTTAGAACATGCAGAATGAAGAAAAGTTATGACATCTTAGCAATAAATTATATTCTTAAATTAATAAAAAAAAAGGGCATTGACATAATAAGCACTCACAGCGGAAGGGACAGCCTCCTTGCAGGCATAGCAGGAAGGCTTTCAAGAAAAAGACCTTTCATAGTCAGAACCAGGCATCTGGCGCTTCCCATAACCTCAAAGTTTACATACAACCTGCTGGCACATAAAGTTGTAACTGTAAGCGAATATGTGAAACAGTATTTGATAGAAAAAGGCATTGCATCAGATAAGGTAACAGCCATACCGACAGGCATAGATACAGATAAATTTAATCCTGAGAAGGTTAATGACAGCTTGAGACAGGAACTGGGACTGCAAAAAGATGTCCCTGTTATAGGCACAATAGCGATTTTAAGGAAAAAGAAAGGGCATCGTATCATTCTTGACGCCATGCCCTTAGTCCTCAAAGAAATACCGGATGCTGCTTTTGTATTTGCAGGGGATGGCCCACAGAGGGATAATATTTTAACAAAGATAAAGGCGTCTGGATTATCCGAAAAAGTCTTCATGCTCGGATTGAGAAAGGACATTCCGGAGATATTGAAATCCATTGATGTCTTTGCGCTGCCGACACTTCAGGAGGCGCTCGGGACCTCGTTCATAGAGGCAATGGCAATGGGCAAGCCGGTGATAGGAGCGGATGTAGGCGGCGTCGGTGAAGTAATTAAAAACGGCGTAAACGGTTATCTGGTAGAGCCGGATAATCCGCATGCGCTTGCGGAGGCAATTATAAAGATACTGAAGGATAAAGAGACAGCAAGATTAATGGGAATGGAAGGAAGAAAGATAGTGGAAAAGGATTATACGGTAGAAAAGATGTGTGAAAGGATGTATGCCCTTTATTCATCTCTCCTAACTGCCAAACAATAGTTTGGTATAATGATATCATGCAAAACGGAATCAGGTTCAGATTTTGGGGGATTTCAAAGGGGGGACGCAGGTCCCCCCTTTGCCTCAGACCAGTTCCCGTTTTAATGTATCATCACATCAACCGCCATAAAGGCGATATGGTCACTATAACTCCGGAGGTCTTTGAAGGCCAGATGGAGTACTTATATAAGGCAGGCTACAGGACATTAAAGATAGCCGAGCTAATTTCTTACATCAGCGGAGAGTTGACTTTATCACAGAAGGCTGTAGTTGTCACCTTTGACGACGGCTGGCTTGATAATTATATGTATGCCTTTCCTGTCATTAAAAAATATAAAATCAACGCAGCTGTTTTCTTAATTACAAACAGAGTGGAAAATACGTCTTTAAAAAATTCAAAATTCAAAATTCAAAATTCAAAACTAACTATCCCAACGCATGAGGAATCAAAATCGTTAATAGGAAAAGGAGAAGCGCATAAGGTTGCGCTTAACTGGGAACTAATTAAAGAGATGTCGGGCAGCGGACTGATTGAGTTTTATTCGCATACAAAAAGCCATGCTAAATGCAACAGCCTGTCTGAAAAAGAACTCATGGAAGAACTGAAAGAATCACGGGAGATTATTGAAAAAAGGCTCGGCAGCCCCTGCCCCTACTTCTGCTGGCCTTACGGCAAATACAACAACACTGCTTTAAATATTGCAAAAGAGGTAGGCTATAAAGCCCTATTCACCACAAATCACGGGGTCGTTGAAACAGGCTCTAACCCGTTTGCAATAAACAGGATAGTCGTCAAAGACAGCATTGCATGGTTTAAGAAAAGGATGGTAATATACAGCAATGCGATTCTTGCAAGGCTATACCTCAAAATAAAGAAAAAATGAGAATCAATCCAATTGATGTCCTGCTCTTTTTGCAGCTAAAGTTCCTGAAATTCTTTGATGGTAGACAGACGGATTTAAAATACTTTGCTCCGGAAGCGGTTAAAAATATTTTAGTTGTTTCGTCAACAGCGATAGGCGACACGCTGCTCTCAACCCCCGCAATAAGAGCCGTCAGAGAGAGATACCCTCGGGCAAAGATAGCTGCTCATTTTAATATTAAAAACATGGAACTTTTTGAAAATAACCCCCACATAGATGAGATAATCCCTTATTATGGCGGATATAAAAAATTTTTCAGGACCATCATGAAATTCCGCAGACATAAATTTGACCTCGCATTGATACTTCACGGCAACGAACCTCAGGCAACGCCGATGGCATATCTTTCAGGGGCAAGATTCATTGTTAAAGCGCCAAACACGAGTGAATACAGATTCCTGCTGTCTAACAGAAAACAGACTTTGCGATGGGAAGACTTAACCCATGGAGTAGAACAGAGGCTTAAAACTGCAGAACTGGCAGGCTGCACGATTTCAGATAAGAGAATGGTTCTGCCTATAGAAAAAGACGGAGAATCTGCTGTCAATGAGTTTTTGGAAAACAACGGAATCAGAGATACAGATTCAATCATAGGCTTTCAGGCAGGCGCATCCACCCTCAGCAGAATGTGGTTTCCTGACAGATTTGCCGGATTAGGCAAAAGACTTATTAAGTCGTATCCTGAATTAAAGATAATAATAACCGGCTCGCCCGAGGAATATGAGAATTGCAGAAAGATTGCAGATGCAATAGGAGAAAAAGCGATTGTATCAGCAGGGAAGATTCCTTTAAAATATATCCCGGCGCTGATTAGAAAATTCAAGGCATTAGTGACCGGCGACACAGGAATCATGCATATAGCAGTAGCAGTCGGAACGCCGGTAGTGGCGCTGTTTGCAGTAGCAGACGCAAAGAGGTCCGGTCCTTATTATGATATGGAAAAGCATATTGTCATACAAAAAGAAAGGATATGCAGTCCATGCGATGGTAAGGCTTGCAGATATCAGAAGTGTATGGAGTATATAAGCGTGGATGAAGCAGATGAATCCTTAAAAAAATATTTAGGATTAGGATAATGGAACAAAAAGTCCAAAAATTCTACAAGTATAAAGAACAAGGCGCTTATCATTGGAGAGCATTGGAAAATAATCCAAAGCGATATAACGCCGGGTTAGCAGCAAGATATAAAATATCTGAAAACATTATCAGGAATTGTCAAAATCCCTATATTATCACTGACATCGGTTGTGGTGATGGTTACTTTACAGCCAGACTATCGAAACTTTACAAAGATTCGGAAATTGTTGGATTTGATACAGATGATATTGCAATTAGGTTAGCTATAAAACAAACAAAAAATTTATCAAATATTTCCTTTGTATGCGGAAACGCTTTTGAACATGCAAAAAAGACTGATTTAATTGTTGCTACCGATGTCATAGAACATCTATATAAACCAGACGAATTTATGATGAATTGTTTTAAGATATTAACATCAGGAGGGTATGTGTTTCTCTCTACACCTATCAGATATAAGGAATTCCCAGATGACAAATATCATGTCCATGAATTTTTTTATACTGAATTAGAGGATTTTTCAAAATTGTTTAATTTTACAGTTATAGAGCATAAATATTCTCATGCTTATTGTTATATCGAAAAATATAGCAAGCAGTTTAGATTTATGGGCATGGGGAAGATGAGATTGTATAAGTATATGTATAATTTTAGTGCAATGTATTTTGGAATTAACGTTTTTGAAAATAGCAACTATATACTGCCAACAATGCAATATATTTTATTAAGGAAAGGCAAATAAACTAATTACAGGGAATATGTATGAATAATAGAAAAGATTCAGTATTAAAAGGGATTGTTTTACGGTGTCCGGATTGTCACACTCAACTGAAAGAAGATGAACTTCTATGCCCCAAATGTTTATGGAAAGGTAGTTTTTCAGATGGTGTTCATAATCTTTTGCCGACAAAGCTTGAAAAAGAAAAACTCAATGAAGACAAGATACATCAAAGCGCCAATGAACCTGTCTGGCGTGATTTGCTCTATAAGAAAAAATTGTATTGCGAGAAATTCGAACGCATGTGGATGCAAGAGATTATAACGCCTGAAACCACCAACTTTCTTGAACTGGCGGGAGGGCTGTGCTATCTCAGCGCTATAGCGAAGTATCATCGTCCTGAATTGGTTATATGGGCAAGCGATGTAAGCCCTCTTTATCTTGCAACAAAATCCAGGAGTGTAAGAGCTATTATGGACGTCAATGTCGATATATATGCTGCAATTGACGCTGAAAACCTTCCGTTTGAAGACGAGCAGTTTGATGCGGTCTTTATTTCACATAGCATTCACCACATCGGGAATATTGAAAAGATGTTCAAAGAGGTCTGGAGGGTGCTGAAGTATGGAGGGCGTTTCTTGGGAGTAGATATCGCATCTCCCGGCATAAAAAAACTGCACGAGAAGGATATAAACGAACGGTCTATCAGGGCAAAAGAGTTCGGTATACATGAAAAGTCTTTGAGATATAAAGATTGGCAAACAGCTCTCTGCAATTCAGGAGTCCCTGAATTTAAGCTGCTCTATGAACCGGGTCCAAAAACAAAAGCCCAGCGGGCGAGAAGAATCCAAAATCTCACAAGGAAAATACCCATCTGGATAAAATTCACAAAACAAAATAATTTAAGGGTTTAATGGAAACTTCTCTAAAAAAAGTCTGTCCTGTCTGCAACGGCATGCGGTGGAATAAATCGCTTCGCTTCAAGAACCTTCTGGTCTGCGATACCTGTAAGATACATTTTGACCCAGCATCGGATACGCTGCCGTTTGATTATTATGAAGCTCAGTCCTCCTACAGTGGAAAGGTTTCAAGCAGAGAGAAAATGGAAGAGAGACAGCGCAATATAAAGCAACGCTTTTCTCTGATGAAATCTTACTTGAAAAAGGGGATGAAAATATTGGATGTAGGATGCAATGACGGCATGTTCCTATCCTGTCTTATCAGAAAGGGTTTAGAAGAGGTAACAGGCATTGAGGCGAGCGAAAAGTCAGTTGCTTATCTAAAAAGTTCAGGGCTCCGTATATTGCAAGGAACTGTAGAAAATGTCAGGCTTCCTAAAGAGCATTTTGACTGCATTACACTCTTCCATGTCCTTGAACATTTGCAGAATCCTAAGGAAGGACTTACTTGTATAAGGAATGCGCTCAAAAATAACGGAATCGCTGTGGTTGAGGTTCCAAATATTGAAAGCCCTTCTGCCCTCTTGCATGGAGAATCGTGGGAGATGATATATCCGGAGCACCGTTATCACTTTACTGAACCTACGCTTATGCGTCTGTTCGAATCTGCAGGTTTTAATATTATTGAAATGAAAACCCGTGATTTTGACCAGTATCGTACTGCTATAGGCAAAAACCTTCGAAAGCTCGGAATAAACATCGGAAAACCAAAACAAAAAAAAGCTGATGCAGATAAGGACACACATACTTCTAAGCTCGCTTCAGACGAGAGCAGTATCCCGATGTTAAAACATATCCGCAGGGCCGTTCAACTGCCTATAAAGGCTCTTTTAGGTTTTTTAGTGAAGACTTTTAAAAGAGGCGATTACCTTTTTATTATTGCCAAGAAAACTTTAAAAACTCTCTTGATTTTATGAAAAAAATATTAATTCTTGACACAGGCAAAGAATGGGGTGGAGGCACAAACAGCCTTCTTGAATTACTCAAGAGGATTGATAAAACCAAATACCATTTTACTGCCCTATTTTACAATA
>Ga0210028_1002367_pt1 | contig 15087 bp, 10 predicted proteins | sample CryGeymeta201513_FD_185468 | JGI IMG/M metagenome (GOLD analysis project Ga0210028, IMG submission 185468) | Groundwater microbial communities from Crystal Geyser aquifers in Utah, USA - Crystal Geyser metaG 2015-13 (SPAdes) (version 2) | ecosystem: Environmental > Aquatic > Deep subsurface >...
TTACAACGCTCAGTTTACAACAAACGGTAAACAACTTTCAAGCGGCATGTATTTCTACACATTAACCGCAGGTAAGTTTACGGATACGAAGAAGTTCATTCTTTTAAAATAACTTTATGTTTTGTAACGCAGTCCCGAAAACTTACGGGACTGCGTTACAGTCCAAACCTCAAAATAAAATAATGACTACTGACTAATGACCAATTTCTAATTTGGATGAGTTTTACCCATTTCTCTGTCAATCAGCATTCTGCGCGCTGGAGAAACTTCTCATTTCTTTTTCTTGACATGTGGCATAAAATTCTTTAATTTTGCATTGCCACTGCGAGAAGCGGTGGTGCTTTTTTTTAAATGTTTCAACTAAAGTGAGATTGTCCCCATGGCAGATGCAAATTTTGTTTACTTAACTCAAGATAGATTGATAGAACTTGAGAAAGAATTAAAAGAATTAAAAACACACGGTAGAAAAGAAATTGCCGGAAAAATATCAGAGGCGCGCGCTCATGGAGACCTTTCTGAAAATGCCGAATATGATGCCGCCAAAGAGGAACAGGGAATGTTTGAACTCCGCATCAGTAAATTGCAAAATGTTCTTTCGCGCGCACGTGTGGTTGATGCATCAAAATTTGAAGAAGGTGTGGTACATATTCTTGCGCACGTTGAGGTGAAAAATTTAAAAACGAATAAAATTTTTGCCTATCATTTGGTTTCAGCAGAAGAAGCAGATTTTCAAGCGGGAAAGATCGCCGTTGTTTCCCCGGTTGGTCAAGGGTTGATGGGAAAGAAAGTCGGTGAAGTGGTTAAAGTCATTGCGCCGGCAGGGGTAATGGAATTTCAAATTCTTTCAGTTAAATAAAGTGAACTTGTGACCGATGAATCCTACATAAAACTAACGCTGGAGATTGCTAAAAAAGGAATTGGCTCTGTTAGCCCAAATCCTTTAGTCGGAGCCGTTTTAGTAAAAGATGGAAAAATTATCGGCGCGGGGTATCATCAAAAATATGGGGAAGCGCATGCAGAGATAAATGCAATTAAGAGCGCTTCGGAAAGTGTTGAGGGTGCAACTCTCTTTGTGAATTTGGAACCATGTTCTCATTTCGGAAAAACACCTCCCTGTGTTGACGCACTTCTTGAAAGTAAAATTGACAAAGTTGTCATCGGTACGCTTGATATGAATCCCCTCGTGTGCGGAAGCGGAATCCAGAAGTTAAAAGAGAACGGAATAGAAGTGAAGGTGGGCATTCTTGAAAATGAATGTATTGAATTGAACAAATTCTTTTTCAAAAATGTAACTAAAAAAACTCCTTATGTAACGTTGAAAGCGGCAATAACAATTGACGGTAAAATAGCAGACGGCTCTTATCAGTCTAAATGGATAAGCTCCATAGCTTCAAGAAAACAAGTACACAAGCTCCGTGCGGAATACGATTCGGTTTTGATCGGTGCGAATACCGTAAATAAAGACGATCCGCAATTATCCGTTCGGCTGGTAGAAGGAAGAAATCCGAAGAGAATTATTCTTGATCCGCAATTGAAATCATGTATAGAACGGAAAATTTTTCATTCGGAAAAAAATGTTCTGCTTATTACTTCGGTTGAAAAAAAAGATACAGTAAAAGTAAAAACGTTAAAAAACCTTGGAGTAAATTTTTTGTTTGTCAAAACAGATGAGATGAAACAATTCCATCTAAAAACAGTTTTGAAAAAAATGAGTGATCAGAATATTGCCTCTATACTTGTAGAAGGGGGAGCTAAAGTGTATAATGCTTTCATAAAAGAAAATTTGTTCGACGAAATGCAGATCTTTATTGCGCCAAAGCTGCTGGGGAACGGTATTCAATTCCTCTCGGATTTTGGAATAAAAGAAATGAGCAAAGCAAGAAAATTGATCATCCATTCGTTTGAAAAATATGATGAAGACCTTTTACTCAATTTGAGGAAATAATATGTTTACCGGTTTAGTTGAAGAAGTTGGCGTCTTAAAACAAAAAGTTCAGTTTGGAAATGGTTTCAGACTGACGATTGGAGCAGAAAAAATTTCTCCCCAATTGAGCATCGGCGAAAGCGTAAATATTAGCGGCGCGTGCCAAACTGTTATTCAAACAACCAAAAACAGTTTTACCGTGGAAACGATTGAAGAAACAGTAAAAAAAACGACGCTCGGTTATCTGCGGGTCGGCGAGCTTGTAAATTTGGAGAGGTCTTTACAAGCTAACGCAAGACTTGGCGGGCATTTTGTGTTGGGACATGTTGATGTTCCCGGAGAAATAATTGAGATTGTTCCTCTTTCCGCAAGCCATGAAGTAAGAATTAAAATTCCCGAGAAATTTTCCAAATATATTGTTCGCGTTGGTTCTATTGCCGTTGAAGGGATTAGTCTTACTCTTGCTGAGGTGAAAGAAAATACTTTTGTGGTTGCTATTATTCCCCACACATGGAAGGAGACAAATCTTTCCGGGAAAAAAGTCGGTGATCTTGTAAATCTTGAATTTGATATTCTCGGTAAATACGTCGCCAAATTTTTAGGCATTGAAAACGAATCAAAGCTGACCGAAGAATGGTTAAAAGAACTTGGATATTAGATGAAATCCGTTGAAGAAAAAGTTCTTTTGTTTATTGCCGGGGAAAAATTAATCGAGCAAAACGACAAAATTTTGGTTGGATTTAGCGGCGGCGCAGATTCGGTTTTTCTCCTTTCATTCTTAAAAAAATTCCAAAAGAAATTTAGTCTCACACTCGTTGCAATACATCTTAACCACAGTTTACGAGGTGAAGAAGCTGATGCTGATGAATCGTTTTGTAGAAAGTTCTGTGCTGATTTGAACATTCCAATTGTAATTAATAAGAAAAACGTTAAAGCTTTCGCAAAGAAAAATAAACTTTCGTTGGAAGAAGCAGGAAGGGAAATCCGCTATAAATTGTTTGCTGAAGTTGCGGCGAAAGAAAACTGTACAAAAATTGCAACTGCGCATCATCAGTCTGATAACACTGAAACTCTTCTCCTCAATTTAATGAAGGGGAGCGGATTGAGAGGGGCTGCCGGTATTCCGTCAAAACGGGGGAACATTATTCGTCCTTTGCTTGGAATAACGAAAGATGAAATTGTTTCTTATTTAAAAAATAAAAAAATCCTTTTTCAAAATGATTCGTCTAACAAAGAAAACGATTTTCAAAGAAATTATATAAGAAATATAATTGTTAAAAATCTCAAAGCAGAGATCAACCCTAAATTAGATGAAAAGCTATTTAATTTTTCTTCGGCTGTAAAAGGTGTTTTGGATTTTGTTGATGGCATCTTAGAGGAACATTTTAAACTTATCCAATTTGATAAAAAAACCGGATGTAAAATTCCTCTTTCTCTTTTTGAGGGGAAACATATTCATTTTCAGAAGGAAATAATAGCCGACGCTTTAATCAGAATTCCAAAGTTAGAGGTTACCGCCCACTCGATAAATAAAGTTCTGGAACTCCCCGGGAAAAAAGTCGGCTCTAAAACTGAGCTTGCAAGAGGCTGCTTTGCTTTACGGGATAGAAATTTTATTATCATCAGTAAAATCAAAAAGGAAACTTTCCCTCAGGTTTTTATAGAAAAAAATCAGGTAAAAACGATTCTTGGAATGAAACTTTCTGTGCATGAGGTTTCCAAGAATAACATAAGGGTAACTCCTCAAAAAGATGTAGAATTTCTTTCCGCTGATTCACTCCACTTTCCTCTGTTCATTCGAAAGTGGAGGCAGGGAGATACCTTTTTTCCGTTTGGGCTTTCAAAACTGAAAAAAATTTCGGAATTTCTGACTGACCTTAAGTTATCTTCGGAGGAAAAAGCAAACCAGCTTTTACTTTTGAACAAATCTGAAATAGTTTGGGTTATTAAAAGAAGATTAGACAATCGTTATGCGGTTAGTACCAACACTAAAAAAATTATGAAAGTAAGGTGTAAATAAGAAGATGGAAAATATCCTGATCGGGACTGAAACATTCGTCCCTTTTTTAACCGAAGAGAAAATCCAGGCGCGGGTTAAAGAGCTCGCTGCTGAGTTGATGAAAGATTACGAAGGGAAAACGCCGATCTTTCTGGGAATCCTGAATGGTGCGTTTATGTTCATGGGCGATTTGCTGAAGCATTATGAAAGTCCGTGCGAAGTTGATTTTATGCGTCTCTCCAGCTACGGTGATGAAAAGATCTCTTCGGGCAAAGTAAAAATGCTGAAAGATCTGGCATGCGATGTAAAAGGACGGGACTTAATTATCGTTGAGGATATTGTTGATTCCGGGCTCTCGATAAAATTTATGGAGCAGCTCATTGAAGAACATCACCCAAAGTCCATGAAGGTTGTAACGCTTTTGCTCAAACCGAACAGCCTAAAATATAATGTCAAAATTGATTATATTGGCTTCGAAATTCCTTCAAAGTTTGTCATTGGATATGGGTTAGATTATGCCCAAAAATATCGGAATTTAAGCTCTATTTATGTTTTAAAAGAAGAAAATCAGTAAAAAAGAAAAGTTTAACAATGGATGAAAATAAAGAAAACAAAGAAAATAAAAATTTGAAAATCCCTAAAAGTACCGGACCAAATAAACCCGATGATAATTTCGATTGGTCAAAAATTATTCGCATGGTTTTCGGCTGGGGAGCGGTAATCGTAGCGGCAGTTATCGTGATGCAAATGTTAAAGACCGGATCAACCAATTATGTTGATATCCCCTACAACCAATATGAAGAGCTGCTTAACGGTGAAAAAATCCTCCGCGCTTCAATTACAAAAGTTGACATTAACGATTTCTATTTCAAAGGTGAATTAAAAGCAGAAGAAATGGTTAAGGTTGCAGGGAAAGAAGTTAAGATTAGAAATTTTTCGGTTTACCTTCCGGAACCGATGATTAAAGATCAAGAAACTATTTGGAAAGCTAAAGGAGTAGATTATTCTTTTGAAAAACAATCGAGTGAATGGCTTAACATGCTGGTCGGGTTGACCCCATGGATTCTTATTGCCGCGGTATGGATTTTCTTTATGAAGAGAATGCAAGGCGGCGGCGGTATGGGGGGGGGAAAAGGAATTTTCAGCTTCGGGAAAAGCAAGGCAAAATTAATCGGGCAATCGCAAAACAGCGTTACTTTCAAAGATGTCGCCGGCGCAGACGAAGCAAAAGTTGAACTGATGGAAATAATTGAATTCTTAAAAGAACCCGCTAAGTTTCAAAAACTCGGTGGAAAAATTCCCCGTGGCGTTCTTTTATTAGGTCCTCCCGGAACCGGTAAAACACTACTTGCAAGAGCTGTTGCCGGTGAGGCGGGCGTTCCTTTCTTTTCAATTAGCGGCGCTGATTTTGTTGAAATGTTCGTTGGAGTAGGTGCCAGCCGCGTACGCGATCTTTTTGAACAAGGAAAGAAAAATGCTCCTTGTATTATTTTTATTGATGAAATTGATGCTGTCGGAAGACAACGCGGCGCCGGACTTGGCGGCGGGCATGACGAGCGTGAACAAACCTTAAATCAGCTTTTAGTTGAAATGGACGGCTTTGAACAAAATAGCGGAGTTATTATTATTGCCGCTACGAACCGACCCGATGTTTTAGACCCTGCATTACTTCGTCCCGGAAGATTTGATAGGCAAATTGTTGTTGATAGACCCGATGTAAAAGGAAGAGAAGGAATTCTTAAAGTCCATACAAGAAAAATTCCTCTAAAGGCTGATGTAGATTTACAAGTTCTTGCCAAGGGAACGCCGGGTTTAGCCGGAGCTGAAATCGCAAATCTTGTAAACGAAGCCGCTTTGCTTGCCGCGCGTAAAGATAAAACAAAAGTTGATATGGAAGATTTCGAGGAAGCAAAAGACAAAGTGATGATGGGGATGGAAAGAAAGAGTATGATTATTTCCGAAGAAGAAAAGAAGACCACTGCTTACCATGAAATCGGTCACGTACTTGTCGCTAAGCGAATGCCCGAAGCAGACCCGGTTCACAAAGTAACTATCATTCCCCGTGGAAGAGCTTTGGGTGTTACCAGTTATCTTCCGGTTGATGAGAAACATACTTATTCGAGGGAATATTTAGAGGCTGTTATTACTTATGCTTTAGGCGGTAGAGCTGCTGAAAAATTGATCTTCAATCATTTTACAACCGGGGCGGGAAACGATATTGAAAAATCAACTAATATCGCCCGTAAAATGGTTTGTGAATGGGGAATGAGCGAAAAGCTTGGTCCTTTAAGTTACGGCGCCAAAGAAGAGGAAATATTTCTCGGTAGAGAAATTCAACGGCATAAAGATTATAGCGAAAGTACGGCAGTTGAAATTGATATTGAAGTTCGTGCAATTGTAACGGCTTGTATGGTGCGGGCTATGGAAATTCTTAAAGAAGATATTGAATTGCTGCATCGTCTTTCTGCCGAACTGCTCGAAAGAGAAATTCTCGACTCTGAAGAAATTGATAAGATTATGCGCGGTGAAGCGCTTCCGCCTCAAAAGAAAAACGGATTGATCAACGGCGAAGAAGAAGTCCCCGAACATGTAAAAAAATTAATCGAAAAACGTCAACCGGCGACACAACCTGATGCTGCAAATGACGCAAATTGATCATGGAACCATTCAATACAGAGATGAATTTATCAGGAAGATGATTCATCTCTGTTCACTTTCCTTTCCGATTATTTACTATTTTATTCCCCGGTACGATGCAATTCTCATTCTTTCAGGACTTACTCTTTTTGCATTATCTATGGAATTGTTGAGATATTTCTCTCCGGGAGCCGGAGAAATTTTTAACCGCATTTTCGGATTTTTAATGCGCGAGCACGAAATGGATAAAAAAAAGAAAAATCTTAGCGGCGCCACGTATGTTTTCATCTCTGCTTTATTAAGCGTCTTAATTTTCCCAAAAGTAATATTTTTAACCGCCTTTTCGGTACTTATTATAAGCGATACATTTGCCGCATTGATAGGAAGACGTTACGGTAAGCATCAATTTTTAGCGAAAAGTTTGGAAGGAACGCTTGCTTTTTTTGTGAGTGCGGTAATCGTAGTTTTTGTAACGCCTAAAATCATGTATGTTCCAACTGAATATTATTTTGGGATTTTGGCAGCAGCACTCGGCGCAATAGCAGAAAATATTTCTTATGGTTGGGCAGACGATAACATGACGATTCCTTTAACCGTTGGAGGGGTAATATGGATTTGTTATTTAATTTTTTACCCAAATGTACCATTACTACTCTCACACGTTCCGCAGTAAAAACAAGTGTAATAAAGTTAAAAAAGTTGATAAGAAAGGTTGAATGGATGCATGGATGAATGGATTAAATTTCGATCAGGGGTATCAAAAACGCTTTTAATTGTTTTATTAAGAACTTTTTCTTTTCATTCACCCTATCAATCATTCACACATTCTTCTCCCGGTTTACATGTTGCTTGATCGAATAACGCTCTATCATATAAAGATGAAATTGGTTTCACCTTTTGTAACTTCCCTGGGAACGGAAAGTAACGAAGAACATATCATCATTAAAGTTGATGGCGAAGGTGTTACGGGCTGGGGGGAATGTGTTGCATCTGCAAATCCATTTTACACATACGAAACAGTTCAAACTGCATGGCACAATCTTTCTGATTTTTTGATTCCCGGAATTCTAAGAAAAAATTTTAATACTATTGATGAAGCAATTTTTTCATGGCAAAAAGTTCGCGGTCATAACATGGCAAAAGCTGGTCTGGAAGCGGCTTTGTGGGACTTTTTTGCAAAAGCTAAAAACATTTCCCTTTCAAAAATGCTTGGCGGCGTTAGAGATAAAATTGATGTCGGCGTCAGTATTGGAATTCAATCTTCTATGAATAAGCTTATCAAAAGTGTGGAAGGTTATTTGGAGGAAGGTTACAAAAGAATAAAGATAAAAATTCAACCGGGAAATGATATTCAACCGATCAAAGCATCGAGAATAGAATTTCCAAATATTCTTTTACAAGTTGATGCAAACTCCGCTTACACTTTAAATGATGTTAAAATCTTCAAAGCGATGGATGAGTTCAACCTTTTGCTGATAGAACAGCCGCTTGGTTATGAAGATATTTATGAACACTCCAAACTTCAACGTGAAATCAAAACTCCAATTTGTCTTGATGAAAGTATCCGTTCACTCAATGATAGCCGCGCGGCTATTGAGTTGGGAAGCTGTAAAATAATTAACATTAAACCTGGACGCGTTGGCGGTTTTACCGAAGCGAAATTAATTCACGATTACTGTACTTCCCAAAATATTCCGGTATGGCACGGCGGTATGTTGGAGAGCGGAATCGGCAGAGCGGGAAATGTCGCACTCGCATCACTTCCTAACTTTACCTTACCCGGAGATATTTCTGCAAGCAAAAGATATTTTAAAAACGACATTGTTGAACCGGAATTCATTATAAATAAAGATGGAACGATGAACGTTCCATCTAAACCGGGCATTGGGGTTGAAGTGAATATGAAAATGTTAGAAAAGGTAACAGTACGAAGAGAAGAGTTTTCATCTTAGCTGTATGCTCTTCGAGTAACTTCGTGTCTTCTTCGAGCGCTTCGTGTAACAAATTCTTTCACGAACCTGTCTGCCTCAGGCAGAGGAACACGAAGATTTATTTGATTAAAATCATCTTCTTCGTTGCCTGAAAGTTTTGTTTCCCGTCGATGGAAACGGCGTTAATGCTGTACAAATAAATGCCGGAAGAAAGTCCTTCTCCGTTGAAGTTTACATTATAAGAACCGGTTTGTTTCGCACCCTCGTTAAATGTTTTTACAACTTCTCCGAGTGTATTGTAAACGGATATGCTTACATTACTTTCATACGGCAAAGCATATTGTATTACCGTTGTTGGGTTAAAAGGGTTGGGATAGTTTTGGGATAAGCTGTACGTTTTAGCGGATAATTCGTTATCACTAACGTTAGTAACAATTAATTCATAAGTAATAGCCACAACTTTTCCAGAAATCGTATAGTAGTCTGCTCTTGAGTTATAAGAAAAAGAAAAAAATCCTACTCTTGATTCCCAAGCACCATTAACCCAATCAAAAGCTTCTCCTTTTATTGCATTTCTATTGTCGTCATAAGTGTAATATAACTTTGAAAGATATTCCAAAGCATTATTCATCCTTGTTTCGGATTGCTTTGTAATCACATTACCCAGATAGTCATAGGTATAAATATTTTTCCAATAATTCACCCAAGCATCAGCTGTCCATGTTTCGTATTGTTCCGTAAGCATATTCCCTACGTTGTCATATGTTAATGTCCATTTCCCCTCATTCACCCAAGCGTTATTCCACAAGGTTTCCACTAACTTTGTAATACAATTCCCGACTGTATCATAAGTAGATGTTTGTCTTGAATCATTCACCCAAGTATCATTTGACCAAATTTCTTTTAGCCAAGTTAGCTCATTTTCATTATTATCGTAGGTATAAGTCCATCTGATCCAATTCACCCAAGAATCATCAATCCGCTTTTCATCTAATCTTGTAATCCAGTTCCCATTTTGGTCATATGAATAAGTATATTTCCAGTTATTTACCCATCCAGTATTTGTTAATCTTTCTTCAAGCCCTGAATGTAAGGAACCATTATCAAAGTAGGTATTAATAATTCGATATTGGCTCGCCCAAGTATCAGTCATCCATATTTGGAATAGATATTCAATCTTATTCCCATTGCTATCATAGCTCGAACTACCTCTCCAGAAATTCACCCAAGTGCTATCCGACAATGATTCTTCCAACCAAATAAGTTCATTTCCATTCTGGTTATAGGTATAACTATAACGGATATTACTATCAGCGATGGTAACTACCGGTCGGTACATACTGCCGTTTAATTTTGGAATATCTTTTTTCTTCCTATTATTTACACGGGGATTAATTGTCGGGTCTTGCCTTTGCCCCGTAGAGACTTGCCATGGCAAGTCTCTGCTACTCATGGAGTTTTCGTGAATAAGCATCTCTTCTTCGGGATTTATCATTAACCCTTTGCTCTTTTTAAAATTCTCAATTGCCTGTTGAGGTAAAAGGTTTTGTCCATTGGTTATTATGGTTAAAAGACAAAAGAACAAAAGACCCTGGAAGAAGAAAGATTTCATTTCCATACTCCGCTTACTTGTGAAAAGATATTTATTAGGCATAACAATTTTATTTTTCAATAACTTCCGCTAACCCTGCCGGAATAGCAAAATCGGGGAGTTCTTCTTTTAATTTTTTGATATAAACTTTTGCGCGTGCGCGGTTATCAAATTGCATTTCGTACAACGCGCGTCTTACTAACATCGAGCCTGTCATATCCGCAACAAAATTAACGTAGTAGTTTTGTTGTTTCGGAAATCTTAAATGAAAAACCGGATCATCTGCGGGAACGTATTTATTCGTCTTTACCACTTTGAAAAAGAAAAGATCGGGAACAAGGGTATAACCTTCCGGAAGTTTGAATTCACCTTTCTGCATTTCATTCATCACCAACTCTGCGCCAAGATACACTTCACGCTTATCAATATTGGTTTCAATTAATCCCTTTAAAAGAGCTTGATAAAGTTTTTCAAGCAGCACCGGGTCAAATTGTCCTTCGCGTTCAAACGGAACCAGCGCTTCTTTGAACTGATCAATTGTGGCTGAAACACCTGTAATAATTTGCGGATGATTGTTGTTCAACTGATTAAAATACCAGCTTCTACGGAGAAGTTCTTTATCAATGATATGAACATCCGGTCTAAACTTTTCTACCTTCTGAAGGTAATAGGCGGGCGAAATGAGAAAATCCCATTGATACGAAATTATCAAAGCATCTTTCTTGCATGATTGCAGTGCCGCTTTTGGATAATCTTCAAATAGATACACATCATGCTGATCAACTTTGCCGAATGTAATGTACGATTGTATCAATAAGAAAATAATCAGCAATGGAATTGGAAGACTGTAACCGAGGTGTCTATCTTTTAGGAGAATAAAAATTTGAAGAACTCCGAACGAAATCAGAAAGGCAACAGCAATGTATGCCAGCAAAAAATATGCATCAATATCGTTAATGTCATAATTTATTGAATACAAGACGGTGGAAAGAAAAGTAATAAGTGTAAACAAAAAGAATTTTTTCCCTTGTATGAAAGCAGTGAAGAATCCTATGAAAGCAAGAATCAACCCGATATTAAATTCGGAAGGAAAGTTTTCAACAAAATAAGCTAACTGTTTTTTTGCCGCCGCAGTTGAAGAGAAAAGCCACACTTGATATTGCTTTCCGGAAATATGACGGAGAATTCTTTCAAGATCAATCGGGTTTCCCCAATTAAGCAAAGGACTTTGACCTGCCCGGAGCGGCAAGTAAGCGTAAATCGAAATAAGTAATGGAAAGAAAATCAACAACATTAAAGCAATGCGTTTGAACGAAGAAACCTTGAATCCGAAGGTTACAAAATAGAGATACGCAACAGCGGGCAAAATCAACAATGTTGTCATGTGATTGGAAAATCCCAATGCCAAAGCAATTGCAAGAAAATACCAGTAGTAATGTTTCGGCGTTTCAGCATTATTTGATTTTGTAAATGCCAAAAGAAGTGTATACATGACAACAGAAATTAAAAACAGATGAAGCGAATAAACCTCAACGGAAGTGCTTTGCACCCAAAAAGTTTTTGAGAAGGCTAAAAACAATCCGCCGAAAAGCGCTGATAAATATTTTACGAGTTCGGGGAAAAAAAGCCCATCCCCAACCCTTCCCGAAGGGAAGGGAGTTCTGATTCCCCCCTTCGTGGGGGTAGGGGGGGTTTTCCTTTTTCTTTTGTTCTCTTTATCAGTCTTCTTTGATTTGAAAAGATCGATGTTATCAATTACAAGTTTAACAGTATAAATAAAAACCGATGCCGATCCGGCGGTATAAAAAGCGGCAAGCAAATTTGCACGGTAAATAATTGAAAAGGGAAGAGGCAGTAAGAGAAAAAGGTGCCCCAGCATTGTAAACAAAGGGTAACCGGTAGGATGGGCAATTCCCAACAATGTTTGCGCAGTTGCTAATTCACCGGCGTCAAGTTGAGTGACTGTTGGCGCCATCGTAGAGAGATAGAGAATAAATACAATTATTCCCGCAAGTAGTCCGTAAACTTTTTTAAGAAAATTTATCATTATAGTATTAGCATCGAAGTTTTTGTTTTCAGTATCCAAATAATTTGAGTGTGTTTTCCTAATTCGTAATTCCTAATTATTCATGGCGGTTTACCGCGCTATGTATTGTCCAAATATTTTGAAAAAATTAAGTGGATTTTGTTCTGTTCTTCTTTGATGCTGGTTTGTAAGTCTTTTCTCTCTGCAAAATTAAGAAATTCCGGGAGAGTGAGAAATTCTTCCGAATCAAAAGTTAGCTGATGTTTTTTATTTTCAAACAAAAGAAAGTTGAAAGTATCAAGTTGCCTGAAGAGTTCGCGCGCAGATTGAAGCGACTTACATTCTTTTTCAGAAAGGATATTTTCTTTTTTGAACCGCTGTAAAATTATATTCGCCGGTTTGTTTCTGAATGATTTGTAAAGAGAAGCGTGTTTCAACAACAGAAATTGAAGAAGGAAATCTATTTCGAGCAAACCGCCATTTCCTTTTTTTAAGTTGATAGAAGCATCGCCGAATTTTGAAGCTACAGTTACTTGCTTGTGCATTGCAAGAATATCATCGCTCAATTCGTCTTCATCCAGCGATTTTATTTTTTTAGTAATCAGCATTTCGAACTGCCGGAAAGGATTTTCATCTCCGTACACAAATTCGAGTTTGCACAATGCCTGCATCTCCCAGGTACGGATTCTCGTTTCAAAATAATTTTTGTAGCCGTGTAAGTCCCAAACTATTTGGCTGGACTTTCCTTCGGGTCTGAGCCGGCAGTCAACTTCAATAGGTGAAAATTCTTTTTGCAATGAATGAAGAAGTTTGGTGAATTGTTTTTGCAGTTTAAAATTATTTGCACCATTACCTGAAATAAAAAGAAGGTCAATATCGGAAGTAAAGGTAAATTGTTTTGAAGCCAAACTTCCTTGAACTGAAACAAAAAAATTCTTGTCTGTTTTTTCTTTTGAGAAAAATATCTCGCACGAGTGTTGGAGTTTAGCCACAATCGCTTTTGAAAGCAGTTCTGATGCAGCTTCCGGTGAGATCATTTTTAAGAGAACTTGTACGGAAAACAAAAAACGGATTGCTTTTGCCGGTAAATAAACAAGATTATCAACTGAAAGTTTTTCAAAAACTCTTCCCGACAAAAATAATTCCTTCAACAATTTATCTTCAGCGAAAAGAGAAACGGGAAATCTTCCATACTCGCAAATCAATAGGAATGCTTCAAAAACTTTTCTGTTTCTGAGCGTCTCAAACCACATTGAGGGAAAATTTTCCTGCCGGATGATCCGTGCAAAATTTTGTAAAATAATGTCGGGAGCTTTTGCGCATGATAAATACTCAACGAAACGCGGCTCAATCTTTTCAAAGTTTGCAATGGTTTGTGCATCAAAAGTTTTCTGGTTGAAAATTCCTACACCGGTTTTTAAGAATTGATAATTCCTTTTTGCAGTATGGAAATCTTTGAACGGCAAATTTGAAAAATCTGCCGCTTCTTTTTCTTCACGCATCACAGAACGGTAAAATGCATGCACTTTGTTTTTCGTTTCCGATAATTCGTTGAGGAAAGTTTTCTTATTTTCAAATTCAAGAAAGGCGGAAAGTTTATCTAATATTTCTCCCGATTCGGGAATGGTATGTGTCTGTGCGTCATTCATCAGTTGAAGGAAATGCTCAATTCTTCTAAAAAAAATATAAGCTTCGGAAAGAAAACCGGCTTCTTTCTTTTTAAGAAGATTGAATTTCTGTAATTCATTAATTGCGATAAGCGAATTGCCTGTTTGCAGAGAGGGATGTTTGCCTCCGTTTAACAACTGCAAAGCCTGCAAAGGAAATTCAATATCGCGGATTCCGCCGCGGGAAAGTTTTATGTTTTGTCCCGATTTATTTATATCGAGAATAATTTTCCGTAATTTTTTTATTTGTTCTATCGGTGAGAATGAAAAATTCTTAGGGAAAATATAGCTTGAAATATAGTTGGCAAAACCGAGATACAACTTTTCATCACCGCCTAGATAGCTTGCTTTAAGAAGCATTTGCCGCTCCCAATCTTCTCCGCGGCTTTCATAATAACGGAGCGTGTCGGTGAGTGTTCTTGCAAGTGGAGAATTTTTCCCGTCCGGTCTCAAACGAAAATCCACCCGGAAGAGAAATCCCTTGTCGGTAGCCTGCGAAGCATGCTCAACAAAAAGCTGGATGGTTTGCGTGAGCAGTTCGTGATATTCTTTCCCGTTTTTCAGCTTTGTATTTTTATCATAGAAGATCATTAGGTCAATATCAGAACTGTAATTCAATTCGTTGCCGCCAAGTTTCCCGAGTGCAATAATACAGTACTTTCTGTTTATTACTTCAAGTTGATATTTTGTTTTAACTTCATCATAACAAATTGAGAAGAGAAGCGCTGAAAGAGTTTTTGCAAGAATGGAGAGATCGTTTGTTGTTTCTAAAACAGTAGCAATTCCAAGATTATCGCGCAGCCCGATGCGCAGCATATATTTTCGCTTCATCGCTTTTATTGCATTTACTTTCCCGGTAAACGATTTGAACAAATCAACAGCTTTCTCAACTTCTTCCTTAAATGTCTGATCGTCCAAATTTCTTTCAAGCGACTCGCCGCTTAACGCCCAATATAAATATTCGGGATTCCTCACCACAATATCCGTTAAGTAGTTACTGAATGATGCAACGCGCAAAAACGCTTTTGAATAATGGGGATGGGTGAGGCAATCTTTAAGGAAATATACTTTATCAAAAAGCGAGTGAAGCATTCGGAGAAGATTACTTTCGGATCCGGCGGTAAAACAAATATGAGCAGCTTCCGTTTCCCAAGAGGAAAGCAGCGCGTCTAACTCCTTGTTAGAAAGGTAACCGACAGTAAACCCGGCGACTGTTTTTACAAGTGTATCGGAAATATGATTGTGTGTTTTCGTCAAGTAATAATTTTCAAATCATTTGTTAGTAACTGCAAATGAAAAATACAAAATTACG
>Ga0210028_1002368_pt1 | contig 15084 bp, 14 predicted proteins | sample CryGeymeta201513_FD_185468 | JGI IMG/M metagenome (GOLD analysis project Ga0210028, IMG submission 185468) | Groundwater microbial communities from Crystal Geyser aquifers in Utah, USA - Crystal Geyser metaG 2015-13 (SPAdes) (version 2) | ecosystem: Environmental > Aquatic > Deep subsurface >...
ACCAGTTACCCCCAATAAGACTTGATGGCGGACCCCGGCTTTTAAATTTTTCACCAATTTTTCGATTGCCTGAGGTTGATCCCCTGTTGGTTTAAATGGGGCGACTAATTTGAACATTTTTGCTAAAATTTAATTGATGAAAGAAATTATTAAAAAATTTATACCTCCTTTTCTTTTGGATCTTTATCATTTTATTTTAGCATTTTTTGGGGCTTTGATTTATAGATTTCCTTCCCGAGAATTGAAAGTGATTGGTGTTACCGGGACAAATGGAAAAACAACCGTTGTTGAAATGATTTCTAAAATTTTTGAGGGGGGTGGGTATAAAGTCGCTTTGGCAAATTCAATAAGATTTAAAATTGGAGAAGAAGAATGGCCAAATACTCTGAGGATGACAATGCCCGGTCGCTTTAAGTTACAAAAATTTCTAAGGCAGGCGGTAGATTCTGGTTGTCAATACGCCGTTTTAGAGGTTACATCTGAAGGGATAAAGCAATATCGTCATAAATTTATTGATTTTGAGGTAGCAGTTTTTACCAATTTAGCTCCGGAACACATTGAAGCCCACGGCAGTTTTGAAAAATACAGAGAGGCAAAGGGAAAATTATTTCAGGTAACAAAAAACATTCATATCATCAATATCGATGACAAAAATGCAAATTATTTTTTGCAATTCCCGGCTAAGAAAAAATATACCTATGGACTAAATCAAGGAGATGTTAATAATCAAAATCTCAAATTAAATCTTCGGTTAATTGGCGAATTCAATATTTACAATGCTTTAGCCGCAATTTCTGTCGGAATTTCTCAGGGGATTGATTCAGAAATTTGTAAATCGGCCGTAGAAAAAATTAAAGGAATTCCAGGAAGAATGGAAGAGGTAATTTCTGAACCCTTCAAAGTTATTGTAGATTATGCCTTCACCCCGAATGCCTTAGAAAAGGTCTATCAAACGTTACAAAGAACAAAAAACAAAGAGCAAAGAACAAAAATGATTTGTGTTTTAGGGGCTTGCGGCGGGGGAAGAGATAAATGGAAAAGACCGGTTTTAGGCGAATTAGCCGCCAAATATTGCGATGAAACTATTATTACAAATGAGGATCCCTACGACGAGAACCCTTGGGAGATAATTGAGCAAGTGGCCGGCGGTGCTTTCGAAGAAATCCGCCTAAATCCGCGTAAATCCGCTTCTATTTACAAAATTTTAGATAGAAGAGAAGCCATCAGAAAATCTCTAGGGTTAGCAAAACCAGGGGACATTATTATCATTACTGGCAAAGGTTGCGAGCCATCGATTTGTCTGGCTAAAGGGAAAAAGATATCTTGGGATGATGGGCAAGTGGTAAGAGAGGAGTTTAGAAAATTAAAAGTTCAAAATTAAAAATGCAAAATTATAATTTAAAATTCAAGATTTTACCCCATACTGCCGACTTAAAAATCCAAGTATATGGAGAAGACAAAAAAGAGCTTTTTTTGAATGCAATGTTTGGAATGTTTGAAGGAGCGAGATACGAGGGAGAACTAAAAGCTAAAAGCGAAAAGCGAAAAATTTCAATACATTCTTTGGATTTGCCTTCTCTTTTGGTTGATTTTTTGAGCAAGGTTTTGTATCTGGTCGAAACAAAAAAATTGGTTTTCCAAAAAATTGAATTTCAAAAATTCACTGAAAATGAAATCGAGGCCAATTTAACTGGAAAACCATTAAAAAGGATGGGGGTCCATATTAAAGGAGTAACCTATCACGATTTAGACATCCATCAGGAAGATGGAAAATGGCAGGCAACGGTTCTTTTTGATATTTGAAATTACACTGCCGTTTTGTTATAAATTTATAATATGATGTATTTAGGTGCTGATCACGGTGGTTTTGCTTTCAAAGAAAAAATTAAAAATTTCTTAGATGAACTCAAAATAGAATATCAAGATTTAGGAAATTTGCGATTTGAACCAGAAGATGATTTTACTGATTTCGCCTTAAAAGTAGCTAAAAAGGTTGCTGAGACCGGTGAGAAAGGGGTGCTCATTTGTACCAACGGTCTGGGGATGTGTATGGGGGCTAATAAGGTCAAAGGGATTAGGGCGGTTGATGTTACAACCAAAAAAGTCGCTGAGCAGGCTCGAGAGCATCTTGATTCCAATATTTTGTGTATTGGAGCCCACGTCGTCTCCTTTAAAAATGTTAAGAAAATTATTAAAACTTGGTTAGGGACAGATTTTTTTAAGAAAGAGAAATACATTAGAAGATTGGAAAAATTGAAACAAATAGAAAAAGAAAACTTTAAATAGAAAGATTAATTGTAAGGACTTAAATAGAACCGAGTTTATCTCGGTTTTTTATTTTCGAAAATTTCGATTGACAAATCAAAACATCTAAGTTAATTTAAAATTGAGAACATTTAAAATTTGGAGGAAAAGGAATGGAAGAAAAAATAGAAAAGAAAGTCTGTAAAAGTGTAGATTATATAAACAGAATTGCTCAAAACCTTGGAGAAATCAGCGAAGAAGCTCTTGAAAAATTATTACAGGCGATAAAAGGAAGCAGGAGAGTTGTTTTGAGTGCAGAAGGGCGGTCTCGTTCGGGTTTGTTCCTTGGAATAAAAGGGATTAACAAACGCCTCTTTGCCGAAACTGATAGTAGCTGGCATTGGAGAAATATCACAGAAGCGGCGGCTGATTTTGAAACAAAACGTGGAAAAACTGTTCTTCTAATAAACTCTGGAAGTGGTGATACAAATATTCCAAAAGAGATGGCTAAGGATCTTAGAAGCTATATTAATGAAACAGGTAGTCAAAAGTTTATTATTTGTGCAGTGACTTCACATCCTGAATCTGAGATAGCAAAGCAAAGCGATATAGTAGTTGAACTGAAAGGCAGAGAAAAGGAGAAAGAAGAAACAAATCCGCTAGTTTCGGGGACAATGAGAGACGTATATGAATTAGCCAGTATGGTTTTATTTCAGAAGATAAAAGAGGCGACAAATAGGAATCTAAGCGCAAAAGAGATTTTAATAATGATCAAAAAGGAAATGGAAATAATCGGTGATTTAATCGATGATTATCTTGCCTCAAAACATTATCAGGAGCTAGTAGAGGAAACAGCAAGCAGAGAAAGAGCCGTCTTTGGTGGTCGTGGACCCGATAGGGAAGTAGCTGAAATGACAGCAATAAGAACCTTACATATCAAAAGCGTGGTCGGGGGCATCGTTTTCTTAGCTGGTTCTCTTGCTCTTCCGCCCAAACCCGGGGATATCATTGTACTAATTTCTTTTAGTGGCGAGACAAAGTCTACTTTGAAGTGGTGTGACGATTACAAAGCAGCCGGAGGAATCGCTTTCTCAATTGTTGGCAACAAATCTACTCTTTCTGAAGAAAGCCGGAGTTACATTCTTAAAGCTCCTCTAGAGGAATTCTATGTGAGAGCGGCCTTCTTACTTAGTCCCTTACCAGGTGGGGTAATGGAAAAATTTAGGAAATGCGGCATTCGTATTCCTGAAGAAATAATTAGGATCCTTGGACACAGTAAAACAGAATAAAACTGAGACTTTCCCAAGGCGCCAAAAAGGCGCTTTTTATTTGACAAAAAACAAATTTTATATAAAATTTAGCTAATAGCACATTAAAAGTGATTGAAATGGAAAGAAAGTTTATCTGTTCCGAATTGGCTGCCGAAATATTAAATCTCTTATATGAAAAAGGAGAAAAGTCTAGATTTACAATCGAAGAAAGAACAAAGAATTTAATAAGAAAGATAATAATAGAAACCACTCTCAATGAATTGGAGTTAGAAGAATTGATAAAAGAATCAGAGGGATTAGCAGGGAAGACCTATAAAATCACGGAAAAAGGTAAAAAAATAGTAGAGGAAGAAAGAGCTAAGGTAAAGGAGACAAAACACTCTCTTACAGAAGTTTGAAAGACAAAAGGGATGCTTTATCTAAAGCATCCTATTTTTATTTACAAATGAATAATTTTAGGTAAAATAAAATAATATGATTACAAAACAAAATTTCAAAAAAATTTCTGATTGGCTTTGGGAAATTCCAAAGAGTTTTAGACCAGACATGAGAGTTCCAGCCAGGGCTTATGTCTCAGAAAAAATGTTGGAGGAAAGTTTTAAAGACAAATCCCTGGAGCAGTTAGTTAATGTCGCTACTTTACCAGGTATTCAAAGGTACGCGCTGGCAATGCCAGATATGCATGAGGGTTACGCGTCGTGCATAGGTGGGGTAGCGGCGATAAGCACTTTTAATGGGGTGATTTCGCCTGGGGTTTGTGGCTACGACATAAATTGCGGGATGAAATTATTAAAATCTGATTATTCTGAAAAGGAAATTAAACCTTATTTAGATAAATTAGCGACAGAAATTCAAAAAGAGGTACCTTCAGGGTTAGGGAAAGGAAGACAAATTAAATTAAGCATTGGCGAAATAAATAAAATTTTGGAAGGGGGAGCACAAAGATTAGTTGAACAGGGATATGGAGAAAAAGAAGACTTTGAAAATTGTGAAGCTGGAGGAAAATTGGAGTGGGCTGATGCTTCGGTAGTTTCTGATTATGCTAAAAATCGAGGAAGGGATCAGGTTGGTACTCTGGGAAGCGGCAACCACTTTTTAGAAATTCAAAAAGTCCAAGAACTTTTTGATGAAAAGGTAGCTGAAGCTTTTGGGCTATTTAAAGATCAGATTGTGATAATGATCCATTGTGGGTCAAGGGGGCTTGGCCATCAAGTTTGTACAGATTATTTGAGGACAATGATCCCGGCAATGCAAAGATATGGGATTAAAGTTCCGGATAGAGAATTTGCCTGCGTTCCTTTTAATTCTCCCGAAGGTCAAAGATATTTTGCAGCCATGGCTTCAGCAGCAAATTATGCCTGGGCTAATCGGCAAATGATTGCCCATTTTGTCAGAAAGGCCTGGAAGTCAGTTTTAGGAGAAAAAGCTTCGCCATTAGTTGCTTTGTATGATGTTGCCCACAATATTATCAAAAAAGAAAAATATTTAATTAATGGAAAAGAGACTGAAGTTGCAGTTCATCGAAAAGGAGCTACTAGAGCTTTCCCGCCCGGTCATTCTGAAATTCCCAAAAAATACCAATTGGTTGGACAGCCGGTCCTCATTCCTGGTTCAATGGGGACAGCATCTTATGTTTTAGTTGGTACAAAAGAAGGGGAGGAAGCTTTCTTTAGTACGTGTCACGGAAGCGGAAGGACAATGTCACGACACGAGGCAATGAGAAGGGTTTCTGGGCAGGAAGTGGTGAGAAATTTAGAATCAAAAGGAATTATAGTTAAATGTTACTCGTTAAGAGGTATTGCCGAAGAAGCGCCAATGGCGTATAAAGACATAGAAAGTGTTGTTGAAGTGGTTCATAACGCTGGTCTATCAAAAAAAGTGGCAAAATTAGTGCCTTTGGCAGTAATTAAAGGGGAATAAACTCCACACAAAATTTTGGTGTGGGATAAATCAAAGGTCGAAAAATCTTTAAATCTAATTAAAATATGAGAAAAATTTTCTTGATTTTAATAATTTCTGGGTTGCTGGTTGGAAACTTTATTTTTGCCCAAATGACAGAAAATAAAAAGGATATAATGCAAAAGATGCCTCAGCCAGAGTTTATCTATCCAACAGAGGGAATGGAATTGAAAGGAATGGTGAAGATAGAGATCAAAGTTGGAGGAGCCAATTCAGTTGAATTCTATTTAAGAAAGCCCGAATCCTTGCAGGAAATTTATTTAGGAAGCGCATCCTCTCCGGAAAAAGATCTTTGGCGGCTCGATTGGGATACAACAAAAACTCCAAATGGAAGCTACTATTTGTTTGCAAAGATTACCAACATTTATGGAACCTATTCTAGTTTGGGAATTACGATTAGTGTCAACAATGAAATTTTAAGGAATGAAGAAGAAGAAAAGCAAATTTCCGAGCAAATTCAACAAACAGAAAAAATAGGGGAACAACAAACTCAAGAAATTGAATCAACAACCCAATCAATCACTCAAGAAGCCCAAATTTTAACTGAACCGGAAGCCCAAATTTTAAAAGAGAGCTTACAAGAATTTTCTGAAAAAACAAAAGAGGAAATTGTAGCACCTCCTGAAATAAAAAAAGAAACTCAAGAGAAAAAAGAGGAGATAAAAAGTGAAATTCTAGAAAAAGTTCCACCCCTAATAAAACCAGAAATAAAATCTCAGCTTGAAAAATTGGAGGAAAAAATAAAAAAATCAGAAAAAGAAAAATTGGAAATAATTCAAAAAATTTCGAAGGATTCTGATAATGATGGATTACCAGACCCTGAGGAAATAAGATTAAGGACTAATCCTTTTAATCCTGACACTGATGGAGACAGTTTTTTAGATGGAGCAGAAGTTTCTACAGGTTTTAACCCTTTAAAACCTTCACCAGCAGATAAAATTGTTTATCAGGATCCAAGAAAAGTCCTGCCAAGAGAGGCCGAGATTTATAAAGTAGAAAGAGTAGAAATTTCAACCCTACCCACCGGTGAAATTGGCATAAAGTTTGAAGGGAAAGGCCGGCCAATTAGTTTTATTACTTTATATATTTATTCTCCTCTTCTTGTTCTAACAACCAAGACTGATGGCAATGGCCATTGGGAATATATTTTAGATAAACCCTTAGAAGAAGGAGAACACGAGGTCTTCGTGGCTGTAACTAACAACAGTGGAGAAATTACGGCCAGATCTGAAGGATTTAAGTTTATTAAAACACTTACAGCCGTGGCAGCAATCGGACTCCCTGCTGAAAAAGAAAAAGTGATTTCACCTTCTGAAGCATTTCAAAAGACAGCCATTTTGTTGTTAATTGCCATTGTGATTTTAGCAATTGGAATTGCTTTGATCATTATCGGAATTTTAGTTCGAAGAGGCGAAAAAGAAATTAAAAGCAAAATTTAATGTTTTCTATTCTAAAAAGAAGCTCCGATTTTATTAAACGGAATCCAAGCCTTTTGTATTCCCTTTTGTTAATCATATTGATTCCGGCCACCCTCTATTATAATACTTTCTCAACTATTAATTCTTTTCAAAAGAATATCGATTACGAACTTCAGACAAAAGCCCTTTTGGCAGAAAGCATTTTCACTGTCTTTGCACCCGATATCTTGAAAAATCCAGAGATCTTACAACAAAAGATTGAAAAAATTGCGAAAGAAAATCCAGAAATTACTACTATCAAGGTAATTTTGCCAGAAAAAGAAAAATTCAAAATTATAGCTTCCAAGGATACCAAAGAAATAGAAAAGGAAATTTCAACTACGGCTATAGATTTAGCTTGGTCTCAAAACCAGACAATTGCCCATTTAACAGCTGAAGGAAGAGAAAGATTTTGGGAGGTGGTGAAACCATTTTCTGATTTGGAAGGGGAAAATATAGGTTTGGTAAGTATGTCAATGTCATTGAGAAGTATTGATCTTTTAGTTTTGAGGACTGTTCGCAATTCATATATTATTCTCATCTCGGCGATTTTACTCTCTCTTTTTTTAATAATTCATCACACCCAACTTTTTAAATATCCTATTTTGCTTAAAAAACTTCAAGAGATAGACAGAATGAAAGATGAATTTTTGAGAATGGCTCTTCACGAACTTCAAAGCCCGATAGTGAATATTAGAGGATATATCGAGTCTCTCAGAGAAGAAATAACTGACCTTGCAACTGAAGAACAAAAGGAATACCTTTCCAGGGTTTCACTCTCAGCAAAAAATTTGAGTGATTTAATATATGATATGTTAGAGGTCTCTAGGATTGAACAGGGAAGATTAGATTTTACTCCTCAGAAAATTTCTCCTCAAAAAATAATAGATGAATTAATAAAAGAATTTACACCTAAGGCAAATGCCAAAGGTCTAAAATTAATATTCCAACCAAAAGAAGAGCCCTATCTTATAAATGTCAATCCCCACCGTTTTAAACAGATTCTTACTAACTTAATTGAGAACGCTATAAAATACACTAAAAAAGGTGAAATCGAAATTTCCACCTGGTATAGTGAAGTAAAGAAAAAATATTTCATTGCAATTAGAGATACTGGATTGGGAATTTCAGCCGAAGCCCAAAAAAGACTCTTTGAGAAATTTTATCGGGTAAAAACAAGAGAAACTGCCGTTATTCCGGGCACAGGTCTTGGGCTTTGGATTTGTAAAGAAATTTGCCAAAGAATGGGGGGTGAAATTTTATTAGAAAGCATGGAAGGAGTTGGTTCAAAATTTATAATTTTTTTCCCTTTTGTAAAATAATTTTATAAATAATGGCGAACCTTTTTCAGAAAATTCGTTCTGGAAGGAAAATTTATGATCCCAAGAAAAAGATTGCCGAAATCCTTAAGGAAATATATTCGCAAGGAAAAAGCCCGGATTCGTCGGGAAGTTTTGGATTTGAAAGAACAGGAAAAATTGATTAATGAGCTCTACAAAAAACTTAGACTCGACACTAATACACGAGTTAAGCACGAATGGCACGAATGAATTTATTCGCAAATTCGAGTGCAATTCGTAATAAGTGTCGCCTATTATGAAAAAAATTTTGATTGTTGGCATAAATGGTTCTCCGAGAAAAAATGGAAATACTGTTATGCTATTAAAAAAGACTTTAAAAAATGCTGAAAAACATGGGGGAGAAACAATTCTTATTCATCTCATAGATAAGAATATCAAACCGTGTTTAGGTTGTTACAGCATTTCTCCTGAAAATTGTACATATCCTTGTAAACAAAAGGATGATTTACAAGAAATTCATGAATTGTTAATAAAAGCCGATGGGATGGTGCTCGCTACACCTAGTTATTGGTACGGGCCAACCGGATTAATGAAAACTTTTATCGATAGACTATGCTCTTTAGAAACCAACGGTTTTTTATTAGAAGGTAAAGTGGTTGGTTTTTTAGCAACCGCAGAAGAGAGTGGTGGGGAAGAGGCCGTGATGAGTATGGTAGAAGCAACAAATGGAATGGGCATGATAACGCCTCCCTATTCAACAATTTTCTATAACTCCAAACACGGAAGTGAATGGGCCATAAGAGACGCAGGTTTGCTAGGGAAGAATATGGTTTTACTAATAAGGATTTGTAAAAATGTTAAGAAAGGCCCGAATCTTAAAGGGAGACTGTTCTGGGGTTACCCAGAAGATTATAAGAAATACAAAAAATCCAATGATTAAAATCTCTAAAAAAATCCTCGTTCGTTACGGGGAAATTTTTTTAAAATCGGTTCCTGTTTTCAGACAGTTTGAGAGAAAACTTTTAGAAAATATTAAAAAAGCTCTCAAAAGATCAAAAATTTCTTTCGAAATTAAAAAAGAAAGAGGAAGGATTTTTGTTTTAACAGAAAAAAGAAAAGAAGCGATTGAAGAATTAAGAAAGGTTTTTGGATTGGTTTCTTTTTCTCCGGTTTATCATTTAAATACTTCTGAATTAAAAGAAATAAAAAAATTTTGCCGAGAAAAATTTAAAAATTTTTTAAAAAAGAAAGAAACCTTTGCTATTAGAGGCAAAAGAGTAGGTAAACATCCCTATTCAAGCCAAGATTTAGAAAATGAAGTTGGAAAAGTGATAGAGGGAAAAGTTAATTTAAAAAGTCCCAAAAAGGAAATTTTTCTGGAAGTTCGAGGAAACGATACTTATATTTTCACTGAGATTTTTCCTGGATTAGGTGGTTTGCCAGTTTCAACTGCTGGAGTAGTGATTTCCTTTTTATCGGGCGGAATTGATTCAGCCGTTTCCTCTTTTTTAGCAATGAAAAGAGGATGTGAGGTTATTTTTTTACATTTTCACAGTTTTCCTTTGGTTTCCAGAAGAAGCATTGAAAAATGTCAAAAAATTATTCAAAAATTAAATGACTATCAGTTTAAAAGTAAATTAATCCTTTTCCCTTTCCAAAAAATCCAAGTTTGTTTTAAAACCAATGCTCCAGCCAAATATCTCATTTTGCTTTATCGAAGATCGATGATGAGAATTGGAGAAAAAATAGCCAAAATCGAAAAAGCTAAAGGGATTTTCACCGGCGAATCTTTGGCTCAAGTTTCTTCCCAAACCCTTTCTAATTTAGCCACAATTGAAGAGGCAGTGAAAATTCCAATTTTCCGTCCTCTAATTGGAATGGATAAAGAAGAGATTATCGATATTGCCCGTAAAATTGGTACTTTTGAAATTTCCATTTTAACTCAAGAAGATTGTTGCACCCTTTTTGTTCCCAAACATCCGGCTACTAAATCAGAACCCAAAGTTTTAAAGGAAATTGAGCAAAAATTAAAAATTCAAAAATTGGAAAATTCCCTCTTTAAAGAAAGAGAAGAAATTATTATTTAAACCCAGTATGACAAGTTCGAATTTTTAGCTGAGAAGACAGGACTGATAAAAAGATTTTTCTTACTCTTTGTTAGATATTTTATGTGGAGATATTCTTCGAACTTGCTCTACTGGGTAAATTTTCTCTCTGAGCTGGCTAAAAAGCCAGTTTTTTGTTAAAATAAAAATATGCGCACAGGAATTGCCATAATTCCATTGGATTATGGAAAATGTCCGAGATGGTTATTTGAAAGGATGAAACGCCTTTCACGAGGAATTGTTTTAGCTATTGCTGAAGAATTTGGAGTCGAAGAATTTTTAAGAAGATTAGCAGATCCAATTTGGTTTCAATCTCTGGGATGTGTTATAGGATTTGATTATAATTCTTCAGGCCTTACTACTACAACCTTAGGAGCACTAAAAGAAGGATTGAGGGGATTAGAAAATGAATTAGGGGTTTTCGTTTGCGGCGGGAAGGGAAAAACTTCCAGAAAAACCCCTGAACAAATTCAAAATTGGGGAGAATTCTTGGGTTTTTCTGAAGAAAAAATTAAAAATTTGGTTTACGCTTCGAAAATTTCAGCAAAGGTAGATAGTTCCTGTGTCCAAGACTTTCAAAATCCTTTTCAGATCTATCATCATAATCTAATTTTTTCTAAAACAGGACAGTGGACGGTTTTACAACAGGGTATGTGTCCTTCTCTTCAAAAAGCCCGGCGCTACCATTGGCTTTCCTCAAAAATTAAAGATTTTGTGGAAGAACCTCATTCAGGAATTATTTCTGACGTAAAAGTAAAACCCTTGAATTTAGTAGCCCCAGAAAGTAAAGAGAATAAGAAGGTCTCCACCGAATTGGTTAGGGAGGAGCCAAAAACGTTTTTTAAAGATATTAGTTTAATTTCTGAAAAAACAACTTCATTGATGAGACAGAAAAGACTGCCTGGCTTTTGCGAAATGGAACTGAAAAACGTTGAATTTCATTGGCATCCGGTAGTTAAGGAAAAGTTCGATTTGAAAAGATTGAAAAAGATAATTGAAAAAGCTCACTTTCTTGAGCCAAAGAATTTTGAAGAATTATTAGCAACCGCAGGAGTCGGTCCAAAAACAATCCGTGCCCTCTCCCTAGTTTCAGAGTTAATCTACGGCGCAAGGCCAAGTTATGAAGATCCCGCCAGATATTCATTTTGTCACGGAGGCAAGGACGGAACACCATATTTTCCACGAGCTTTAGAAATGGACGCCACAATCTCGATCTTAGAAAAGGGAATCAAAAAAGCAAAGGTTTCAAATCGAGAAAAAATCGAAGCTCAAAGAAGACTGGCTAAAAAAATTTAAAAAAGTTATAATTAAAAATTATGAAAAAACTTTTTACTTCTGAGTCAGTTACTATTGGTCACATTGACAAAGTAGCTGATCAAATCGCCGACGCGATTTTAGATGAAATTTTGAAACAAGACAAATTTGCACGGGTTGCCTGCGAAGTTTTTGTTAGCAAGGGCTATGTAATTGTCGGCGGCGAAATTACCACTAAGGCCTGGGTCAATATAAATCAGTTAGTCAGAGAAACAATTATCGATATTGGTTATGATAATCCAAAATATGGGTTTGATGGACATACTGTTGGGGTTTTAAATACAATCGCTGAACAATCTCCAGATATTGCTTTAGGCGTTAGAAAAACCGGAACAAAAAAACAAGGGAGTGGCGACCAAGGATCGATGGCGGGTTACGCTACCAAAGAAACTCCAGAACTAATGCCCCTACCAATAATGTTAGCCCACAAGTTAGTAATGAGATTAACCGAAATTAGAAAAAAGAAGATTCTTCCTTATTTAAGGCCCGATGGAAAATCCCAAATAACCTTAGAATATGAAAATGGAATTCCCAAAAGAGCCGATAGCGTTGTCATTGCTGCCAGTCACGACCCAGATGTTTCTTTGGCTAAATTGAGAAGAGATATTATTGAAAAAGTGATCAAGCCAGTTTGTGGCAAATTTTTAGACAAAAAAACAAAATATTTTATCAACAATACTGGTCGTTTTGTTATTTGTGGTCCGGTTTCGGATACTGGATCAACTGGTAGGAAAACCGTTGTCGATAGTTATGGTGTTGGGATACCAATTGGGGGTGGGGCGTTCTCCGGCAAGGACCCGACAAAAGTTGATCGGTCGGCCGCTTATATGGCGAGATATATTGCCAAAAATGTTGTGGCGGCCGGTTTGGCTGATAAATGTTTGGTTAAATTATCATATGTAATTGGCGGGGTTAAACCTCTAGAATTTGGTATCGATACTTTCGGGACTTCGAGAGTTCTAGAAGAAAAATTGTTTAAAATTATTCCAAAAATCTTTGATTTAACGCCAGGTGGAATAGTCAAACAATTGAATCTCTTGCAACCCATCTATCGAAAAACATCCTGTTTTGGTCATTTTGGAAGAGAGGAGCCAGAATTTACTTGGGAGAAAAAGGACAAAGTCAGAGAATTGCTTAAACTAACCCGGTATGAGAAAAGTTGAGTTTGCTCTTGGTATTTTAATTATTTGCCTCCTTCTTTCTCTCCTCTCTTTTTTTATTCCAAAAGAAACTATCTTTGAATCAAAATTTTCTCAAGTCCCTCTTTTTAAAGAAAATCCCATTCCTGAGAAAAAACTTCCGGTTTATCTAGAAACTTGGGAAAAAATCAGAAATGGTTTTATTAATTCCCAAGAGGAATTTTTGGAAGTCAATCTCCAGCAAATGAAAATCAAAGTTTGGGTCAATGGTCTTTTAGTGAAAGAGGTACCAATTCTGAGAAAAGGGGATCCCCAAGAATGGGGAGGGACGGCAGTGGGATTATATAAAGCAATTTCAAAAAATCGCTCCAGTTTCTCGGTGGTTTCTGAAGTTTATATGCCCTGGTCAGTCCGTTTTTATGGCAAATATTATATCCATGGCGAACCTTATTATCCCGGGGGTGAAAAACTCCAAACCGAGGCCTCAGGAGGTTGTATCCAGCTTTCAGACCAAGATGCCAAAACCATTTTTGAACTGACAAAAGAAGAAATGCCGGTCCTGGTCATTGATAAAGAAAAAGAAAATTATCAATGGCCAGAAGCAATAACTGAATTTCCGGAAATTTCAGCCAAAAGCTATTTGGTGGCTGACTTGGATTCCGGCTTTGTCTTTTCTGAAAAAGATTCTCAAACCCAACTTCCCATCGCCTCGATAACAAAATTGATGACTGCCAGCGTTGTTTCAGAAAATGTTGATTTGAGAAAATCGATTTTAGTCGAGAAGAAAATGCTCGAGGCCTACGGATCAACAAAAGGGCTTGAAGCCGGGAAAAGTTTCAGAGTGGTTGAACTTTTTTATCCCCTTTTAATTGAGTCATCAAATGATGCGGCCGAAGTTTTGAGTTATTTTTTAGGGAGAGAAAAGACAATTAAATTAATTAATGAAAAGGCAAAGTCAATTTTAATGGAAAAGACAAATTTTACCGATCCCAGCGGATTTGATTTAAAAAATGTTTCCACAGCCCAAGATCTTTTTTATTTAGGAAGATATATCTTGAATAACCGGCCGCTTTTATTTGAAATTGGGAAAGGAAAAGAAGTGAGGAGTTTTGGGGAAATTAAATTTGATATCAAGAAGCTTTGGAACAAAAACGTTTTTATTAATGATCCAAATTTCCTCGGCGGCAAAACCGGTTTTTTAAAAGAGTCAGGCCAAACTGCCCTTTTCATCTTTCGTTTTGGTGAAAGAAATGTTTCAATTTCTCTTTTGAATTCAGAAAACACTGAGGCCGACACTCAAAAAATTTACCAATGGCTAGGAGAAAATTATTTTTAAATAACAATATTCGTATGGGCCCATTCGCATACCCGAGCGGAACCTTTTTGAGGTCTCCAAATTGCGGAAGCAATTTGGAGTAAAGTTAGCGAGGTTGGGCTGTTCGCATGCTGAAAATTGAGAAAGAAAAAATAGAGCAATCAACTTTCCTTCAGGAACCAGCCAAAATCCTTTTTTGGGAAGCTTTTTTATTCATTTTAACATTGGTTCTTGGAGTTTTTACTTCTTGGAAAATAACTCAGATTCCCGAAATCGAAATCCAAAAAATTCCTTTGAAACCCGCTTCTTTTTGGGAATTTTTGACTTCTTTTGTGATATTGCTGTTGATGATTCTTTTAGTCATCAAATTTTTAAAATTTCGGCCGGGCAAAGAGATTTTATTTAAAGCCTTTTTCATTTTACCGGTTTTTTTAGGGGGAATAATTTTTTGGTCATTATGGATTGGCGATATTTTTGCTTTAATTTCCATTTTTGTTCTAATTGTTTGGTGGTTTAAAAAACCGAATATTTTGGTTCACAATTTTCTTTTGATTTCTGGGATGATAGGTATTGGTAGCTTTTTTGGATTAGGATTAGACCCTCTTTTTGTTATCTTTCTTCTGATAATTTTTTCAATTTACGACATCATCGCAGTTTATAAAACAAAGCATATGATCAAAATGGCAAAGGAATTTATTGAAGCCAAAGCAATCCCCGGTCTAATTTTGCCCCAGAAATTTTCCGAAGTTTCGGCTCCTCTAAAAGAAGTTAAAATGGGCGGGAAATTTTTGATTTTAGGGAGCGGAGATATAATTTTTCCCCTCTTTTTAGTTTCCTCTTTGGTCCCTTTGGGGCTTTTGAAATCTTTCCTTGTTGTTATTTTTGCTACCATCGGACTTTTAACCAGCATTGGGATATTCCTTTCCCAAAAAACTCGAAAACCCATTCCTGCCTTGCCTCCCATTGCTTTGTTTTCAAT
>Ga0210028_1002373_pt1 | contig 15057 bp, 16 predicted proteins | sample CryGeymeta201513_FD_185468 | JGI IMG/M metagenome (GOLD analysis project Ga0210028, IMG submission 185468) | Groundwater microbial communities from Crystal Geyser aquifers in Utah, USA - Crystal Geyser metaG 2015-13 (SPAdes) (version 2) | ecosystem: Environmental > Aquatic > Deep subsurface >...
AGTATCAATGGAAGTGCGAGTGCTGTAAGGGACGTAAACAGTTGGAAAACCATCCTGATCGGCGGCATGAGGCTGGGCGGCGCCAGCAGTAACGCCGGTTCAGCCTGCACGGATTGCGTGAAGACACCCATCAACGGCGTGGGCTATTCATCCTACTACGCCCTGGATGTGTCGGATGAGAACAATCCTCAGCTTCTCTGGGAATTTACCGATCCGGACCTTGGTTATGCGACCACAGGACCTGCCGTTATCCGGATAGGGGCCAAAGACACAAACGGCAGTTGGTTTGTGGTACTGGGCTCCGGTCCCACCGGACCCATCAGCTCTACAGGTTACCAATTTATGGGGCGGTCCGACCAGAACCTCAAGCTCTTTATCCTTGATTTGAAGACAGGCGCCCTGTTGACAACGATCGATACCGGACTGACGAATGCCTTTGCAGGCACCCTGATCAATTCCAACAATGATGTGGACGACAACTACCAGGACGAAGTTCTCTATATCGGCTACGTGACGAGAAACAGGGTAGGTAGTAATTATTTCTGGAACAACGGAGGGATAGGCAGGCTGGTTACCAAGGAAGATGCCAATCCGGGCAACTGGGTCTGGAGCAAGGTCATGGACGGCATCGGGCCGGTCACAGCGGGGATCACCCGTCTGCGGGATAAAAAACAGGATAGACTCTGGCTCTTCTCAGGTACGGGACGATATTATTTCTCTCTCGATACCGAAAACGACGATCCGGACGGCCAGAGATATATTTTCGGTTTCAAAGACCCCTGCTATGTGCCGAACTCGGGGTATGATAAGTTAGGGCTATGTACAACTACGGTGGATTTTAACACTTTTGATCTTCGAACCGTGACAGGCTTCAGCGCTGGTGGATGGGCGGAACCCAGCACCGGCTGGAAATGGGCTTTGGATGGCCAAGGGTCCGGTACCTATCCCGAAGGCGATCCTGCCGTGGACGTCACGAAAAACTATTTTTCCGAAAGGATGGTTTCCGATCCCTTCACCTCCAAGACCGGGTGCACATTCTTTACGACCTTCAGACCCTATAATGAACAATGTTCCATTGGAGGGAAATCCTTTATTTGGGTGCTTGATTATAAAACGGGAGGCCGCCCTAACTGTGATGGTAAGTTGACATTCCAGGTCTCCACAGGGGCCATACAGGAAGTCAATATCGATGATATCCCAGGGCCCAAGTCTGTCGGAACGGACGGTCAAACCCCCGATGGGCAGGGAGCGGCGCTTCAGTCCGGAGCGGACCCCACCAAGTTGCTTATTCACAAAAGGAAGAAATAATGAACGGCAAAGGGTTTACTCTCATAGAACTGATTGTGACAGTTACTATTATCGGTATCCTCTCCCTCGTTCTGGGAACTTCGTTTCAAGGGAGCATCGCCGCAAACAGGATTGAAGGTCAGGTCAAAGAGCTGCACGCTGACTTGATGACTGCAAGGGCCCGGGCCATGCAGCGGAATCGGATCTATTTTGCCGTGGTGGGCGCCGGCAGTTACCAGATCTGGGAAGATACGGACCAGGACGGCGTGCAGGATCCCGCCCCTGCGGATACTCCCCTGTTTGCCGTCCCGAAGCTGTTTGACGATCCGGTTTCGGCCGGGGCTGGGACGATTGTGATGAATGTCACGGGAATCGTGACCACGCCGGGAACCGTACAGTTTGATATCTCAAGGGCTTCAAGCACTCCGCCGGATTATGACTGTATTGAATTGACGCAGACGAGGATCAAGATGGGGCAGATGAATGGAGGGACGTGTAATGTCAAATAACAAGGGTTTCAGCCTGATCGAGATCATGATTTCCCTGGTGGTCCTTCTGGTGATATTCATCGGGCTGATGCAGGGCGCATTGGTTTCCATAGATTCGAATATGAGGGACAACCTGAGGGAGGAGGCGATCAGTATCGCCAATTCACAGATGCTGACTGCCAGAGACATGAGTTTTGCCGCTTTGGATTCGTTCACGACCACGGTAAACATCAATAAAAACTTCAGGAATATGCCTCCTTTCCCTTTTACGGTTACACCGGCAGTCAGTATTCTCGACGCGAATAATAAGGAAGTGACGATTACCGTATCATGGACGTGGAAAGGCCAGGTTTATTCCCATTCCGTGGCCTCGATTGTGAGAAACCCAGCAGCATAGTGAGGTAATCAAATCATGAAGCGCGAAGCCGGATTCAGCCTGATCGAGTTAATGGTCGCTATGACCGTATTTATTTTAGCCATCGCTGCCGCCTCGAATGTCTTTCTGGGCCTTCTGGGCCAATTCAAGCAGCAGTCCAGCATATCAGAATCCAATATGGAAGGGATGATCGGATTTGAGATACTGAAGAGAGATATCGAACTGGCCGGAGACGGGCTCCCTTGGACACCGGTCGGCACTTTCTATCCCGAATGCACTAACCCGAGTTATAATGATTCCTCCGCCGTTGCCCCGAGGTCAATCGTAAGTGACAACGATAATCCATCACTGTTCAATGGGTCGGATTATATCGTAGTCAAAGGGATCGGTGTGGCCAGCAATAACGTGGCCCAAAAATGGACTCGGCTGGGGGCCGGCGGGACAACCAGAGTATGGGGGGCCGCTTCAGAGGATTTTTCGGGCGCCGACTATGTGGTTGTCTACGATCCTTTTAACCATGCGTTGGTGACGAATGGGGGGAGCTTTTCCACGCAATATAATGCAGTTTCCGGTTTTGCGCCTACGGGGTCTCTAACCTATATCGTCTACGGAATAAACCCCAGTAGCATACAAATGCCGTTTAACCGTGCGGATTATTATATCTCGGACGGGAGTGTCCCCTATGCCTCAACGACTGTTGTGCCTTCCAAATGTGCTCCAGGCACAGGTGTGCTGGTCAAGGCCGAGGTGAGTCAAGCGGACGGCACTTTAAATGAGCTGCCCCTGATCGACTGCGCCGCCGATATGCAGGTGGTCTATGGTTTGGATAGCGATGGCACCAATGATGGCGTTGTAGATTTATACATGAACGACATCTCCGCGTTGACCGCTCAACTCATCCGAGATCAGTTGAAGGAAGTCAGACTCTATGTCCTCGCCCACGAAGGGGCGTTGGACATGAAATACACCATGTCGAACAGTTCCATCACCGTTGGAGAGTTCGGATTGGGGAGGGACTTTGACTTAACGACCATTACGAATGGAGTTAATTACCGATGGAGGGTTTACACCCTTGTGGTCAGAAAAGACTATCTGACGAAATAATCATAAAATCCTTGAGGTGATCATGAAAGAAAAAAGTCTTAAAAGAGGACTCCTAAAATTGAGAATTACCGTCATACGGCGGGGCACAACCGTGCATTCAGAACAGGGGATCGTTCTGGTGATGGTTCTGATCCTGGCTGCGATTTCTCTTGCCTTTATGTCGGCGCTTATGCTGATGGTGACCTCGAGCGCACAGATTTCAGGCGGTCACAAAAGGTTTGCTTCCGCCTGCGAGGCCGCGGAGGCAGGGGCTCAAGTTGCGCGCCAGATGGTTGATGCTCAGGACGCTCCCAACGTATCGGCATCCCTTGCTTCCTTCTCCCTTCCTGCAGATACGCTCATGAGCGGGCTCCTGGACCAGTACGGAACTCCTATGTCCTGTCTGGACGCTAAACTTAAAAACGGCACGAGTGATTGGAGTGCAACCTGTAACGATTCCCTGATCATTGATCCGGCCGACAGCGCAACCTATGATATGTCCTTTGATCTTGGAAGCAGTCCGACCTACAGCATCTACTCAAAAATTGTGGATACGGTGCAAGGGAATACAGGCAGCGATCCCAATGTGGAGCAGAGTACCGGCGTGGTCAACTCCATTAATGAAATCCAAACTGTGCCGGTCCCTTTAATTTACACCATCGAAGTTATTGCTCAAGCGCAGACAGGTACTGCTGAGAAGTGCAGGATATCCATGCTTTATAAATATTAGTCAACAAAGGAGATAACCTTGTCAAAAATACTCTATCTTTTTATGATTCTGACTTTTTTGTTTTCGTGCTCATCGGAGAGGTCTTTTAAACTGAACCATCAGGAACGCCTGGGTGTTGGAAAAGATGACGTTGCAAAGAAAAAGGAAGACTCAACGACTGATTTAACTGACCATGGCAGAGAAGCCGATACGAATGCGGATCAGACAAAAAATACACCTCCAAAAATCAAGAGTGTTTATTTTATGCCCGAGGTCTTTCATCCGGGCGATGCACTAAGGATTGAGGCGGCCGGCGCCGATGCGGATGGAGACCCGGTGACCCTGCTCTATGAATGGAGGGTCAACGGGGAGTCGGCAGGCGAGGGGAGCGCTCTGGACGTTCCCGTTCGGAGAGGTGATAAGATTTCCGTGAAGATTACACCCTTAGACGGCAAAGAAAATGGGCCTTCTGTGGTCCTGGACCGGGAGATTGTGAACATGCCGCCCATGATTGTTGAGGATAATAATTTTGAATTTGATGGAAAGACCTATACGTACCAGGTCAAAGCGAGTGATCCGGATAAAGATTCCTTGACCTATTCCCTGAAATCAGCCCCTGAGTCCATGTGGATATCACCGACCTCAGGACTGATCCTATGGGACGTTCCGAAAGAGTTCAACGGTTCGACCAAGGTGTCGGTCCTGGTGGATGACGGGCAAGGCGGCAGATCCGAATATGAGATGAACATCAACATCAGGGAAGAAAAACCTGTAGAAAAAAATATGTGATAACGCTGAACTGTGCGGTGGCTATTTGCCATCCGCACGAGTAAATTGTTATGCCTTAGAGTATGCATCAAGTTCTTCTTCAATGCGTTCCGCCAAAAAAATCTTTACCAGCGATTGATAAGGTACATCTTTTTTATTTGCCAGCAGCTTTAGTTCTTCAAGCATTGCTTCGGGAAGGCGAAGAGAGATTGTCTTGACCGACGGTTTCAAATTTGGCAGCAAAGTTCTCTTTGCCTTTTTCCAATCAATAAACTCGGTTGAGTCATGAGTTGCCCAAAACGCTCTTTCCACATCTTCATTTTTAAACTTAGGTATTTTCTTCTTCATGAGCTTGATGCACTCTCCTTTCTTTTCGATTCATATCCCTTGCTGATATTACCCGGATTTTATTATTTCGAACCGTGAAAACCACAAATAAAAATCTTTCCGCATCAGTTTGACCAAGGGCAAAGAAACGGTTTTCCTGCTCTGAATGTTTAACATCGTCAGCAACAATCAACGGGAGATTGAAAAATATCTGTTCGCAGTTTGACAGAGAAACGTGATGCTTAAGCCAAATCTTATCTGCGTTATGACTGTCCCATTCAAATCCAGTGCATTTTGTCAAAATATCAAAGGATGTCACAAAGGATGTCATGATGGTAGTATATGACTATAATATACAATTCGTCAAGGGCTTTTTTCTATAATGACTGCTTAACAAGGTGGTTAATAAACGCATAAAATATCCAACCAGGTCCAGGCCATCCTTTTTTTGATTTTTTTTTAACTTGCCATCCTGAAATTTTTCTGGTATATTCCATCCGTATTTAACAATAAAATCATCACCTGATGTCAGATAATAATTTATATTATTTGACGATTTATACAATACGAATCGGATATCATAAATAGATTTATTACACTATGATGATAAGACCTTCTAATCAGGCAGGTTTCACAATCATCGAACTGATCATGGTTGTTTGCATGATTGCGCTTGTCATGGCCTTTGCCGGACCGTCGCTTGATGGCTATACTCGGGAAATGAAGACCAAGGCCGTGGCCCGCGATATCTATACCATGCTTCAGCAGGCAAAGATTACGGCGATTAGAGACAACAAAACGATCATAGCGGTTTTTACTCCTGCAGGAACCAACGGAAATCCGTATGGATCGTTGATTATTAGGGACCCGAGTATAGCGGATCCAACCAAAAAAGTAATTGCCTCATTAGACCTGTCTTCTTCAGCCGAATTGAGAGGTGTAAAAATAGGACCGCCAGGAAATCTGTTTAATATCAGTTTTACTCCGCGTGGCACAGCAACGAATCGAAGTTTTGAAGTTAAGCATATTGACACAGGAATTGCCGGTTACAGGATCTATACAAATCTAACCGGAGGGATTCGTCTTGAGAAACTGTGAACGGGAAAGCCTTATGCAGGATAACGGTTTTACCCTGGTCGAACTCCTTATCACCCTGGTGGTGCTATCCATCGGACTTCTTGGGCTGGCCGGCTTCCAGACACAGATGATCCATGCCAATACATTCAGCCGCGACATGACCATTGCCAACACGATCGGTAGCGATCTTCTTGAAGAAGCCAAGGGCATGAGTTACGACCCAATGAAAAAGCTGACCGACACTTCGGGTAATCCAATTGTCACGACATCAGACCATACTTTTAGAAATAGTCTTGCTTATCTGGTTGATATTGACGGTGACAAGAATCCGGACGATCCTTACAACAGCCGATTTAGGTGGACCCGGACAGTTACTCAGGTTAAAGACGGGCTTGGGGAATTTTCTGTGGAAGTTACGGTCTTCTGGGACCGGTTCAGACCGAACCCCCATAAGTTAAGATTCAAAGGAATTGCGCCTCAGGGTAAATGAATATGCGTGCATCATTCTTAACAATGAGACACAAAGAAGCGGGTTTTACGCTTGTCGAGATACTTGTAGTCCTCGCCGTAACCGGGTTGATTACGGCCGGGGCACTCAATTTTATGATCTCTCAAAATCGGAGTTACAGTATTCAGGAAGATGTGCAGGAGATGGAACAGAATGCCAGGGCCGCTATGGACTACTTGGTCAGTGAGTTACAACAGGCCGAGCAAATTAGTAATGTTGATCCTGCAGGTAATCGGATAGACTTGTCATACAGCGGTATTAATCCAGTTCGATACGGGTTTGTTGCAGGAACTTATTCGGATGATGAATTAAAGTCAAGTGCAATACGTAATATGGGTGATCCCACAACTTTTAATCCAACATCTCCCCAGCCGACATGGCCTATTGCCGCTTTTATTACTCAGGATTCGGACGGGGATACCGTCCCTGATGCACCTCTTTTTAAGTATGATCCGACGGTCAATCCCAGAGTCATCACCGTGACCATTATTGCGAGAACCCGTAAGCAGGACCCGAATTACACAAGCAATAACGGCTATCGGCAGATTGTCTTAACCCGCAGAGTGGTTTTAAAAAATAAAAAAAATATAAATATGTAGAGGAGAAAAACATGATTTCTCCCATGAGACTCAAGAAACTGCATTCCAATGAAAGAGGCATGGCCCTGGTCACGGCCCTGCTCATCCTTGTGGCCCTGACCCTGCTTGCGGTCACGGCCATGACTAATACGACCATCAACACCATGATCGCCGGGAACGACTATAAATCGCAACAGAAGTTTTATGCGACCGAAGGGGCCGAGGAACTTGCCCTGGCCGCAATTCCGGATCTGATTGCTGGTTTGGATAAGACCTGTAAAGACCAAAAAGGAAACCCTATCTACTGCTGTAATGACCAGAATCTAAACCCCATAACCTGTGATGACCAAAATCACAACCCGATAACAACGCTAAATCAGCTTCTCGGGTATGATAAGAACGGGATTACTCCTCTGCGGTATGATAAAAACGTGAATGGGAAGTCTGGCAATATTACTCCTCTGATTTACTCATACCTGAAAAATCAAGACATCAATCAGTTCTGCAATCTTGGAGGCACTTCGGGACAATACATGTACTCTGTCCATGTTGAGGATGATGAACCAGAAAATACTAATCCCTGCTGTCCTAAACTCATAGACACGAACAATGAAATCTATTTGATTTCCGCACAGACCGATAGCATTAAGGGGAAGACCACGGACTTGATCTCCTACACACTCAGACGTCTGGAGATTAAACACGATGGAGCCGTGAATCTGATTGATAATAACGGAGGGAGGGTTTTCATTGGTGTGGGAGACAACGCCAAGGTAGATGGCGGAAATAATAAAGATGGGATTGTCACCACGGATATGCAAGCCAATATTGTTTTGCGTCCCACGGCTAAAGTCGATCCCAACGGGGTGGTGCAGCGTTCGAGTCAACTCGTGAATCCGAGCATCAAAGACTTTCATGACGTTATGTCTTTACTCACCGCTGACACAACTCTCAGAAAGGCGGGCACAACGGTTAAATTAGGTACAAGTAATAATAATAATAATAATGATGTGAACGTGATTCATGATATTCCTGAAAATATCTATCTCCAGGGCAATGTTGTCATCACGCAAGATTTACAGAACAAGGTTTTGATCATAGGAGATTACTACGACACGGCTACAAAACAGTATCATATTGGGCTCACCCTCAATCAGAATGTGACATTTGAGGGACTGATCCTGATCCTTCCGGCTCATGACGTGAGCAGTGCGATACCTATCCCTATTGGGATCAATCTGCAGCAAGGTGCAAAGATCAACGGCGCAATGGTCGCCTCGTCTCTTTTTGATTCAACACAACTTTATGATCCAATAAAAAGTCCTCAAACTCTATTCGGTCCGGGCCTTCACCTGGAACTCGGTACGAATGCAGAGATCAACTATAATTACTACAAGATTGTTTCCACAGGTTTTGAAAGGCAGTTCGCTGTATTGAAAAGAGATTACCTTTCCCATTAAGTCCTGAAATCATTGACCATTTTTCTCTTGTCACATCCCATCCCCAAAGGTATAATAGAATAATTTTAAGATCATTAATGAACCGGCCAGGCAGCGGTTTTTTTCAGGTTGATTGAATGTCCGAAAAAAGAGGTCAGGCCCTTTTACATGTGGAACCGGAGAATCTGTTGGCCCTCTACGGCCGGAATGACGAAAATTTAAATCTGATCGAGGATGTCTTTAAGATCAAGATCGCGGCCCGCGGTAAGATGCTGGAGATTCATGGGGAATCAGGTAAAGTAGATCAGGCCAGATCTGCGATCGAAGAATTAAACCGGTCGTTGTCCGATGGGAGCATCCGTCCGGAGGACATCGAGTACTCCATCCGGGCCATGGGCGACCACGGTCAAGCCATGCTCAAGGAACTCATCACCGGCGGGATTCGAGTCCCTTCCAGGAAGAAGGTGATCGTTCCAAAAACCCCGGCCCAGAAGAGATACATAGATGCCATCGCCGCCTACGATATCGTATTAGGGATCGGTCCTGCAGGAACAGGCAAAACCTATCTCGCAATGGCCATGGCCGTTTCGCAATTGACGAACCAGGAATATGGAAGGATTATCCTGACGCGCCCTGCGGTTGAGGCCGGGGAGCATCTCGGATACCTGCCGGGGGATCTTTATCAAAAGATTCATCCTTATCTCAGACCCTTGTACGATGCCCTTTTTGACATGATGGATCCGGAAAAGGCCAACGGCCTGGTTGAACGGGGGACCATAGAGATCGCGCCGCTGGCCTACATGCGCGGGAGGACATTAAACGACTCTTTTATCATCCTGGACGAGGCACAGAATACGACACCGGAGCAGATGAAGATGTTTCTCACCCGGCTCGGCTTTAATTCAAGGGTGGTGGTCACGGGCGATATTACGCAGGTGGATCTTCCCAAGGACAAGCAGTCCGGTTTGATCCAGGCACAGGAGGTCCTTCAGGGGATCAAGGGCATTCATATCGCCCTGTTTACAAACAAGGATGTCATCCGGCACAAACTGGTACAGGACATCATCCGGGCGTACGAACGCCATGGCAGGAAGAAGGAAGATTGATGAACGGCGTTACAGAGAAAAGAAAGAAAAAAAAGACCCTCTCCTTGCGCATTCGTGAACAGGGGGAGGCGGTCAGGAAATTTTTCCAAGGCGGATGGAAGATCAAGGATGTGCCCTTTTATAAGAGCAGTATCTTCCAGAAAAGTTTACTGGCTTCCGGAGTGGTTCTGCTTTTGAGTCTGTTGCTGCTTCCCGAGATTCAGTTTATCCCGTCCAGGTATCAAATTGGAACCATCTGTCCCGTGAACATCAAGGCCCCTCAGGACGTTGATGTGCCCGATATCAAGGCCACCGAGGAGAAACGTCTGCAGGTCACTCGGGAGTCCCGTTCGGTCTATGATTTCGATCTTTCTCTTGTTGACACCCTTCAAAAAAAGGTGACCCATGCATTCTCTGAGATGAATCGCTATTACACAGGGAAGAAACTGCGCGAGGAGAACGCTGCCGGGATACAGGATTTAAGCCGGAAAAAGACTGGAGCGGCGATACCGGCGGCAGGTTACGACCTGGCAGAGAAGACGGAACAGCAGCTCTTCGAGGAGAGCCTGAGAAACTTTGAGGAGATCCTGAAGGTGAAGTTCTCTGCAAACGCCATGAAGGTCTTCAAGAGGGACGGGTTTGCTCCTGAAGACGCCGCCATGATCGGGACCATGTTGAAGACGGTGATGAGCCGGGGTGTGGTCAGCAGTCCGGAGCTTCTGCTCAATGAAGCCGACCGGGGGATCATCCTCAAAGGGGTGGGAGAAAGTTTTGAGAAGGTGATGAACGACACCTCGGTCTTTCTTGATCTTAAAACCGCTCGAGATCTGATACAGCAATATTCGGATTCGATAGCAGATGCTCTGCCTCAGGACAAGGTCAAAGCGCTCAAGGAATCGGCTTCCATCCTGGTGGTCCCGAACCTGACCTTCAACAAGCATGATACCGAGTACAGGAAGGCCCAGGCCAGGGAGGGAGTCAAGACGGTCTTCTACAAGGTCAAAAAGGGCGAGATGATCATCCGTGAAGGGGAAAAGGTCACCGAAGAACATCTGGCCAAGCTTTCTGCCCTGAATGCGGCTCAGAAAGGAAGCAACCTCTCCATGGTTTTTCTCGGGCTCCTTGCTTTCAACGCCATCCTCCTTTATATATTCCTTTTTTACATCAACCGCTTTAAAAGGTCCATATCCGCGGATTTTCAGAAGCTCTCGCTTCTCGGCCTGATCATTGTGAGTTCTTTGGCCATCAATAAGATCTTTTACTGGATAGCCAGGATAGTCATGTCCAATCTCGAATCCGTGGAGCCGACGTCCATACTCTATGCCATCCCTTATGCCTTCTGCGGGATGCTGATCGGTGTTCTGTTCGAGGTCCGTATTTTTATTTTCCCCATCCTGATTATCAGTATCCTTTCAGGAATCATGATCCATGAAGATCTTTCTTTTGCTCTCTATTCGCTTGTCGGGAACGTGACCGCCGCCATGACGGTCCAGAACTGTCGAAGACGAAGCGCCCTTTTGAGAGGCGGTCTCAGGATCGGAATGGTGAATGCCGTAACCGCCCTGACCATCCTGATGGTGCACAATGATTTTACATTTCAGAAAGGGCTGGATAACACCCTATTTGCATTCATCGGCGGGATCCTGGTCTCCATCCTGGTTTCCTGGGTGGTTCCGATCTTCGAGACATTATTCAGGATCACGACGGACATTCGCCTCCTTGAACTTTCAGATACGAACCAGAAGGTTTTGAAGGATCTCCTGGTTCATGCTCCGGGCACCTATCAGCACTCTCTCATGGTAGGGAACCTTTCAGAAGAGGCGGCCGAGGCGGTGGGCGCCAATCCGCTCCTGACCCGGGTGAGTTCCTTGTACCATGATATCGGAAAGATTCAGAAGGCGGAATATTTTGTGGAAAATCAGATCAATCTTGAGAACCCTCATGACAAGCTTGCCCCGAGCATGAGCGCCCTGATATTGATTTCCCATATCAAGGATGGGGCTGAGATTGCAAAAGAACATAAGCTCCCTCCGGCCATTCTTGACATACTCCGGCAACATCACGGTACAAGCCTCATTACTTTTTTTTACCAGAAAGCCAAGGAAATGGAAGATCCCGATATGCATACGATCAAGGAAGAGGATTACCGCTATCCCGGACCCAAGCCTCAGACCCAGGAGGCGGCCATCGTCATGATTTCGGATGTGCTCGAGGCCGCCTCACGCGTCCTGACCAATCCGACGCCGTCCAGGATCGAAGGGATGGTCAACAAGATCATGGAACGGATCTATCTTGACGGGCAGTTGGATGAATGCGACCTGACGCTCAAGGATTTGTGGATGATCAAGAAAAGGCTGGTTCCAGTCTTGAACAGTATTTACCATCACAGGATAGACTATCCTTCCATCAAGCTTGCTGATGATGAAGGGGGAGGCATAAAGGATGAAGGTATGGCTCAACCAGCGGCAGAGGGGTCGAAGGGTTTCAAAAAAGCTGGTGACGTCAGTCTTGAGAAGAGTCTTCGAAAGCGAGAATAGAGATGGTGAAATCAGTATCCTGTTTCTTGATGATAACGGAATTCTGAAACTCAACAGGAAATACCGGGGTATCGAACGTCCCACCGATGTGCTCTCCTTTGCCTTGAATCAAGGGGATTTTCCTGATCCGCAGCCTGAGATGTGGGGGGATATCGTGATCTCCGTGGAGACCGCTGCCAGGCAGGCGGTTGAGGCGGGAGATTCTTTTGAAGACGAGATCACCCGCCTTCTGGTTCATGGGGCGCTGCACCTCCTGGGCTACGACCATGAGAGATCAAAGAAGGATGCGGCACGAATGAGAAGGATGGAGTGGAAGATCATTTCGTCTATGGAAAAGGATTAGATCACATGGGGCTTTTCAGGAAAAAGACAGAGCGTGGATTATCCGATGAGAGCGGAGCCGGACAGGAAAAAAGCGGCGCTGTATCCGTAGATAGCACGTCCAAACCCTCTCTATTTCAGCGGCTGCGTTCAAAACTCTCCAGGACAAGGGATGGTCTGGCAGGAAGGATCGATCACCTTTTCTCAATTCGACCCAAGATAGATATGGAAACCATCGAAGACCTGGAACAGATCCTGATCGAGTCGGATATCGGGGTTCAGCAGTCTCTGTCGCTCATCCGGAAGATCAAGGAAGGACTCAAGAAGAAGGAACTCCAGGACCCTGAGAGGATCAAGGGATTGATCCAGGAGGAAATTACAAAAATTCTGGGGATCGATGGACAAAGATTAAACCGCCCGGAACAGGGCCCCTATGTGATCATGGTCATAGGGGTCAACGGAGTGGGAAAGACCACAACCATCGCAAAACTGGCATGGCGGTTCATCCAGCAGGGGGAACGGGTCCTGCTGGCTGCCGGGGATACCTTCAGGGCCGCCGCCATAGAGCAATTGGAAATATGGGGACAGCGGGTCGGGGCGGATGTGGTGAAGCATCAGAATGGGGCGGACCCGTCAGCCGTGGTCTTTGACGCATTAAAAGCAGCGGAATCCAGAGATGCCCACGTGGTGATCGCTGATACAGCCGGAAGGCTTCATACGAAAACGAATCTGATGGAGGAGCTTCGGAAGATGAAACGGGTCATGGGCAAGGTGATTCCCGGCGCGCCTCATGACGTCCTCCTTGTACTGGATGCAACCACGGGGCAGAATGCCCTCTCACAGGCCAGGGCATTTCATGATGCCGTCGGTGTGACAGGGATCATCCTGACCAAATTGGACGGGACGGCCAAGGGAGGCATCGTCACGGCTATCGTGGGAGAACTCGGTCTGCCGGTGAAACTGATCGGCATTGGTGAAGGAATGGAAGACCTTCGGGATTTCGTGCCGGAGGAATTTGTTCGTGCCCTTTTTGAGCAGTAAATTTCTATTGCCCTTCGAGGCAATAGAAATTTACCCTCCAAAGATCTTTCCGGGATTGAGAATGCCTCCGGGGTCCAGGGTCTCCTTGATACGTTTCATAATTGAAAGGGCAGGGGGATGTATCTCCATACCTAAGTAAGGGGCCTTGGTGATCCCTATGCCGTGTTCCGCTGAAATGGTTCCCTCAAGACGTAAAACTTCTCTGAATATTTTTTCCACCGAGCCCTTGGCCCGGTCAAGGCCGGCGTCGTCGGTCAGAATGTTGACGTGAAGATTCCCGTCCCCGGCATGGCCGAAGGTCAGGATCGAAAGGCGGCTCTCAACGGATAGGGCTTGTAGAAAATCAAGCATCGCCGGGATCCGGCTTCTCGGGACGGCGATATCTTCGTTTATTTTTGTGATTCCAACCTTGTTGATGGCCTGGGAAATGGAGCGGCGCGCCTTCCAGAGTCGTTCTCGGGTGCTCTGATCCTGAGCCGTCTCGACATTCCCGGCATGGTGCTTTATACAGATGTCCCGAATTTTAAGGATGTCGCGCTGATTGGTTTCAGGATGGCCGTCCACTTCAATCAGGAGAATAGCCCCCGCATCGGTGGGGAGATCAAGATGCAGGGTCTCCTCCATGGCGCGTATGCAGTTTCCATCCATGAATTCAAGGGTGCTGGGAATGATCTTTGATGCAATGATATCGGCAACGGCGGCGCCGGCATCCTCATGCCGGGTGTAGATGGCCAGAGCGGTCTGCACGGATTCAGGTTTAGGGATGAGTTTCAGGGTGATTTTTGTGACTACGGCCAGGGTCCCTTCGGACCCTACCAGGAGTCGTGTGAGATCATATCCGACCACTCCTTTAAGCGTTTTAACACCGGTCTGGAAGACCTCCCCGTCAGCGAGGACGGCTTCAAGCGCCAGGACATAATCTCGGGTGACCCCATACTTGAGAGAGCGGAGACCTCCTGCGCCGGTGGACACGTTTCCCCCCAGGGTACAAAAGGCCATACTGCCGGGGTCCGGCGGGTAGAAGAGGCCGATTTCTTCGACTTTTTTTTGAAAATGACCGTTGACCACGCCCGGTTCGACTTCAGCCATCAGATCTTCCGGATTAATGCTCAGGATCCTGTTCATGCGGGTCATGACCAGTGCGACACCCCCTTTTAAAGGGACCGACCCTCCGGCAAATCCTGAACCGGCGCCTCTGGGGTAAACCGGGATGCTGTTCCGGCTGCAAAGAGACAGAATGCGGGAGACCTGTTCCGTGTTTCTCGGATAGAGGATCAGTTCCGGCCTGTGTTGGATCCGGGTTGCATCATAGGCATAGCAGATGCGTCCTTCTTCGGACGCATCCATATTCTCTGTCCCCACGATCTCCTGAAAATGATGAATGAGACTTTTGTTCATCAAGAGGAGTCCTTGACGCAAACGCGTTGATTAAT
>Ga0210028_1002380_pt1 | contig 15033 bp, 10 predicted proteins | sample CryGeymeta201513_FD_185468 | JGI IMG/M metagenome (GOLD analysis project Ga0210028, IMG submission 185468) | Groundwater microbial communities from Crystal Geyser aquifers in Utah, USA - Crystal Geyser metaG 2015-13 (SPAdes) (version 2) | ecosystem: Environmental > Aquatic > Deep subsurface >...
AAAGCGCACCCCCTGCGGCCCGGCCGTCACCGTCACCTCGTCGCCGCTGCCGAACTGCACCAGGGTGCGGTTGCCCGACAGATCGCGGATGTTGACATCGCGCCCCCGCACCGCCTTTTCCAACAGCACCCCGCGCGGCGCACTGGCGTCGCGAAACTGCCCCGCGCCCTCGAACACATAGGCGAAGGCGCGCCGCCAGGTATCGACGCGAAAGCTTTTGCGCCGCCCGGCGGGCACCGAAATGTCAAGATACTGCGGGTCGGCGGCGATGCCATCGACCGGGCCGCGCTGCCCGGCAAAGCTGCCGACGATCACCTTGATGCGGGTGCCGTCATCCTCGACCACTTCGGGGATGTCGCCGTGCCCCACGTCCTGATAACGCGGCGCCGTCATCTTCAGCGCCGACGGCAGGTTGGCCCACAACTGAAAGCCGTGCATCTGGCCGCGCGCGTTGCCCTGCGGCATTTCCTGGTGCATGATCCCCGACCCGGCGGTCATCCACTGCACATCGCCCGCGCCCAGCCTGCCGCTGTTGCCCAGGCTGTCGCCATGTTCCACCGTGCCCGCCAGAACGTAGGTAATGGTCTCGATGCCGCGATGCGGGTGCCAGGGAAAGCCGCGCAGATAATCCTCGGGGCGCTCGTTGCGAAAATCGTCGAACAGCAGGAACGGGTCCATCTGGTCGGGGTTGGCAAAGCCGAAGGCGCGGTGCAGATGCACCCCCGCCCCTTCCATGGTGGGCTGAGCCTCGGCCTGATAGCTGACAGGGCGGATCGACATGCGGTTTCCTTTCGCGCCGGGTAAGGGGCGGTTGCGCTGCATTCCCGGCCATGGAAAGATAGGGTGCCCGGCGGCCCGCGGCAACGCGCCCCCGGTGCAGAGCCAGTGTGCGCCAGAAAACAGACGGCAGCACCCGCCATTGGAGACATCATGACCGCGATCCCATCCTTTGAGCGCGACGAGGTGCTGGCGGTGCTGACGCCCTCGCCGCTGCGCCGTGTGGCGGGGGCCGGTATGCTGGCCGCCCTTGCCGCTCTGCTGCTTGACCTCGGGCTGGCGCATCCGCCCGCCGCGCTGATCCTGCAACTGTTCGTGCTGACGCTGGGGGTGGGGGCGGCCTGGCTGGGCTGGCGGTTCTGGCGCGCCACCGCCGCCACGCTCGAGCTGACCGGGCACGCCCTGCGCGAGCGCGACGGGCGGTGCCTGGCGCTGGTGGCCGACATGCGCGCGGTGGGGAACGGGGTGTTTGCCTTCAAGCCCGCCAGCGGCTTTGTGATCACCCTTGCCACCCCCGCCCGGCGCGGCTTTGCGCCGGGGCTGTGGTGGCGGCTCGGGCATCATCTGGGCGTCGGGGGTGCCACGGCGCGCCACGATGCGCGCGCCCTGGCCGACACCCTGACGGTGCTGCTGACGCTGCCGCGCTGACGGCTTGTGGCCAGTGTCAGTCGTCGTCGTGCTCGTGGCCGTTGTGCTCGTCGCAATCGTGATAGCACACTTGCGGCAGGAAGCGCGGCCGGGTGACGATCAGATCCTTGATGGTCAGCGGGTCAAGCCCGACATCGAACACCGGCGTAAAGCCGACTTCGGTTTCGACCATGATCACGGTGTCGCCCTCGGCCATCATCGGAATGCGGTTGCTGTAAGCGGCCAGATCGGCGGTTGTCAGCGCGGGCATGGCCAGATAGGGCGACTTTGACCACAGCACTTCAAATTCGGCATCATCAGCCACCGGGGCCGGGGCCGGGGCGTGCTCGTGCTCGTCATCATTCTCGCCCTCGTGGTCGCCATCGTCGTGCGAGATCTTGCGGCCGATGCTGGTGACGCGCAGCTTGGCGGTTTCGCCGGTGCTGAGCATGAAGTTCATCACCTGGTTCAGCCCTTCGAGATCGCTTCGCGACATCGGCTCGTTCTGGCGCGAAACCAGATCGGCAATGACGTAGGCCCCCTTCTGGCTGGTGTTGGTGGTCTGGTAGCCATCCCAGTAGGCATACATCCCGAGCCCGACCCAGATCATCAGCGGCAGCATCAGCACCGCCTCGATGATCACCGTGCCGTCCTGATCACGGTTGAATGAATGCAGCAGGGTTTTCAGTCGCTTCATGGTCTTGTCCCCTGTCATGCCGGTTCGTTGACAAAAGCCGACTCGGTGTAGATGCCGTAGCCACCCTGCCCGTCGATCGCGAGATCAAGCCCGATGCCGGTGGTCGGAAACAGCGCATCGGCGATCGCGCAGACCCGCACCAGCATGATCTCTTCGGCCCCGCCGGGGTTCACTTCGGTCACCGGCTGAATATCGGCGGCGCGGTCAACACAGGTCGGTGTGCTGTCGGGCAGCACCCAGGTGGCGGTATCGATCGGCTCGAGGCTGACCTTGAGCACCTCGGCGCAGTTCGCGATGATCAGCGTGCGCGCGCAGATCTCGGCCTTGAGCATGGCATGGTCGGGGTTGACGAAGTGACCCAGCCGCAGCTCGCGCATGGTCATATCGACGGCGCGTTCCAGCATGGTGTGACGCACCATCAGCAGGCCCGATTCGAACGATGCCATGAAGATCAGCATGAAGGCCGGAATCATCAGGGTGAATTCCATCGTGGCGGTGCCATCCTCGCGCCGCCACAGAGCGCGCAGGTGTTTTGCCAGGTTTTTCATTGGGTCAACCTCAGATGGCTAAGCTGGCCCGAAACCGAGCGGAAGGCTTCGCTGATCGACGCGCCTTCGGCCTCGAAGTAATTGGCCGAGTTGCTGGCGCAGCTGCGCAACTGGCTTCGACCGCTGGCCGAGCCTTCGAAACCGATGGTGAAGACCGTGATTCCGGCATCTTTGGCGGCGGTGCAGACTTTCTGCAAGCGGCTGTTCTTGACCGCGCTGATCGTGGCCACGAACGCGCTTTTCCAGGCGCTGGCAGCGCCCCCCATCGCCGGGCTGTAAAGGTTGGCGGCGACATAGGGCACGCTCAGGCTGGCCCAGACCTGCTGCCAGGTCAGTTGGGTGCTGCCGGTGGTGCCGCCATGCGGGGCGCTGTGCCAGCCCCGGTCGCTGGTCCAGTAATAGTCGTTGCTGCCGGTGACGTCGCGGTAAACCGAAAACTGGCTGATGTCTTCGTTGCGCCGGTAGATCGGCGACAAGCCATCGCGGTAGGGCGGGTTCACCTTCCATTCGACGGTGTTCTCGCCATCGCTCATCAGTACCAGCACCTTCAGCACCGCGCCTGCGGCCTGCGGACGATCGGAATAATCGGCCTTGACGACGCCGCGGTCGATCAACCCGGCCACCACCGGCTGGGCGTCGGGATCAAGCAGCAGCGCGCCCCATTTCATGCCGATATCGACCGAGGTGTAGCCGCCCGCCACCAGCGCATCGATGCGACCTTTCAGGTAAGCGGCGTCGTCACTGAGCGGGGTCACGATATTGCCGGGCTGCGGCGGGCAGTTGAACCACGATGGGGCCGGGCCGGCCTTGACGGCATCGAAATGGCCGTTGTGCACGAAGGACGTGGTGCGCGACAACGAGATCGAGTTGAATTCAATGTCGGGCAGCTCGATGCAATAGGAATAGCTGTGCAGCGGCGAAACGTTGAACTGCGCGAACAGCGGCTCGCCAAGGTTGACCTGCGAGTTGTAGGGCACGATCGAGATCGTGGCACTGCCGGCATTGGATGACGCCAGCACGGCGTCGATGAATTCGCGCGCCGCCGGGCGCAGGTTGTTGATCCGTTCGCCCGCCATCGAGCCCGAAACATCAAGTACCAGCGAGACCTCGACGTTTGAGATGGTCTGCGCGGCGGTGGCAGCGGCGTTGACATCAAGGCTGTCGATGCCGAGCAGATGCATGAAGAACGGCGCCGTGTCGGAAACCACGTCGGCGCTGACCGAACGGTTGCCCGCGACCTCGCTGACGGTCACGCTTTTCAGGGATTCCGTCAGATCGACCTTGGCAAAATAATCGCGCACCACCGCCTCGGGGTTGAGGGTCTGGTTCATGTTGGCGGCGGCCAGCACCGAACGATCAAGGGTCTGTTGCATCACGGTGCGGCGTTCCTCGAACCGCATCAGATCGACCGCAAGGCCACCCAGCATCAGCATCAGCATCAGGAGCGACAGCCCGAAGGGATAAAGCGCACCATCTTCCCGCTGCCCGAAACGGCGCAGCAGCGCCCGGGCAGACAGGGGCCGAACAGTATTCCACTTGATCATCGCGCGCGCTCCCTCGCAGGCATCAGGCGACCTGCGAACCTGGATTTCAGCGCTTAGTTAACGGGTGGGCTGAGGCAGAAATGTGGCGCGATGCGGTTCAGATTGTGGAGCCGATCGCAGGCTCGCAACAGTGTGGCCTGTGCCGCAAGACTGTCGTCCGGACGGCAACAATGCCTGCCTGCCGACCCCCGGCGCTCTGACCACGAGCAAATGAATCGCGCCCTGAAGCGACCGCGAAATAGGGGGGTGAAATGACGGGCCGCCGGGTCTAGGCTGCGGCCACAGACCCGCGCGCCCAGGGCGGCGCGCAAGGCAATGGAAAGGGATACCATGCACGTCTCTGGCGAGCCGAGTTTTCGTGAATCCGTCGATCTGATGTTCAACCGCGCGGTGGCGCTGATGGACCTCAGCCCGGGCCTCGAGCAGAAAATCCGGGTATGCAACTCGACCTACACGGTGCGCTTCGGGGTGCGCTTGCGCGGCAAGATCGAAACCTTCACCGGCTACCGCTCGGTGCATTCGGAACACATGGAGCCGGTCAAGGGCGGCATCCGCTATGCGCTGTCGGTGAACCAGAACGAGGTCGAGGCGCTGGCGGCGCTGATGACCTACAAATGCGCGCTGGTGGAAACCCCGTTCGGCGGTGCCAAGGGCGGGTTGTGCATCGACCCGCGCGCCTGGGACGAACACGAGATGGAACAGATCACCCGGCGCTATGCCTTCGAGCTGATCAAGCGCGACCTGATCAACCCGGCCCAGAACGTGCCCGCCCCCGACATGGGCACCGGCGAGCGCGAGATGGCGTGGATCGCCGATCAGTATTCGCGGATGAACACCACCGACATCAACGCCAAGGCCTGCGTCACCGGCAAACCCTTGTCGAGCGGCGGCATCCAGGGCCGGGTCGAGGCCACCGGGCGCGGCGTGCAATACGCCTTGCGCGAATTCTTCCGCCACAAGGAAGACGTGGCACTGGCGCATCTGTCGGGCGGGCTGGACGGCAAGCGGGTGATCATTCAGGGCCTTGGCAACGTCGGCTATCACGCTGCCAAGTTCCTGTCGGAAGAAGACGGTGCGAAGATCATCGCGATCATCGAGCGTGACGGCGCACTGCTCGACGACAAGGGGCTGGCGGTCGAGGAGGTGCGCCAGTGGATCGCCAAGCAAGGCACCATCAAGGGCTATCCGGGGGCGACCTATGTGGCCGATGGGGCCGCCGTGCTGGAGCAGGACTGCGACATCCTGATCCCGGCGGCGATGGAAGGGGTGATCCACAAGGGCAATGCCGGTCGCATCAAGGCCCCGCTGATCCTTGAGGCCGCCAACGGCCCGACCACCTTCGGCGGCGACGAGATTCTGCGCCAGAAGGGCACGGTGATCATTCCCGACATGTATGCCAATGCCGGCGGTGTGACGGTTTCCTATTTTGAGTGGGTCAAGAACCTGTCGCACATCCGCTTTGGTCGGATGCAGCGCCGGGCCGAGGAAGCGCGCTCGCGCGTGCTGGTCGAGGAACTCGAGCGGCTGTCGAACGATCAGCATCTGGGCTGGGAGCTGGCCCCCGGCTTCAAGGACAAGTTCCTGCCGGGCTCGGACGAGCTGGCGCTGGTGCGCTCGGGGCTGGATGACACCATGCGCACCGCCTACCAGTCGATGCGCGAGGTCTGGCATGGCCGCAGCGATGTCGAGGACCTGCGGCTGGCGGCCTATATCGTCTCGATCAGCCGGGTCGCCGCGACCTATCGCTCGAAGGGGCTGTAACCCGCGCGCTCATCCACCCTGGCGGGTGTCTTCGCTGAACAATCGCAGCGAAGACACCCGCCAGGGTGGATGAGCGACGCCAATTGTCGCGGGCAGGCAAGGTTTCGCCTGCGAAACATTGAAATGTGCGCCAGAACCCGGTTCAATGGCCGGGGGCTGCATGGGGCGGTGAGATGCACTATTCCGGGCTGAAAGTCATCACCGAGGGCCTGTTCGGCAACCACGGCTGGAAACCCGCCTGGCGCGACCCCGAGCCTAAGCCCGCCTATGACGCGATCATCATCGGCGGCGGCGGGCATGGGCTGGCCACCGCCTATTATCTGGCGAAAAATCACGGCCTGACCAACATTGCAGTGCTGGAAAAGGGCTATCTTGGCGGCGGCAACGTCGGGCGCAATACCACCATCGTGCGGGCCAACTACTTTCTGCCGGGCAATTCGGAATTCTACAGCCACTCGCTGAAGCTGTGGGAAGGGCTGTCGGCCGACCTCAACTTCAACGTCATGCACAGCCAGCGCGGGCTGATCAACCTGTTCCATTCCGACGGCCAGCGCGACGCCTTTGCCCGGCGCGGCAACGCCATGATCAATCAAGGCGACGATGCCGTGCTGCTCGACCGTGACGGGGTGCGCAAGCACCTGCCTTACCTCGATTTCGAGCAGACCCGCTTTCCGATCTACGGCGGCCTGTTGCACCCACGCGGCGGCACGGCGCGGCACGACGCGGTGGCCTGGGGCTATGCGCGCGGGGCCGACCGCCGTGGGGTCGATCTGATCCAGAACTGCGAAGTCACTGGAATTGATATTGAAAACGGCAAGGTCACCGGCGTGCAGACCACCCGCGGCGCGATCCGCGCGGCCAAGGTCGGCATGGTGGTGGCCGGGCGCTCGGGTCAGGTGGCGGCCATGGCCGGGATGCGCCTGCCGGTCGAAAGTCACATCCTGCAAGCCTACGTCACCGAAGGGCTGAAGCCGGTGATCGACCATGTCATCAGCTTTGGCATGGGGCATTTCTACATCAGCCAGTCCGACAAGGGCGGGCTGGTGTTCGGGGGTGATCTCGATTTCTACGCCAGCTACGCCAGCCGCGGCAACCTGCCGATGACCGAGCATGTGATGGAGGCCGGGATGACCCTGATGCCGATGATCGGGCGCGCCAAGGTGCTGCGCAGTTGGGGCGGGATCATGGACATGACCCCCGACGGCAGCCCGATCATCGACCGCACCCCGGTCGAGGGGCTTTATATCGACACCGGCTGGAACTACGGCGGCTTCAAGGCGGTGCCGGCCAGTGGCTGGTGCATGGCCCATCTGATGGCCACCAATGAGAGCCACGAGGTCGCCCGCCGTTTCCGCCTTGACCGCTTTGCCACCGGCCACCTTCTTGACGAAGAAGGCACCGGCAGCCAACATAACCTGCATTAGGCCAGATCATGCGCATCCCCTGCCCGCTTTGTGGCCCCCGCGACCGGCGCGAATTCTTCTACTACGGTGCCGAAGACTATCTGAACCGCCCCGTCCCCGATGCCCCGCCTGCCGCCTGGGACGACTACCTGCATCTGCGCGACAACCCGGCCGGGGTGACGCGCGATCTGTGGTATCACGAAAGCGGTTGCAGCGCGTGGCTGGTGGTGACGCGCAACACCGTGACGCACGAGGTGCTGGCGGCTGAACTGGTGGCCGACCGGAAAGGGGGCGCGAAATGAGACTCCCCGGCAAGGGCCTGATCGACCGCCTTTCCCCGCTGCGCTTTACCTTCGACGGGGTCGAATACGGCGGCTTTGCGGGCGATACGTTGGCCTCGGCGCTGCTGGCCCATGACGTGAAACTGCTCGGGCGCAGCTTCAAGTATCACCGCCCGCGCGGCGTGCTGACCGCCGGGTCGGAAGAGCCGAACGCCCTGGTCGAGATCCTTGACCCCGGCCAGCAGACCCCCAACGTGCGCGCCACGATGCAGGAAATCTATCCCGGCTTGGTCGCGCGCAGCCAGAACCGCTGGCCGTCGCTGGCGCACGATCTGCTGGCGGTCAACGATCTGGCGTCGCCGTTCTTCAGCGCCGGGTTCTACTACAAGACCTTCATGTGGCCGCATGCCCTTTGGGACAAGCTTTACGAGCCGATCATCCGCCGCGCCGCAGGGCTTGGCAGCCTGTCGCGCCGCCATGACGAAGCGGTTTACGAAAAGGCCTGGGCCTTTTGCGATCTGCTGGTGATCGGCGCGGGGCCGACCGGGCTGATGGCGGCGCTTACGGCGGCGCGGGCCGGGGCCGACGTGATTCTGGCCGACGAAGACGCGCGCATGGGCGGGCGGCTGCTGGCCGAGACCGTGACGCTCGACGCCCTGCCGGGCGTTGAATGGGCCGAGGCGGTGCTGGCCGAACTGGCCGCCCTGCCCAACGTGCGGCTGATGCCGCGCACCACCGTGACCGGGGCCTATGACGGCGGCACTTATGGCGCGCTTGAACGGGTCGGGCTGCACCTTGCCGCCACGCCCGATCTGCCGCGTGAATGCTTCTGGCGGATTGTTGCGCGGCAGGCAATCCTGGCCTCGGGCGCGCTGGAACGCACCATTGCCTTTGCCGACAATGACCGCCCCGGCATCATGACGGCGGGCGCGGTGCGCAGCTATCTCAACCGTTACGGCGTGGCCCCCGGCCAGCGCGTCACGATCTTCGCCAACAACGACGACGCCCGCCGCACCGCCCGCGATCTGATCGCCGCCGGGGTGAACGTGGCCGCCATCCTTGACAGCCGCGAAGACGCCCGCGCCGCCGAGGATTGCCCGGTCTATCTGGGTGCCACCGTCACCGGCACGGTTGGCCGCCGCGCCCTGCGCGAGGTCATCGTGGCCCACAGCGCGGGCGAATTGCGGCTGCAAACCGATTGTCTGGCGGTGTCGGGCGGCTGGAACCCGGCGCTGCACCTGAGCTGCCACATGAACGGCCGCCCGGTCTGGAATGAGGCCATCGCGGCTTTCGTGCCGCGCTCCGGCGCAGTGCCCAACCTTGCCGCCGCCGGGGCCGCCAACGGTGCTTTTGCCACCGCTGAATGTCTGGCGCAGGGTCAGGCCGCCGCGCTTGCTGCCCTGCAAACACTGGACCGAACCGCCACCGCCGCGTCGCTGCCCAAGGCCGACGACGACGCCTATGCCATCCGCGCCCTGTGGGCAGTGCCCGGAAAGCGCCGCGCCTGGCTTGATTTTGCCAATGATGTGACGGTCAAGGACGTGCAACTGGCGGCGCGCGAAAACTATGCCTCGGTCGAGCACATGAAGCGCTACACCACCCAGGGCATGGCCCCCGATCAGGGCAAGAACTCGAATATCGGCGCCCTCGCGGTGCTGGCCGACGCCACCGGGCGCGGTATTCCGGAAACCGGCACCACCACGTTCCGCCCGCCCTACAGCCCGGTGTCGATCGCCGCCATGGGGGCGGGGGGGCGCGGCATGGGCTTCGCGCCGCAGCGCTTCATGACCTCGCACGCGGCGTCACTTGAGCGCGCCGCCCCGATGATCGAGGCCGGGTTCTGGTATCGCCCCAGTTACTTCCCCCGCGCGGGTGAGACCACCTGGCGCGAAACCTGCGACCGCGAAGTGGCGATGGTGCGCACATCGGTCGGGGTGGTCGATGTCTCGACCCTGGGCAAGATCGACATTCAGGGCGCGGACGCGGCGCGGTTTCTTGATCTGGTCTATGCCAACACCTTTTCCACCCTGCCGGTCGGGCGGGTGCGTTACGGTATCATGCTGCGCGAGGACGGCTTTGTGCTGGACGACGGCACCACCGCAAGGCTGAGCGCAAACCACTACCTGATGACCACCACCACCGCCGCCGCCGGTCTGGTGATGCGCCACCTCGATTTCGTGAGCCAGGCATTCTGCGCCGGTTGGGACCTGCGGCTGATCTCGGTCACCGAGGCCTGGGCACAATTCGCCATCGCCGGACCGCAGGCGCGGGTGCTGCTGGCCAGCCTGCTTGACGCCCCGTTGGGCGATTTCCCCTTCATGGCCTGCGCCGCAGTCAGCGTTCACGGCACCCCGGCGCGGCTGTTCCGGATCTCGTATTCCGGCGAGGAAGGCTATGAGCTCGCGGTGCCGGCGCGCTATGGCGAGGCGCTGTTTCGCGACCTGCTGGCGCGCGCCGAGACCCTGGGCGGCGGCCCCTACGGCATGGAAGCGCTGAACGTGCTGCGGATCGAGAAGGGCTTTCTGACCCACGCCGAGATCCACGGTCGCATCACCGCTGATGACATCGGAATGAGCCGGATGGTCAGCGCAGGCAAGGATTGCATCGGCAAATCGGCAGCGGCGCGCCCCGGCCTTTCGGGCCCCGCGCGCGAACAACTGGTCGGCCTGCGACCCGCCACCGACGCCACCCTTACCGCCGGGGCGCATCTTTTCACCGAAGGCGATGCCGCGACCCGCATCAACGATCAGGGCTACGTCACCTCGGTCGGCTACTCGCCCACCCTGCAATCCTGGCTGGCCTTGGCGTTTTTGAAAAACGGTCGCGCCCGCCACGGCGAGACGATCCGTCTGGTCGATCACCTGCGCCGGATCGACGTGCGGTGTGAAGTCACCGACCCGGTGTTTCACGACAAGGAAGGAGCAAAACTCCGTGCCTAGCCTGATCGCCAAATCGCCGCTTGCCGGACCTGCGCCGGTCACCCTTGCCGGGGTCACATTGTCCGAGATCGTGCTGGATCGCATGACTTCGGTCGCCCCGCTCAACGGGCAGAAAAAGGCCTTTGCCGCCGCGCTGAAAACCCTGGGCCTCGGATGGCCCGAACCCAACCGCTTCACCGCCCACGCCAGCGCCCGCATGGTCTGGACCGGGCGCGATCAGGCGTTCCTGATCGGGGCGGCACCCGACCCGCTTGCCACCGCCGCCGCCCTGACCGACCAGAGCGACGGCTGGGCCTGCCTGGCACTTTCCGGCGCAGCGGTCGAAGCGGTGCTGGCGCGGCTGATGGCGCTTGATCTGCGACCCGCCCGGTTTGCCACTGGCAGCGCCGCGCGCACCGCCCTCAACCACATGTCAGCCATCGTGATGCGCACCGACGCGCAGCGCTTCGAGCTTCTGGTGTTCCGCTCGATGGCACAAACCGCCTGGCACGAAATCACCGCCGCCATGCAGGCCATCGCCGCCCGAGCCGCCTTGACCGCGAGCTGATCCCCACCATTCACCTTTGTCTAAATATCCCACAGGGGGGTGCGGGGGGACGTGAAGTCCCCCCGCTGCCCGCGCGCGCCCCAAGGGCGGTGTCTGGACTCGCCGCCGCCTTGGCCCGATAAAGGCCCCATGACCCTGCCGGACGGATTCCTCGACGATCTGCGCACCCGCCTGTCGCTGGCCCAGGTGGTCGGGCGCAAGGTGACATGGGATTTGCGCAAGTCCAATCAGGGCAAGGGCGACATGTGGGCACCCTGCCCGTTCCATCAGGAAAAGTCCGCCAGCTTTCACGTCGATGACCGCAAGGGGTTCTACTATTGCTTCGGCTGCCACGCCAAGGGCGACGCCGTGACCTTTGTGCGCGAAACCGAAAACCTGGGCTTCATCGAGGCGGTCGAGCTGCTGGCGCGCGAGGCCGGGATGCCGCTGCCCGCGCGCGACCCGGTGGCGGTGCAGCACGAGGGCCGGCGCAGCCAACTGGTGCAGGTGATCGAGCAGGCGGTGCAGCATTACCGGCTGCAACTCCAGTCGGCGGCAGGGGCGGCGGCGCGCGACTATCTGGCGCGCCGTGGCCTTTCCCCCGCCGGGCAGGACCGCTTCGAGATCGGCTTTGCCCCCGATCTGCGCCAGGGCCTGTGCCACGCCCTGAGCGCCAAGGGCATTGCCCCCGATCTGATCGTGGACGCCGGTCTTTGCGCCCGCCCGGAAGACGGCGGCGCGCCTTACGATCGCTTCCGCGACCGCATCATCTTTCCGATCCGCGACGGGCGGGGCCGCGCCATCAGCCTTGGCGGGCGCGCGCTGGACCCGAACGCCCGCGCCAAATACCTTAACGGCCCGGAAACCGAGCTGTTCGACAAGGGCCGCAGCCTTTACCATCAGGCGGCGGCGCGCGCGGCGGCGGGCAAAGGCGTGCCGCTGATCGTGACCGAAGGCTACATGGACGTGATCGCGCTTTGCGAGGCGGGATTCCCCGCCACCGTCGCCCCCCTCGGCACCGCCGTCACCGAAGACCAGTTGCGCCTGATGTGGCGCATCCACCCCGAGCCGATCATTGCCCTTGATGGTGACAGCGCCGGTTTCAAGGCCGCGCTGCGGGTGGTCGATCTGGCCCTGCCGCTGCTTGAGGCCGGCCAGGGCCTGCGCTTTGCCATTCTGCCGCAGGGGCTGGACCCCGACGATCTGATCCGCGCGCAGGGGGCGGCGGCGATGCAGCGGGTGCTGGATGCGGCGCAACCGATGGTCGCGCTGCTGTGGCGGCGCGAAACCGAAGGCCGGGTGTTTGATTCCCCCGAACGCAAGGCCACGCTCGACAAGACCCTGCGCGCCGCCCTGATGCGGATCACGGATGCCTCGATCCGCGGCCATTACGGCGACGAAATCAAGCGCCTGCGGTGGGAGCTGTTCGGTCAGGCCGGGCGCAAACCGACGTTCCGCAAGGGTCAGCGCCCGGAGCCGCTGGCGGCCCAACCCGGCACCCGCGCCTCGCTGCTGGCCAATGCGCCCGATGACCGCGCCGCCGAAGCCCTTCGCCTGTCGGTGATTCTGGCCACCCTTGCCACCCACCCCGCCCTGATCACCCGGTTCGAGTCGGCCCTGGAACGGCTGGACCTCGCGGATGACAACCACATCCGCCTGATGGCGGCGCTGCTGGCGCAGGCTCATACCCCTGACCCCGAAGTGGCGCGGGCGGGCATCCTTGCAGCAGCGCGCGCTGCCCTTGACAGCCTGCTGGCCCAGACCCATGTCCGACTGGCACCACCGATCCGCAACCCGCAAGACCACGAGGCGGCGGTGATGTGCGTGGCCGAAGAACTGGCCAAGCTTGAGGCGCGTCGCCGCGCACGACAGGAAATCGAGGATGCCGTCGAAGACCTGGCCGGCTTGGCCGACGAGGGTCTGACCTGGCGCCTTGCGCAAGCCTCGGAAGCCCGGTTCCGGGCCGACCGCTCGGGGATCGAAGATACGAAAGACCTTGGAGAAGACCGCATTGCCCTGTCAAAGAACCTGCAAAACATGATCGACGGCCGGATCTGGGTAAAGAAGAAGGGCTGACCCCTTTTCCCTCCCGTGATTCGCGCTATTGATTCGACAACTGCGCCAGACCGATTCGCAATTCGACCCGGCCGATTCGGCCTGCCCATCAGGAGCACCCATGTCAGCCAAGGAAACCGACGACGGCAAACCCGACGAGCAGGAACCCGATGCCTCGCTTGACATGAGCCAGGCCGCCGTCAAGCGCATGATCGCCGACGCCCGCGAGCGCGGCTACATCACTTACGACCAGTTGAACGCCGCGCTGCCGCCCGAGCAGGCCTCGAGCGAGCAGATCGAAGACGTGATGTCGATGCTGTCCGGAATGGGCATCAACGTGATCGAGAACGACGAGGCCGAAGAGGGTGAAGCGGCGGGCGAGCTGGTCACCACCACCTCGACCTCGCGCGAGGTGGCGGTGGCCGGGTCCAGCGCCGAGGCGATGGACCGCACCGACGATCCGGTGCGGATGTATCTGCGCGAGATGGGCTCGGTCGAGCTGCTGTCGCGCGAAGGCGAGATCGCGATTGCCAAGCGCATCGAGGCCGGCCGCAACACCATGATCCTGGGGCTGTGCGAAAGCCCGCTGACGTTTCAGGCCATCACCATCTGGCGCGACGAGCTGTTGTCCGAAGACATTCTGCTGCGCGACGTGATCGACCTTGAAACCACCTTCGGGCGCTCGCTCGACGGCGACGAGGAAATGGTCGGGGCGGGGCATGAGGCGGGTCCGGGCGAGGTTGGCGTGGCACCACCGCCGGTCGGCGGGGCTGAGCCCGAACTTGACGCCGATGGCAACCCGATCGTCAGTCAGGATGACGAAGACGACGACGACGAGGCCTCGGCGATGTCGCTGGCGGCGATGGAGGCCGCGCTGAAACCGGCCGTGCTGGAAACCCTGGAAATCATCGCGCGCGACTACACCGGCCTCGCGGCAATGCAGAAACAGCGGATGCACGCGACGATGAACGACGAGGGCCGTTTTTCCAACGACCAGGAAGCCGCCTATCAGACCCTGCGCGCGGAAATCGTGCTGCGGGTGAACGAGCTGCACCTGCACAACAACCGCATCGAGGCGCTGATCGACCAGCTTTACGGCATCAACCGCAAGATCATGGTGATCAATTCCGGCATGGTCAAACTGGCCGACGCCGCCCGCATCAACCGGCGCGAATTCATCGACGAATATCAGGGCTACGAGCTTGATCCGACCTGGGTTGACCGGATGAGTGCCAAGGCCGGTCGGGGCTGGCAGGCGCTGATCGAGAAAAGCCGTGACAAGGTGGAAGAATTGCGCGCCGACATGGCACAGGTCGGGCAATACATCGGGGTCGATATTTCCGAATTCCGCCGCATCGTCAATCAGGTGCAAAAGGGCGAGAAAGAGGCACGCCAGGCCAAGAAGGAAATGGTCGAGGCCAACCTGCGGCTGGTGATCAGTATTGCCAAGAAATACACCAACCGCGGGCTGCAATTCCTTGATCTGATTCAGGAAGGCAATATCGGGTTGATGAAGGCGGTGGATAAATTCGAATACCGCCGCGGCTACAAGTTCAGCACCTATGCCACCTGGTGGATCCGGCAGGCCATCACCCGCTCGATCGCCGATCAGGCCCGCACCATCCGCATTCCGGTGCACATGATCGAGACCATCAACAAGCTGGTGCGCACCGGGCGGCAGATGCTGCACGAAATCGGCCGCGAGGCCACCCCGGAAGAGCTGGCGGTCAAGCTGCAGATGCCGCTGGAAAAGGTTCGCAAGGTGATGAAGATCGCCAAGGAACCGATTTCCCTGGAAACCCCGATCGGGGATGAGGAAGACAGCCAGCTTGGCGACTTCATCGAAGACAAGAACGCGATTTTGCCGCTGGATTC
>Ga0210028_1002385_pt1 | contig 15025 bp, 11 predicted proteins | sample CryGeymeta201513_FD_185468 | JGI IMG/M metagenome (GOLD analysis project Ga0210028, IMG submission 185468) | Groundwater microbial communities from Crystal Geyser aquifers in Utah, USA - Crystal Geyser metaG 2015-13 (SPAdes) (version 2) | ecosystem: Environmental > Aquatic > Deep subsurface >...
GCCTGATCGGCCAAAGACCGCGCCCTCATCCCTCCCTTGCGGTCGCTCTTCGGCACACCAAGCAAAGAGCGACCGCGCGCCGACTTACTGCCCGATTTCCCAGACCATGGTCACGCTGGCCGACAGCGACACTTCGCCACGCGCCACCGGCACCGCCTCGGCGGTCATGCCGGCCGCCTTGCCAAACATCGGCGCGGGGGCAAAACTGCCGCCGCCCTCGCTGATCGCGGCCACCGCCCCCAGCGACACCCCCGCCGCCTCGGTCAGCAGCAGGGCGCGGTGGGTGGCGTCGGCCACGGCGCGCTTGCGCGCCTCGTCCAGCACCGGCTCGGGGTCGGCCAGGCCAAAGCTGAGCCCGTCAACCGTGTTCGCCCCGTCCTTCACCGCCGCATCCAGCGCCGCCCCCAGCCCTGCCAGCGCGCGCACCCGCACCGTCAGCAGATTGCTGGCCACGTAGCCCACGATCTGCGGGTTGCTGCCGTTGTCATCACTCTGCCAGTTGGGGTTCAGCGCCAGACCCGTAGTTTGCAGATCGCGGTCGGCAATCCCGGCGGCCTTGAGGTTGGCCAGCACCTGCGCGAGCTGGGCCGAATTGGCGGCCATCGCCGTAGCGGCCGTGGTGCCTTGGCTGGTGACGCCAAGGGTGATCGTGGCCATGTCGGGGGCTGCGTCCACCCGGCCCTCGCCGGTGACGGTGATGCGGGCGGAATCAGCCGCGAAGGCCACCCCCGCAAGCGGAATGGCAAGCGCAATGGCAAGCAATAGGGTAGCAAGGTGACGCATGGTCGATCCTCCATGACCGGGGACAAGGTTCTCTGGTATGACGGTGCAGACTAGCGTTTCCTTGGCACCTTGGGGTGTTTTTCTTCCTTTCGGCAAAAACCTGCTGTAGAACGATACGGGGCTCGGGAACCGACTCCCGCAGCCCTCGCAACCTGTGCTAGACGCGTGCAATGAAACCAAATTTTGCCCTTAATCTGACTTCCGAGACCATCGCCCTGCTGCACCGCACCGCGCGGGGCTGGCTTGAGATCGGGGTTGCCGCGCTCGATGCCCCGGATCTGGGCGATGCGTTGAGCTATCTGCGCCGCTCGGCCCTGGGTCTGGCACCGCACGGGGTGACGACCAAGCTGGTGCTCCCGAACTCGCAGATCCTCTATCTCGAGCTTGATGCCCCCGGCCCCGATGCCGCCCGGCGCCGCGCCCAGATCAAGCGCGGGCTGGAAGGGCGCACTCCTTATGCGGTGGACGATCTGGTGTTCGACTGGCGCGGCACCGGGGCAACCGTGCAGGTCGCGGTGATCGCCCGCGAAACCCTGGCCGAGGCCGAGAAATTCGCCGCCGAGTATCGCTTCAATCCGATCTCGTTCGTGGCGATTCCCGATCCCGCCAAGTTCGGCGGTGAGCCGTGGTTCGGCCCCTCGACGCTGGCCGCAAGCCTGTTGCCGCAAGGCGAAAAGGTCGAGCGTGACCAGGACCCGATCACCGTGGTTGCGCGCGAGCCCGAGCGCGCCACGCGTGCGGCCGACACAGCAGTGGTGGTCGCTGCCAAGCCTGAACCCGAACCTGCCCCTGCCCCTGCCGTCGGCGACACTTCGGCCGGATCGGCAAGTGCGACCGAAAGCAAACCCGACCCCAAGCCCGCAACGGTTGGCAAGGTGGGGCCAGCCGCCGCCCCCGCGCCCCCCCCCGCGCCAGGCGGTGATCCACTGGTGCTTGGCGCTGATGCGGCAGCAGCGACGCTGGCCGGTGATGCGGCCGGTGATGCGGCCAAAGCCCTCGCCGCCACCAAACCCACCGCCGCGGCACCGCCCCTTGCCCCGCCCCCCGCTCCTGCCCCGCCCCCCGCTCCTGCCCCTCACCGCGAGACTGCGGCACCGAAGCCGCCGCCGCCCGCTGCGGCCGCCGCCGCCGCGCCACCGCCCGCACCCGAACCGGCCCGGCCCCCTGTGGTTGCCGCCCCCGTCACGCCAGCGCCAGACACCCCCGGTTTTTCCAGCCGCCGGGCGGAAGAAGGAACCGCGCCGCCGTTTGGCGCGGCAAGGGCGGTTGATCGACCGGCACGGCACCAGTCGGTTGCCGTGGCACCGGACACGCCGCCTTTGCCCCGAGCCAGGTTTGATGCCGTCACCCCGTCGCCCAGGCCCCCGGTCGCGGTGCCGCCCCGCATCGCGCCCGCCGCGGCAACGACCCCGCCCGATCATCCCCCGGCCGCGGCTCACGGCACCATGCCTGCGGCACTGGCCGCCCTGCGCGCCAAACGGGTGGAAGGGCAGCCGGCGGCGCTGGTCACGGCCCCCGGCATTCCCGGTTTCCGCTCGCGCAAGTCGAGGCCGGTTGCGGCCCTGCCCCGCAACGCCGAATCGGCGGCGTCGCAGCCTTCCGGCAAGGACATGTTTCCCACCCGCCATGGCGCGCAGCGCGGCAAACCCCGCTATCTCGGGCTGATCCTGACCGCAGTGCTGCTGCTGTTTCTGGCGATCGTGGCGGCCTGGTCAACCTTCTACATTGCCTCGACCGAAGCCCCCGAGTCGGCTCCGGTCGTCGCGTCAGATTCGACCGCAGTCACGGCCCCCGATACCGCCGCAGAGGTGGCGGCGAACATCCCCTCGGTTGCCGACGAAATGCTGGCCGATCAGCAGGATCCGGGCGCACCTGCGGCCGAACCGGCCACCACCACCCCCGATCCGTCCGCCGTCAGCGCGCCGGTCGCTGCCCTGCCTGCCGCCCCGGCCACGGCCCCCGGCCCGACTGCCACCGGCACCGAGAGTGCCAGCGCTGGCCCCGCGCCCCTGGCGGCGGGCTTGTCCGGTGCCACCCTTGACCCGGCGTCCGATCGCCAGGACGAGATCTTTCTCGCCAGCACCGACACGCCGCCCCCGGCACTCGATGCCCTGGCGCTGCCGCCGCCCGATACCGCCGATCCGCTGCCGACCGCCCAGATGCCGCCACCGCCGTTCGGGACGACCTACCAGTTCGATGCCGCCGGCCTGATCGTGCCGACCCCGGAAGGCATCATCACGCCCGAGGGGGTGCGGGTGGTGGCGGGCCGCCCGCCCGTGGTGCCGCCACCGCGCCCCGCCGCGCTGGACGCAGCCCCCCCGCCCGAGCCCGCATCAGACCCGACCGGACCGGCAACTGCCGGGGCCATCGCCACCACCGCCCCAGATCTTGTCACCCCCACCCTGTCCGACCCGACGCTGGCTGCTGCGCGCCCGCGCGACCGACCCGAGGGCCTGGTGCCAACCGTCCCACCCGATGCGCAGACCGGGGCCGACGACGGGGCCTCGCTCGCCATCCCCGCAGGCAGTCGCCTGACCAGCCTGCGCCCGCGCCCGCGCGCAAGCTCGGTGCTGGCCTTGGGCGAAGCCGCGCGCCGCGCCACCGCAGCCGCCTCTCTTTCCGCCTCTGCCGCCATCCCGGCCGAGCCGCAAGCAGAGAATGGCTTGCCCCTGGTTCTGGCCGGGCTTGGCATTTCGCGCCGCCCGGCCGCCCGCCCCAGCGATTTCAGCGGCGCGGTCCAGGACGCAGTTGCCGCCGCCGTCCGCCCAAGCGCGCAGCCGGATGCCCCCCGCGTCACCCCCGAAACCGAAGGCGAGCCCGACCTTGCGTCAGCGGCACCGACCATTCCCACCAAGGCCTCGGTCGCCAAACAGGCGACCTTCGTCAACGCGATCAGCCTGTCGCAGATCAACCTGATCGGGGTTTACGGCACCGATTCCGACCGCTCGGCGCTGGTCCGCATGGCTAACGGCAACTACAAGAAAGTGCAGGTCGGCAGCCGGATCGACGGCGGCGTCGTCGCCGCCATCACCGCCACCGAAGTGCGCTATCAAAAAGGCGGTCGGATGATCACGCTGGCGATGCCGCGCACCTGAACCACGAAGGCACCGCCGCAACCTTTGTTTTCTGCCGCTGGCGCTTTCTCATTGGTCCAAATATCCTGCGGGGGTGCGGGGGTGCAAAACCCCCGCTGCCCGCCGCCACCGCACTTGCGCAATCCCTGAAAGGAGCCCGATGGAAGGATTTCTGCTGCAAGCCAGCCTCTACCTTGGGGCCGCTGTGCTGATTGTGCCGCTGGCGGTGCGGCTGGGGCTGGGCTCGGTGCTGGGCTACCTGGCCGCCGGCCTGGTGCTGGGGCCCCTGCTCGGCCTCGCCGGGCGCGAAACCGCCGACCTGCAACACTTCGCCGAATTCGGCGTGGTGATGATGCTGTTCCTGATCGGGCTGGAGTTGGAGCCCCGCGCCCTGTGGGAGATGCGCCACCGCCTGCTTGGCCTTGGCGGCCTGCAGATCACCTTGACCACAGCGCTGATCACCGCCGCCCTGATCTGGCTCGGGCTGGGCTGGCAGGTGGCGCTGATCCTGGGGCTGCTGGCCTCGCTGTCGTCCACCGCCATCGTGCTGCAAACCCTGTCCGAGAAGAACCTGATGCGCACCAGTGGCGGGCGCGCCAGCTTTGCCGTGCTGCTGACCCAGGACATCGCGGTGGTGCCGATGCTGGCGCTGATCCCATTGCTGGCCACGCGCGGCAACTTTGCCATCACCGCCGAGACCTTCGGCATCACCAATGCGCCCGACGCCGAACCGGTCTCGGCCGCCGAGCCGCTGATGACGCTGGTGCAGTCGTTGCCGGGCTGGGGTGTCACCCTGCTGACCCTGGCGATCGTGGGCGGCATCATCCTGGCCGGGCATTTCCTGTCGCGCCCGGTGTTTCGCTTCATCCATGCCGCCCAACTGCCCGAGATTTCGACCTTCATCTCGCTCTTGATGGTGCTCGGCATCGCCTTTCTGATGATGCTGGTCGGCCTGTCGCCAGCGCTCGGCACCTTTCTGGCCGGGGTGGTGCTGGCCAACTCGGAGTTCCGCCATCAGCTTGAAGCCGACATCAAGCCCTTCAAGGGCATCCTGATGGGCCTGTTCTTCATGACCATCGGCATCAGCATCAACCTTGGCCTGCTGGCGCGCATGCCGTTCACCATCCTCGGCCTGACGCTGGGGCTGATTGCCATCAAGGCACTGGTGCTGTTCACGCTGACCTGGTTCTTCAAACTGCGCGGGCGCGAGCGCTGGCTGTTCACCCTTGGCCTGGCCCAAGGCGGCGAGTTCGGCTTTCTGATCGTCAGTTTTGCGGTGCAGCAGACCATCCTTGCCACCGCCACCGCCCAGATCACCCTGCTGGTGATCAGCCTGTCGATGCTGCTGACGCCCGCGCTGTTCATCACCTACGAACAACTGGCGCGCCGCCTGGCCGCCCGCGCGCCTGACCATCACCCCGACGAGATCGACGAGAAAGGCCGCGTCATCATCGCGGGCATCGGGCGCTTTGGCCAGGTGGTCAACCGCATGGCGCGGCTGGCGGGCCTTTCCACCGTGGTGCTCGACAGCGACATGGCCGCCCTCGCGGCGCTGCGCCGTTTCGGCGTCAAGGGCTTCTTCGGTGATCCCACCCGCCCCGAACTGCTCGAAGCCGCCGGTCTGGCCGAGGCGCAGGTGCTGGTGATCGCAGTCGATGACCGTGACAAAGCCACCCAGATCGTGGCCTATGCCCGCAAGGCCCGCCCCGATCTTCATATCGTGGCCCGCGCCCGCGACCGGGTGCATGTCTACGAGCTTTATCAGGCGGGGGCTAACGACATCGTGCGCGAAACCTTCGACGCCTCGCTGCGCGCCGGGCGCTACGTGCTCGAAAACATGGGTTTGACCAAATACGAGGCCGCGCACCTGTCGCAGACCTACTACCGGGTCGATCGCACCGCCCTGCGCGATCTGGCCGAGCTCTGGGTGCCGGGCCAGCCGGTGCACCTCAACGAGGCCTACGTCGCCCGCGCCCGCCAGCTTGACCGTGACCTCGAAACCGCGCTGACCGACGCCCCCACGGCGACCCCACCACCAGAGTCGCCGCCCACCGAATCCGCGCCAAGCTGAGAGTTCCGGCTTCTTCTTTGCCTAAATACTCCGGGGGTGCGGGGGCAGAGCCCCCGCCGCCCCGCCCTGCCCCGCCCGGATCAGCCCTCGGCCACCCCGGCTTCGGCAAAGGTTGCCATCCCCGAATGGCAGGCAATCGCCCCCTTCAGCACCCCGATCGCCAGCGCAGCACCCGAGCCTTCGCCCAGCCGCAGCCCGAGGCTCAGCAGCGGCTCCTTGCCCAGCCTGGCCAGCAGGGCGGCATGCGCGCCTTCCGCACTGACATGACCCGCCACCGCATGGTCAAGCGCGCCGGGGGCGGCGCGTTCCAGCACCGCCGCCGCCGCCGTGCAGATGAAGCCATCGAGGATCACCGGAATCCGGGCGGCATGGGCAGCGGCAATCGCCCCCGCCATCGCCGCAATCTCGCGCCCGCCAAGGCAGGCCAGCACCATCAGCGGGTCCGCCAGCACGGCGGCATGGCGCGCGATCCCGTCCGCCACGATCCGCGCCTTCAGCGCCACGCCCTTGTCATCGACCCCCGAGCCGCGCCCGGTCCAATCACCTGCCGCACCGCCGAACAGCGCCGCCGCAATCGCCGCCGCCGAGGTGGTGTTGGCAATCCCCATCTCGCCCACCACCAGAAGATCGGTCGCCGCATCGACCGCCTGCCAGCCGACAGCCAGCGCCGCCACCACCTCGGCCTCGGTCATCGCCGGTGCGGCGGTGAAATCGGCGGTCGGTCGGTCAAGCTCCAGCGCATGCACATCAAGGCGCGCCCCGAAGGCCTTGGCCAACTGGTTGATCGCCGCCCCCCCGGCGCGGAAATTCGCCACCATCTGGGCCGTCACTTCGGCCGGAAAGGCTGAAACCCCGCGCGCCGCCACCCCATGATTACCGGCAAAGACGATGATCTGCGGATGATCGAGGCGCGGGCGGCCAGTGCCGCGCCAACCGGCATACCAGATCGCCAGCATCTCAAGCCGCCCGAGGGCGCCCGGCGGTTTGGTCAACTGCGCGTTGCGCTCTTCGGCCGCCGCCGTCGCTGCCGCATCCGCCGCAGGCAGCGCCCGCAGCACCGCACGAAACCCGTCGAGAGTGGAAAATGGAGCCGTCATTGCCTATTCCTTGATTGAACCTGCTTTCGCCCTTCGCTATCGCCATCGGGGCCAGAGGGCCAGCACGGAAAGGGCACCTGCATGACCGCAAACGACACAAGCCTGCGCCGGATTGTCGCTGACCTGCGCGTGGCCTTCGGTCTGCTGACCCGGCTGCCGCTGCCGGGCGGGCAGTCAGCGCCGCGCGGCGCGACAAGCGCCTGGGCCTGGCCGCTGGTCGGGGCCGGGGTCGGCGCGCTGGCGGCCCTTGGCGCGACGCTGGCGCTGGCGCTTGGCCTGACCCCGGGGGTCGCGGCGGCGCTGGTGCTGGCGGTGCAGGCGATGGTGACCGGCGCGATGCACGAGGACGGGCTGGCCGACAGCGCTGACGGCTTGTGGGGCGGCTGGGACAAGGCGCGGCGGCTTGAAATCATGCACGACAGCCGCATCGGAACCTACGGCGTGCTGGCGCTGGTGCTTTGCACCCTTGCCCGCTGGTCGGCGCTGAGCGTGGTGCTGGCGCTTGGGCCACAATGGGCGGTGCTGATCGCGGTCGGGGCGCTGTCGCGGGTGCCGATGGTGGTCATCGCGGCGGCGTTGCCCAATGCGCGCGGCAGCGGCTTGTCGCAAGCGGTGGGGCGGCCTGACGGCCCGACCGCCGGGCTGGCGCTGGCGCTGGGCCTGGCGCTGAGCCTGGTGCTGGTGGGTGCCGTTCCAGCGCTGGCCATGGCGACCCTGGCGGGGCTGGCCTGCTGCGGGCTGGTGGTGGTGGCGTGGCGCCGGATCGGCGGCCAGACCGGCGACATCCTGGGGGCTTCGCAGCAACTGGCCGAACTCGCGGCGCTGGCGGTGGCCGCCGCGGCGCTGAGCTGAACTTCGCGCAACAAAAAACCGCCCCCCCGAAGGGCGGCGGTTTCTCGGGTCGCGTAAACGTCAGGCGGCGCGCGAGGTCAACACGGTGCCGACGGTCTTTTGCGCCCCGGCCTCGTCCACCCCCGACACCGCGGCGACTTCGCGGGTCAGGCGTTCCAACGCCGCCTCGTAAAGCTGACGCTCGGAATAGCTTTGCTCGCGCTGATCATCGCTGCGGTGCAGATCGCGCACCACTTCGGCAATCGCCATCAGATCGCCCGAGTTGATCTTCTGCTCATATTCCTGCGCCCGGCGCGACCACATCGCGCGCTTGACGCGGGCCTTGCCCTTCAGCGTGTCCAGCGCCTTGCTCACCAGCTCGGGGGTCGCCAGCGAGCGCATCCCGAACTCGGTAGCCTTGGCGGTGGGCACCCGCAGCGTCATCTTGTCCTTCTCGAACGAAATCACGAACAGTTCGAGATGCAGACCCGCGATCTCCTGTTCCTCGATCGAGATGATCTTGCCGACCCCATGCGCCGGATACACAACAAACTCGTTCGGGCGAAACTCCGGCTTTCTGGTCCTGGTCATTCGGTCACTTCCTTGCGGGGTTACCCTTTTACCGACGAAAAACCACCGACCGGCGGCAACAACCCCGGCGATGCGGATGCGTATTCGTCAGTATCGTCACCCCGAGCGAGCAGCTACAAGGCGAGCGTCAGGCTTCCATGATTGCTTGTAACAATCTTATAACACAAAAATCCGCTGATTCCAACTGTCGCGACGAATCACCGCCGACGCAGGTTGCTTTGCATTCCAACAGGTTGCGGCTACACATCCGGCTCATGCGCAACATTATTGCGAATCGGCTCGCGCTTGCAGCATCGGCCCTGCGCGCAACCGCCGCGCCGCGTCAGCCGCCCTGCCCCGGATTTTTCGAGAACGAGCTGGCCAGTTTGCCGGTTTCGCCGTCGCGCGCCTTGGCATCGGGCAGCGGGTCTTTCTTGGTCACGATCACCGGCCACTGGGTGGCATACTCGCGGTTGAATTCCACCCATTTGTCCATGTCGGGCTCGGTATCGGGGCGGATCGCATCGGCCGGGCATTCGGGTTCGCACACACCGCAGTCGATGCATTCATCCGGGTGGATGACCAGCATGTTTTCGCCTTCGTAAAAACAATCGACCGGGCACACCTCGACGCAGTCGGTGTATTTGCAGGCGATGCAGTTGTCGGTCACCACATAGGTCATGGTTTGCCCCATCTTGGCTGGATCTGGCTTCTAGCTAGACCATGACCCCATATCATTCAAGCAGTGAAGCTGACGCAGGCCTCAGAGCCTGCCCTTCAGCGCCAGCAATGCGGCAAACGGGTTGTCGGGGTCGATCGGCTTTTCCACCCGGGGCGGGCGGGCCTCAAAGACCTTGGCCCCGTGCGGCGCATGATCCTTGCCACCGCGCTCGTTGCCATGCTCGCGCCCACGATCAAAGCCACGCTCGCCTTTGCCCTCGGGCTTGCCGCCCTTGCCCTTGCCTTTGCCCTTGAAATGCTCGGGACGATCAGACCGGGGCGGGCGCGGGGCGGCCTCGGGGGCGGCTTCGGTGCCAATGATTTCTGTCACCGGCGCATCGGGCGACGGCGCGCCCGAGGGCCGACGGCGCGCGCTGCGGGGCGGGCGGGCGTCCCCGGCGGGCTGACCCTCGCGCGGGGCGCGGGCTTCAGTGCGATTGCGCGGGCCACGGTTTTCGCCACCTCGCGGGCGCGGTGCCCAGGTAAAGGTGATGACGGTTTCCATCTCGGCCACAGGTTCGGCGGCTTCGGCCTCTGCTTCGGCCACTGGCTCGGGTTCGGGTTCAGCGGGTGCGGCTTCTGGCGCCACCGTTTCCGTCTCGGGAACCGCCTCGATCACGGCCGGACTGGCGGGCGCATCTGCAACTTCGGGCCCTTCCACCACGGCTTCCACCGCCGGGGCGTCCACCACCACGGCTGCGACCGCTTCGGGCCGGACCTTGGCGCGCTCGGATCGCTCGGCCTTGTAGCCCAGGCCGCCCATCAGATCGGCGAACTGCTCCAGCGTCATGCCGGTGATCGACAGCATCTCGGGGCTGGCCTCGAAACCGGCCCGGCTATCCTTGGCACGCACCAGATCGGCCAGCCGTTCCAGCATGTCGATCCGGATCGCCCGCGCCCCGGCCGGATGATAGCCCGCCAGCGTGTAGTGCCCCTTCGGCACCTCGGGCAGGTTCGGAATCGTCACCAGCCCCGGCGGCGGGCTTTCGGGAAACTCGGCCAGACCATTGGCCAGCGACCACAGCACCAGCCGCAACCGGGTGGGCGCGGGCTTCAAGAGCAGCGGCAGGAAGATGGTGAACTGCCCGAACCGCACCCCGTGCTTGCGCAGCGCCGAGCGTGCGTCCTGTTCCAGCGCCTTCACGTCGTCAGCCACCGATGCACGCGTCAGCAAGCCCAGCCCTTCAACCAGCCGGAAGGCAAAACCGCGCGCAAGACCGGTCAGGGTTTCATCCCGGCTTAGCGCCGCCAGCGGATCAAACAGCGCCGCCACCTTGCGGTCGATGAAATGCTGCAAGCGGCGGCGGACCTTTTCCACCACCTCTTCGCCCGCGTCCTCATCGACAAAAGCCTCGACCTGTGGCCGCATGGCATCGGGACCGGCCACCAGCTTGCCGACTGCCGATCCGCCCCACATCAGCCCGCCCTGCTCGGTGAAATCCATCTCGGTGTCGGGCGCGTTGTAGAACTTGTCGGCCAGCAGATGAAATTGCGGCCGCAGCGCCTGCATAGCCGCCTGGCGCAACACCTGCGCCTCGTCAGGCGAGTTGGTGGCATTCTGGCGAAAGCGAAAGCCTTCGAGACGCCCCACCAACTCGCCCGCGACGGTCACGTCACCCTTGTCGTTCACCTCGGCCACAAGGCTCTCCTTCTGCTTCAACCGCCGCAGCAGCACCGAAGTGCGGCGGTCAACAAACGTTGGCGTCAGCCGCGCGTGCAGCGCATCCGACAAACGGTCTTCTACAGCGCGAGGCTCGCCCCGCCAATGGCTTTCGTCGCCCAGCCGGTTTGCGCGTTGCGCGCTACAGGTTCGGGCGCGGATCTGGGCTGCCCGTTTCGAGATCGCGTCGATATCGCCGTCGCTGCGGTGGCCCAGCATGTGCTCGACGACGTGATGGGTCTTGCCGACATTGGTCGGCCCGATCGCATGGGTGATGCCCGGTGCTAGAGTTGCTGGCCTGCGGCGGCGGATTCCAGCCGCTGCACCGCGTCCAATACCCCCTGAAGATGGGGATGCAGGGCAAGGGCGGCACGGTAAACCACCAGCGCCTGCTCGGGCCGCTCAAGTTCTTCGAGAATCGCACCAAACCCGGCCATCGCGCCGAAATGGCGCGGGTTCAGCGCCAGGGTGTGCTGAATGTCGGCCACCGAAGGGCCGAAGTCGCCGGCCTGATAATAGGCGGTCGCCAGCGCGTTCCAGCCTTCGGCAAAATCGGGGGCATGGTCGGTCAACGCCGTCAGGTGTTCGATCGCGGCCCCCAGATCGCCCTGCCCGATCGCCTTGCGACCGCGTTCCAGCAGCAGATCGAAGGCGGGCGAGCCCGAGCGCGACCACTCGCGCCAGATGTCGGCCTCGATTCGGACCGACTGCTGCGCGTCCGCCGTGGCAAGATCGGCAAACAGACCGTCGAGCGTGGCGGTCTGGGCCCCTGCCGCCAGAGATGAGAGAAAAAACAGCACAAATGCCGCAAGGATACGATTGTGAAACCCGGAATGCGCTTTCATAAAGCTAGTGTAGCCTGCGCGTCGGGAAACACCATGCCCCGGCGCTCACATTTCAGGGACCATCAGGAGCCACCCATGAGCAAAGTGCCATCCACCAACAAAGTGATTGATGCCGCTGTCGAAACGCTGGCCAAAAAGGTGCCAAGTTTCGACGGTGTCGCGAAATTCGTGATTACCGGCGAGGGTGCGATCATGATCGACCAGTCCGGGGTGCGGGCGGGCGACGAGGATGCCGACGTGACCCTGACCGCCAGCGCCGAGGTGTTCGAGGCGATCCTTTCGGGCGAGATGAACCCGACTTCGGCGTTCATGACCGGCAAGCTCAGCGTTGACGGTGCGATGAATCTCGCGATGCAACTGGGCGCGGTGCTGGGGTGAGCGAGCCTGCGCCGCTGTTCAAGGATCTGGCCGGCGGCCCGGCCGGGGGCCGTGCCTTCTGGCTGCGTGCCGCCGATGGGGTGCGCACGCGCGCGACATACTGGCCGGGCGGCGACAAGGGCACGGTGCTGTTTTTCCCCGGCCGCACCGAATACATCGAGAAATACGGGCGCGCGGCGGGCGAACTCGCGGCGCGCGGTTATGGCACGCTGTGCATCGACTGGCGTGGCCAGGGTCTGGCCGACCGCCCGTTGTCCGACCCGATGCTGGGCCATGTCGGCGATTTTGCCGAATATCAGCTTGATGTGCAGGCGCTGGTCGGGCTGGCGGATGAGATGAACCTGCCGGGGCCGCGCTACCTGCTCAGCCACTCGATGGGCGGGGCGATTGCTCTCAGAGCACTGACCCTGGGCCTGAAGGTGCAGGCGGCGGCGTTTTCCTCGCCGATGTGGGGTATCGCCATGACCGCCTGGATGCGCCCGGTGGCGGCGACCCTGGCCACGATCAGCCATGCCCTGCAGCTTGATCACCACTACGCGCCGAGCACCTCAAAGGTGACCTATGTCGCCTCGGTGCCGTTTGCGGGCAATGTGCTGACCACCGAGCCCGAGATGTTCGCCATGATGCAGGCCCATGCGACGGCCCGGCCCGAGCTGACGCTGGGGGGGCCAAGCTTGGGCTGGCTGCACGCGGCGCTGGCCGAGTGCCGGGCGCTGGCAGACGTGCCGTCACCCGATCTCGCGGCGCTGTGCACCCTGGGGCTGGCGGAAAAGGTGGTTGATCCGGTGCCGGTTCACCTGCGCATGACGCGCTGGAGCAAGGGGCGGATCGAGCTTTATCCCGGTGCCGAGCACGAAGTGATGATGGAGACCCGCGCCCGCCGGGCGCAGTTCTTCGACAGCGTCGCAGCACTGTTCGACACCCACCGCTGAGCGCCCACCCGCGCCGCTCATCCGCCCTGCCGGGCGTCTTCGCCGAGGTCCGCCGCCGCGAAGAGCACCCGGCAGGGCGCGATGAGCCGCCCCGGAGCAGGCTTTGCCAGGCGGGGGACCAGCCCCCCGCACCCCCCGGGATATTTGCGCCAGCGAGAATGGGAAAACCAGCGCGCGGCCTTGCGCCCCACCCCGCTGCCCGCCTAGATGCGCCAGACAGCCAAGAGGTAATCCGATGACTCAGCCCCTGCCCCGCCCCGTGTTCGCCGCCGACGCATCTGCCGGGGGGGGGCTTGGCAAATTGCCCGACTGGGATCTGGGCGATCTTTATGCGGGGCCTGATGCCCCGGAATTTGCCCGCGACATGGCGGTGCTTGGCGTCGCCTGCACCGATTTCGCGGCCGATTACGAGGGCAAGCTGGCGGGTCTTGACGCGAGCGAGATGCTGATTTGCGTGTTGCGCCACGAGGCGATCGAGGTCACCGCCGGGCGGCTGATGTCTTTCGCGGGTCTGCGCTACTATCAGGACACGCTCGACGCCGGGCGCGCCAAGTTCATCGCCGACGCGCAGGACCGCATCACCGACCTCACCGCGCCGCTGGTGTTCTTCAGCCTTGAATTCAACCGCCTTGACGAGGATCATCTGGCGCAGTTGCTGGCCGCCAGCCCCGCCCTGGCGCGCTACCGTTCGGTGTTCCGGCGGATGCGCGCACTGCGGCCCTATCAGTTGTCCGACGAGCTGGAAAAATTCCTGCACGACCAGTCGACGGTCGGGGCATCGGCCTGGAACCGGCTGTTCGACGAGACCATGGCGGGGCTGAGTTTCACGGTGGCCGGTGAAGACGGCGCGCAAAGCCTTGAGGCCACGCTGAACCTTTTGACCGACCCCGACCGCGCCCGTCGCGAGGCGGCGGCGCGCGGGCTGGCGCTTGGGCTTGAGGCCAATATCAAGCTGTTCGCGCGGGTCCACAACACGCTGGCCAAGGAAAAGGAGATCGAGGATCGCTGGCGCAAGATGCCGACCCCCCAGACCGGGCGGCATCTTGGCAACGATGTCGAGCCCGAGGTGGTCGAGGCGCTGCGCAATGCGGTGGTGGCGGCCTACCCGCGGCTGAGCCACCGCTACTACCGGCTGAAAGCGAAATGGCTGGGGCTGGAGCGCTTGCAGATCTGGGACCGCAACGCGCCGCTGCCGCTCGAGGCACCGCGCACCGTAAGCTGGGACGAGGCGCGCGCCACAGTGCTTGGCGCCTACGCCGCCTTTGCCCCCGAGATGGCCAGCATCGCCGCCCCGTTCTTCGCGCGCGGCTGGATCGACGCCGGGGTGAAACCCGGCAAGGCCCCCGGTGCCTTTGCCCACCCCACCGTCACCACAGTGCACCCTTACGTCTTGCTCAACTACCTTGGCAAACCGCGCGACGTGATGACGCTGGCGCACGAGCTGGGGCACGGGGTGCATCAGGTGCTGGCGGCGGCGCAGGGCGAGCTGCTGGCCGCGACCCCGCTGACGCTGGCCGAAACCGCGAGCGTATTCGGCGAAATGCTGACCTTCCGCCGTCTGCTGGACGGGGCAAAAACCCAGGCCGAACGCAAGACCCTGCTGGCGGGCAAGGTCGAGGACATGATCAACACCGTGGTGCGCCAGATCGCGTTCTACGATTTCGAGTGCAAGCTGCACGCGGCGCGGGCGCAAGGCGAGCAGACGCCCGATGACATCAACGCGCTGTGGATGAGCGTGCAGGCCGAAAGCCTGGGCGATGCGTTCGAGTTCATGCCGGGGTATGAGACCTTCTGGGCTTACGTGCCGCATTTCGTGCACTCGCCGTTCTACGTCTATGCCTATGCCTTTGGCGACGGGCTGGTGAACGCGCTTTATGCCGCCTATGAGGGCGGGCTGCCGGGGTTTCAGGACAAATACTTCGCGATGCTGGCGGCCGGCGGATCGCAGCACCACAAGGAATTGCTGGCCCCGTTCGGGCTGGATGCCTCGGACCCGAAGTTCTGGGACAAGGGTCTGAGCATGATCGCGGGCTTCATCGACGAGCTGGAGGCGATGGAGGGGTA
>Ga0210028_1002405_pt1 | contig 14963 bp, 14 predicted proteins | sample CryGeymeta201513_FD_185468 | JGI IMG/M metagenome (GOLD analysis project Ga0210028, IMG submission 185468) | Groundwater microbial communities from Crystal Geyser aquifers in Utah, USA - Crystal Geyser metaG 2015-13 (SPAdes) (version 2) | ecosystem: Environmental > Aquatic > Deep subsurface >...
TCCCGCCTCGGCCATTATCGCCCTTCGCTCGGTTGAAGGTTGCCGTACCCCTGCGCTCCTACCCCGTTGACCTTTCCCCCTATTTATTGAGATGATACGTTTTTCCTTTCCCCTACGGTATTTCGAGGTTCATTGGCTGGAACCGGATTGGCCGACCTTCCTTGATGATTTCCAGAAACACTGGCCGACCGATGCCGAGAACACCTACGTTGATTTCATTCGCCACGGTTCAAGGGGCGAGGGCGAGGCCCGTTCCGGCAGCGCCCGCTGGCGACGGATCACCGAGGAGCGAGCCGGGGCCAAGTCGGTCTTTCACTTCGACGTACCCGGTTCGGTAGCCAAATCGACCCACGCCGGGCTGCCCTGGCTGCGCTACCTGCGCAATCAGCTTGGAGACCGGGTCCACTTTTGGCCCTTTGACGGCTGGGAAATTCCTTCCGGGAAATCCGCGCTGGTGGAAGTCTACCCGTCGCTGTGGAGCAAGAGCACTCCACGGGAAGGCCGCACCCCCGACCAGCATGATGCGTATGTCGCTGCCGCCTGGTTGCGGCAGGTGGACATGGACGGAAGTCTCAGAAAATTTCTCAAGCCCGATATGCTGCCAGGCGAATATCCTGTCGCCCAAGTCGAAGGATGGATTCTCGGCGTGATGTGAGGCGACAGATTATTTTAGGAACGGGCACGAACCTAAAATAAGGCGAGGCGCAGAGCTGGATCAGCAGTATGATTCGCTCTTGTCCCGGCGCTGACGGGAGCAGCGCCACAAGATCCACCTCCCGGCCCGTCTTGGTCTTGTAGTAGAAACTCTCCGGCGTCACTCGGCTCAGCGCGGTGAACACCAGATTCTCCAGCAGGCTGTCGCGGTTGATGAGGATGCCGGAGCTGAATACCCATCAAGCCGCCTCCACCCGGCAGGGAACATAGCGGTGCATAGGGGTTCCGACAAAGTCTCTGTTTGTGTTTTTTGTTAATCTGTTGACGTTAGCGCCATATTTAACGCCATCGTAAACCAGACCAAATCCTTGAGGAATGATGACCTGGCCCTTCCTGGCGTCAGTGGTTACTTCGACCTCAATTTTTTCCTCCCCGGCTTCAGTGATAACCCTTGCCATCTGTTTATCAGCCAGGCCCAGTGATTCTGCATCGGAGGGATGTATGGCCAGGGTGCAGGGCCGCCTGCCTTCGTTCCAGGAAGGGTCCCTCATCGCCGTATTGGAATTCATGTCCATGTGGCGTCCGGCCATCAGGATGAATGGAAATTGAGCACCCGTTTTCAGCCGTTTCTCTTCCTCACCGGGGCTGATTTCCTTTATCCAGTTTTCCGCCTCTGCGGTATGAAGCCGTATCCTGCCGTCCTTTGTTGCCAATCTTCCAAGGTTTTTACAGATATCCTGCACTCCGATCAGCACGCCCTCCGGATGCTCGATGACGGTCTGATACAGGGCAAGCCCTTGCTCCGGTCCGGCGTCGAATCCCACCCTTGCCGCCTCCTCCTGCTTTGCCGGGGACCTCTGTAAAAACCCGGTGAAATAGCTGGCCAGGTGGGCGGAACCTATAGCACTGCCGAGCGTCTTGGCTGCTATAAAGGGCACCTTCTTCGTGTTCTCAGGATGCTCCATTACATAACCTATCAGCGCATCACGGAATGTTTCAAGGCTGCCGCTTCCGGCAGCCTGGTAGAGTGAGTCTGGCAAAGCTCGAATCAGCCCCATGGCGTCCGCGAGGAGAGTAAATATCTCCCCAGCTTCTTTCTGCTCTCCTTCTACCTCAACAACAGGTCGGCGCATCCGGCTGTAAACATTAAGTAAACCCTCGTCGGTTTTGGAGGGAATAATGGCATCCGCCGTTGACCATGATTCGTAGGTTGACCTGCAGGGAAGGACGTAGTGAGCAAGTGCGGCGGTCTCACTCATTGCAATCTCGGTTACAACCAGTAGATCAAGCCTTCCGAATGCCTCTTCATACGCGGTCGTATCGGCATAAGACCGCAATGGATTGGCTTCCAGGACGAATGCGGCCCTCAGCCGGTCGGGACGGCCGTTTGCTATCTCTTCCGGCATCACATTGGGAGGAAACATCCCCGCGATAGCCGGGATGTTGGTCACAGCTGTCCTCCAGGTCTTCGGGTCATTCGGATCTGAGTAGATCTTTCCGCCCGCAAGGTAGTTTCCTCCCGTCACACCTATCCGTCCGCAGATCGCCAGCAGCACAACGAGCAGATATGATACAAGGGCACTGTGCCTGTTCATCAGGATACCAAGATCGTCACGCAGGCAGGAGCGGCGTTTGGCGAATTCCCGGCAGACCCGGAGCACCTGGTCGTACTCCAGTTCGCAGACCTTTAGCGCCTCGTTCACATCAAATTCCGCGAACCATGGCAGAATCTCCTTGAACCCGTTAGCGTTCTTGTCTATGTATTCCTGGCCATGCATACCCTCTTTGAGGATGATGGCAATCATCGCTTTTAGCAGCAAGGCATCCGTGCCAGGCCGAAGGGCCAGGTGAATATCTGCTATTTTTGCAGTTTCCGAACGCCGCGGATCAATCACTACAAGCAGCTTGCCCGGGTCTTTGGAGATTCTGGTAAGTACTCTTCTGGCCTGAGGTATATGGTGGCTCATCATCCCATTCCAACCGACTGCCATCAGCATATCTGTATTCTCGTAATCAGGTTCTAGTTCGAGCATCTGGCTTCCCAATGTCAGCCCGTGCGCCCAATAGCGGCCGGCAAACTCCTGGTTGGCTGAAGAGTAGTGGTAACGCGATCCAAGGGCCTGAACGAAGCCGGCCAGGAACCGGAGCGGGTAAAAGTTGAATTCGCCCCCGCCGGCTACCGACGCCAGTGACCGCGGACCATGCTCTTGAAGTATCTTCTTGAGTCTTTCTGCAATTTCGCCGATTGCCTGATCCCAACCTATACGTTCAAACCTGTCGCCCACCTTCTTCATGGGGTAAAGCAACCTGTCCGCATTGTGCTCATGATAGGCTATGTTCATGCCCTTTCGGCAGACGTATCCTTCGCTGACAGGGCTATCCTTGTCAGGGCGGACTTTAACAATACGGTTGTTTTCAACTTTAACTTCAAGCCCGCAGCAGACAGCGCACATAACACAGGTGGTTTTCTTCCATTCTTCCATGATTCGCTCCTTTCCTGCAATTCTCACAACATTCTAAGGAGTAGCCCTTTTAATTCTGTCTTCCTGGTTTTGAATGCCGAATGTTTGCAAAAATTCCTCGATTCGATCCGGAGCCCCGTCAATCTGAATGGCCTTGGCCAGGCGAGTTCGATCCAACCGCGGCGCCGTAAAAACGGTGGCCCAAATTTCAGGAGTCGTGGTTATTTTAATGTCGGAATTAGGCTCCTCTTCCCTGGAACTGTCACATTTTTCATCATTAAAAGATAGGGGATATTGGGTTTGAGGGAACTGCATCAGCCACTTGGCCTGTCTTGGCAAGAGTTTACCCTGTTGCGGCCTTCACCGGGATGACGGCCTGCATTTCGGACCTGGCCGGCAATGGCGAAAGGCATTTTTAAGCAAAGATATTGACGAGGCATTGAAATCGGTCAAGAACCCTGGCTCGGTTACTTGCCCGCGGTCATAAAAAAACGCCCCCTGGGAGTGGATAGTGTCCCTCCGGAAGTGACATAGTTTCCTCGCCTTCAAGGCGGGCGATAATTTTAACCACAGGAATACATTGACGTATTTCGAGGATTAAAATTTGAGCCCAACGCCGAAATCGGTAAAAATAGCCAGTTACGGATGGGCACTAGATAGAATTAATTGCGTTTGTGTGCAACCCCTTGGGCGGAGCTGTCAATTAGCAGCCTCCTCCAATACCTTTTTCAGGGCCTTCATTATTGTCACAGGCACCGGTCCTGATTTGGCATAAAGCCTCAAAAGAGCCTCGGAAACCTTCACCTTTTCCTCGACAGCCTTCCACTCAAGACCTTTTTTCTCAATTTGATCCATCACTTGAATCAACTCTGTTGCTTCCATTTAGATCCTCCCTATTTCTTTTCAGACGGATTTAAATCCGGCGGATATATGTATTTTGGATCCATTTCATAGGTCCAGGGCAGTCCCCACCACTGCCAGCCGTAATGCCTTCTATGGTCAAATCCGAATACCTTGTTTCTCTTTGCAAGCTGCCTGTAGAACTTGTGCTTGTTGGGGTCGGGATTAAAGGGAAACTCAGGCCCTTCAAATCCGTCCTCAACAGAGTAAATGTTTTTGAAACCCTCAGAGATAAGGTCTTTCCCGGCAGACAGGCTCCGAGTTCCATCCCGGCATATCAAAATTAGATTGTCTGTCTTTTTGAAGACCTTGGCAATTTCGCCGGCAAATGCCTTGTTTTTGCCCGTCATTTTATAGCCGTATATTTCATCGGCCTTTCCAAACTCCTGGGTAAGAAACATGTAGGGGAATAGATAGGCGCCTATGGGATGCCCCACGAACTGATATTCCGCCCTGGTTCTGACATCTATAAGATAGGTGTCAGGCACGGTATTGAGCATGTCATAGGCTTCTATGCTCAGGATTTTCTTTGGCTCCTGGGCCTGCGTTAGGCCAGGAATCATCACAAGAGCTATAAAGAGAAACGTTGCTGAAAAAGGTATTCTGCTGTGCCTCATAATAATTTGTCCCGTCCTTTGTTTGAAGCGGAACATTACCGCCCGGCTGCTCTTTAATAGCCCCGGAGCATTCGATTTGTCAATTAAAAAGCTCCTGCATGGGCCAAGTGCGCCTTGACAGAGAAAGCCCGGTGGCTAATAATCAGCCTAACGGTCATGCCCGGGGGGCAAAACGAAAGATGAAAATGCCGCATGTCATTAATCCAGGTTCCAAGGACTGGATAGCGGCCTACGCCTCTATGACTATCTATTTTCATATATTGGATCATTTTTATACTATCTGTAAAGAGGTTCGAATCCGACCGTATTTATGAGCATAATAAACCCATCGGCCTAACCGAACGAAATGAAGCCTTATAAGGAGTGATGCTATGACGGCAAGCAAAGTGTATTTCATGGATATGAGGGCAGGTTTTAAAAACAGCCTCACGGCAAAACTTATGCGCCTCATGGATGCAGGGGGGATATCGGATATAATAGGCGAAAGGGACCTTGTGGCGATAAAGCTGCATTTCGGAGAAAAGGGAAACACGGCCTTCATCCGTCCCATCTTCATCTCCCAGGTAGTTGAGAAGGTAAGACAGTTGGGTGGATCTCCTTTCCTGACAGACGCCAACACCCTTTACGCGGGCACAAGAGGTAACAGCGTCTCCCACCTCACAACCGCCATTGAAAACGGCTTTGCCTACTCCGTTGTCAAGGCCCCGGTTGTCATAGCCGATGGGCTCAGAGGGGGAGCATTCGAGCCCGTCAAGATAGACATGGAGATGGTTAAGACCGCTTATATAGGCAAGGAGATTCATGACGCGGACGCCCTTATTGGGGTTGCCCATTTCAAGGGTCATGAGGTGACCGGCTTTGGGGGAACACTAAAAAACATAGGCATGGGCTGCGCGGCCCGTAAAGGAAAATTAGACCAGCACTCAGGCCTCTCACCCAAGGTAAAGAAGAAAAAATGCATAGGCTGCGGTCTCTGCGCCGAGCACTGCGCCCAGAAGGCAATATCGCTCATAGACAAGAAGGCTGAGATAGACCCGAAGCTTTGTGTAGGATGCGCCGAATGTATCCTTATATGCCCGCAGGGTGCTATTGACGCTCAATGGGACAGCGATTCACCAAGGCTTCAAAAGAAGATGGCAGAATACGCCGCCGCCGTTATAAATAAGAAAAGGGGAAAAAGCCTTTTCATCAATTTCATTACATCCGTTTCCCCTGCCTGCGATTGTTACGGTCACAGCGATGCCCCCATAGTGGGGGACGTGGGAGTGCTGTTATCCAAAGATCCTGTTGCAATTGATCAGGCATCAGTTGACCTTGTAAACAAGCAGCCGGGCCTTGACGCATCCTGCCTTTCCTCCGGCAAAGGGCCGGGCCAAGATAAGTTCAGGGCCGTGTATCCAAGGATAGATTGGGAGGTACAGCTTGATTATGCCCAGGGCCTCGGTCTTGGAAGCAGGTCCTATGAGCTTATCAACATCTAACGGTCATGTCCTGAAAGGGGCATAACGAAAGATGAATATCACCCCCACCCATCCCTCCCCAGTCGAGGGGGAGGAAATATGCCGCCGCATCCCGACGTTTCGACGGTAAAGGGGGAGGAGTAAAGGCGAGGGACATTTTCATATAAAGCGCCTTGGAGGAGTTTAAGTTACTCCCAGTCCATTTATTTCTTTGTTGAAGTATATCGAATCCTGTGATATATGGGCAGTTTTTCCGTATATCACTAATGAACAAGTTAAGTTGAGGAGAATCAAATGGAAATTTTGGTGAAGAAAGCAGACGCAGGGGCACTAAAACCGAAACCGGCTGACGAATCTAAGCTGGGTTTCGGGAATATCACTACAGACCACATGTTTTTGATGGACTATGAAGCCGGCAAGGAATGGATCAACCCCAGGGTTGTCCCTTACGAAAACCTGTCCATCAGCCCTGCGGCTATGGGGATTCACTACGGCCAGGAGATATTTGAAGGGCTTAAGGCCTACAGGGGAAAAGACGGAGGTATTTATCTCTTCAGGGCGAGGGATAACTTCATACGTCTCAACAATTCCGCAAAAAGGCTCTGCATGCCCGAGGTGGATATGGACCTTGTGATGGAGGGCATGAGGAAACTCATTGTTCTGGATCGCGACTGGGTGCCAAGAAATGAAGGGACCTCCCTTTATATCAGGCCTACGATGATTGCGACGGAACCTCATCTGGGAGTAAGGCCTTCAAATTCATACATCTTCTTTATCATAGTAGGACCTGTGGGTGCCTATTATAAGGAAGGGCTCAATCCCGTAAAGATCTACGTCGAAAGCAAATACGTGAGGGCCGCCGTTGGCGGAACGGGTACGGCAAAGACAGCGGGCAATTACGCAGCAAGTCTTCTTGCCGCGGAAGAGGCCAAGGTGAAGGGATTTACCCAGGTGCTCTGGCTTGATGCCGCAAACCACCGGTTTGTGGAAGAAGTGGGCACAATGAATATGTTTTTCCTCATTGGGGATGAACTGATCACCGCGCCCTTAAACGGCAGTATCCTGCCAGGTGTTACCAGAGACTCCGTTATAAAGATCGCGGGTGACTGGGGCATAAAAATTACCGAACGGTCCTTGCCCATTGACGAAGTGATTGAAGCGGCTCAGAACGGCAAACTCAAAGAGGCATTCGGCACAGGCACCGCAGCCGTAATATCCCCCGTTGGGCAGATTACCTATAAGGAAAAGGACTATATCGTCGCAGGCGGGAAAATGGGAGAGCTTTCACACAGGCTCTACGATGAAATCACCGGCATACAGTACGGCAAACGGCCCGATAAACACGGGTGGGTCGAGCGCATTACGAAATAGAATCGAATCTGACGGCGCTATGATCCCTACCATCAAATGGGAGGACTCCCGGGTCCTCATGATTGACCAGCGGAAGCTTCCCGCAAAGGTGGAGTGGTACCACTGCCGCACCTATCGCGATGTAATACAGGCGATAAAAAAGATGGTCATAAGGGGTGCCCCGGCGATAGGTATTGCCGCGGCGATGGGCCTGAGTCTTGGGGCAGCTTCCATACGGGTATCGGGATTCAAGGAATTCAAGAGGCAGTTTGATTTAATCGCATCTGAAATGCTCCAGGCAAGGCCAACCGCTGTAAATCTCAAGTGGGCGGTTGAAAGGATGACCTCTTTGCTGGAGGCATCAAGGGGACTTAAGCTTGATGAAATGCGTAAGCTCCTTAAGCTTGAATCCCAGAGGATACTTGAAGAAGATATTGAGATAAATAAGGCAATAGGTATCGAGGGAGCCGTGGTGGTTCCTTATGGGGCGAACGTTCTGACCCACTGCAATGCAGGGGCTCTTGCGACAGGAGGCTATGGGACTGCCCTTGGGGTAATAAGGGCCGCCCACGAGCAAGGAAAGGGCATAAAGGTCTTTGCCGACGAAACCAGGCCATGGCTCCAAGGGATAAGGCTCACGGCATTTGAAATGATGGAAGAGGGCATTCCCGTAACCGTCATAGTTGACAGCGCCGCCGGTTCTCTCATGCGCCGAAAGATGATTGATCTGGTGATAACCGGGGCGGACAGGATCGCGGCCAACGGGGATACCGCCAACAAGATCGGGACCTATTCTCTCGCCGTGCTCGCGGGGGAGAACAATATCCCTTTTTACATTGCGGCCCCCTTATCAACCATCGATATCTCCATTGAAAATGGAGACCTTATACCGGTCGAAGAAAGAGATAAGGAAGAGGTCTGCAAGATGCGAGGACGCTGCCTCGGTCCAAAGGATGTCGAGGCCTTGAACCCGGCTTTTGATATTACCCCTGCGAAATACCTTTCAGGTATAATTACGGAAAAAGGCATTCTTAGACCACCTTTTGCGGATGCAATCAAGAAGGCCTTTGTATGCTGAGGCAAAGAAGTTGCTTTCGTACGAAGCCCGCATTGGGACGGCAGATGCGGAAGTTTCAGAAACAAGGCGTGCAAATCTAATCTAACCCTACTTTCGACGATAAATCAGCCCGCTATTCGCTGGAAAGAGATACCCTGATGATCTTCATAGTCTTTTCAGTAATGCGGAACCTGTTATCAGGTCTCATTCCGCAGATCCAGACGATCTCTCCCCTGCAGGTAAGTATCGGCACAAAGGGCCTTTCCATACGGGGGACCTTGCGGTCAATAAAGAATTCCTTCAGTTTCTTTGGCTGATCCATCCCCATCGGTATAAAGCGATCTCCCGGTCTAACGCCCCTTACTTTTAAAGGATATTTTATCAGTCCGGCATCAAGATATGCCTCATGAGGAGTGGCTGCGGAGGGATTAGAGCTGACACCTTTAAATTCCTCGACATTAATTATTTGGGGAGGGTACTGCATGTGATATCTCCCAGGGCCTGGGATGACCAATTCCTTCAGTACCGAAGGCCTGGCGCCTTTCTTTTCAAAAAGAACAAGATCATACTGACGCCTGACTGTTATGCCGTCAGGGAGCCTGACGGAGGCACTGGGGCTTAAATTCGCAATGAGGGTTTCCAGGGCTCGAATATGTACCTCCCCGACCCTGAAAAGATCTCCTTTCACCGCGATAACCGCATACCTCAAGACGCGACCCCTCAGAGCCGGATGAAGACTGTTCAAGGCAGTTATATCAAGAGCGATCGCACCTTCTCTTTCCTCTCTCTTAAGTCCCCCAAAGAGCCCTGACGCCTCCTTGGCGAGATAGGCTTCGTCCTGCCTCATGATGCCTGCAAGGCGCGTAAGGGAATTGATCACACTGGGCTGAACTTTTTCAAGGGCGGGAATCACCTCGAGCCGAATCCTGTTTCTAAGGTAAATATTAGAGTTGTTGGAGGAGTCAATCATGTACTTAAGGCCCCCTGATTGCAGATAGGAGATGATTTCATCCCTTTTTACAGCCAGAAAAGGTCTTATTATTATATCCTCCCTTACCGGGCTCATAGCCGAAAGACCCATCGGGCCTGAACCCCTAAGGAGCCTCATAAGAACCGTCTCTGCCTGGTCGTTGAGATTATGGGCGACTGCAATCCGCCTTGCCCCGCACCTTTCCCTGACGCCTTCAAGAAATGCGTATCTGGCCTTTCTTGCCTGCTCTTCCTTTGACCCCCCGCCAGGTTGCGGCCCTTCTCTCCACTCATCGGTTTCAAGAGGGATATCATATAGCTTTGACAGGGATTGCATGAAACGGGTTTCCTCTTCATCCTCTCCGGACCTCAGGAGGTGGTTGAAATGGGCTATTACAAGGCTTATCCCGAGACTGTCTTTGAGTCGGTAGAGCACATCAAGCAGGCAGACCGAGTCAGGTCCCCCCGAGACCGCCACGACGACGATGTCTCCCTTCTCTATCATCCCATGGCGCAGGATGGCGCTTTGCGCCTTTTCGATAACGCTTCCTGCCTTTGACTTCCCATCCTTCTTCATAGCTGATCGTTTGGATTCCCTTCTGCTCAGACATATTAACAATCCATCATGACTATCACAATTGCTTTGAAAGGGATTGGATAAGGCGCATATCAGCCAGGCCCTCACGGCCTACAAGTGCAGAAGGCATCTGTACCCGTCAATTAATAAGACTCTGTGGCATAAGCTGTGGACAGTAAAGCTTTGATTTTTCCTTGTCGTTTAATTATATTTTCCCAAAATTGCCTGCCAGGCAATTTTGGCAACTATGATCGAAACACAAAAAAACAAAACTCGGCACCCTCGAAATGCAGCTTCTCTCATTCGCGCAGATGAGAAAGAAAGACATTCTTTAACGTGAAAATATCTCCGGTTAATTTTCATTGCTGTGCATGGCCGTTAGGCCATGAGCGTCTGGGTAAAAATGGTTTTGACAACGGGGCGCACTTTAAGGGATAGAGGGAACCCATGGATGAGCCAACGGCAATCAGTAGCGTTGACGATGTTTTCTCCTCCCGCTATAGTGATGTTTTTGCAGTGGATACAATACTTGGGGAGACATATTGGAGAAGGAAAGATTCTTTAAGGGACTGAGGGCGGTTTTCAATCCTTCGTCTGTCGCCGTTGTGGGGGCATCAGAGAAGCCAGCCAAGCTTGGCTTTCATGTGATGAAAAGCCTTACCCGGGGAGGCTATGAAGGGGCTATAATTCCGATTAACCCCAGCTCAACAGAGGTTATGGGCATAAAGGCCTATCCATCACTCACTGAGTATCCCGGAACCCCTGATATGGCGATAATAGTAGTGCCGGCAGCTCATGTCGCCTCCGTATTGGCGGAATGCGGGAAAAAATCCGTAAAGGGGGTAGTCCTGATCACGGCCGGATTCAAGGAAATTGATGATCCTTCAGGGGCGTTACTTCAGAAAGAAGTCGCCCTCCTTGCGGACAGTCTCTCCATCCCTGTGATAGGACCCAACACATTCGGTATAGTAAATCTGCACGCCCGCTTAAACGCATCATTTACACCGGAGTTTTCCCTTGTCAGAGCCGGCGGAGTGACCCTGGTAAGCCAGAGCGGTGGGATATCACACCTTCTGGGGTTCCTTGCCATGAAGCAGGGGATCGGGATGGCCAAGATCATAGGGCTTGGCAACAGGCTCAATGTGGATTTCGCAGACCTATTGCCTTTTCTTGCCGAGGATGAAGAGACAGGAGCCATCGCCCTGTATATAGAGGGTCTTGACAATCCCCGGCCTCTCCTTGAAGAGGCGAAGAAACTCCTGGGCAGAAAACCTGTAATCGCATACAAGTCCGGAGCAGGGACGAGGGGTGACGCCGCATCAAGGTCACATACGGGATCTCTTGCAGGAAGAGGAGAGATATATGACGGAGCGCTCCATCAGGCATGCATTGTAACGGTTAAGAGCCCTCAGGCCCTTCTTGACGCAGCACGGGTGCTTGCTTCATGCCCGGGACTCAAGATGAATACCGTAGCAATCCTCACCGGCCAGGCCGGGCCCGGCATGGCCGCCTCTGATGTGTGCGAGACCGAGGGCATGAAGATAGCCGTCTTTTCAACGCAGACACAGGAAAAGATCAATGCCCTTCTTCCGCCTCTTGCCATGAGGACAAACCCTGTTGACATGGGGCCAGCCTGGTACGACGCTCGCGCCATCGAAGGTATAGTCAGAGCAGCACTTGACGATGAAGCGGTAGGGGGAGCGCTCATCCTTATGATGTTTGCTTCGGCAAACAGAGATGTGCTTCCCCGCATAAAGGACTTTTTTCTTGAATGGAAGCAGAAAAAGCCTGTCATCACATGCTTTTCTGCGCCTGAAGGCATCTGGGATGAAGACATTAGGATATTGGAGGAGGCCGGAGCAATTGTAAACTTTCCGACTCCGGAAAGAGCCGCTTCCGCTATGTCTGTTTTAGGGCGCTACAAGACACTAACCCTCATGCCCTTTTGGGGCACAACGAAAGATGAAAATCACTCCCACCCCTCCCAGCCACTCGGCTGAGGAGGGATAAAGGGAGGGGATATTTGAAGATAAAACGAAACGCTTGGAGGTAGGACGTGGAAATAATAGAGAAAGCAAAGAGCGAAGGTAGATCAACACTTTCAGAACATGAATCCAAAGAACTGCTCAAGGCCTACGGAATCCCTGTGGCAAAGGAAAGGGAGGTCCTGGACGAAGACGCATTCAGAGCCGCGATCGCTGAGATCAAATTTCCTATGGTCATAAAGGCATGCGCCCCGCATCTGAGTCATAAGACTGAGAGGGGACTTGTAAAGGTAGATATTAGGAGTGAAAAGGAGGCCCTGGAGGCGTACAGCCATATCAAGGCTGAGACCGCGAAAGAGGGCGCAAACGTCCTTGTGCAGGAGATGGTCAAGGGACAGCGTGAGCTTGTGGCAGGCCTTACAAGAGATCCTCAGTTCGGGCCGTGTGTGATGTTCGGATTGGGAGGGATATTCACGGAGATACTTAAGGACGTGTCTTTCCGCGTGGCCCCTATTGAGATGAGGGATGCCCTTGAGATGATGAAAGAGATAAAGGGAAGAAAGATTCTTGATTCAGTGAGGGGCATGCCTCCGGTAGATCTTGAGGCTCTGGGAAAGATACTTATCACCCTGGGAAATATCGGTTTGGAAAATGATGAGATACAGGAGATAGACATTAATCCCCTGATACTAAAGGGCTCGGAACCCGTAGCGGTTGATGCACTTGTGGTTTTGGTCTCCTGATTCTATCGTTTCGCACAACATAGTTGATGGTCTCGTAAAAAGTCCAAAGTTGCCTATTTCCGCCATTGCGGCCAAGCCTGTCCCGGCCCCCGATCCGGGAGCCGGAATGAAAATGCTCCTTCGCTTTACTCCTTGCCCTTTACCGTCGAAACGTCGGGATGCGGCGGCATTATTTTTCTCCCTCGACGGGGGAGGGATGGGGTGGGGGTGATTTTCATCTTTCGTTGTGCCCCATCTGGGCATGGCTGTTAGTTGGCAATGGAATTGGAAAGGATATCGGATATGGGAAACTGGTTCAAAACAGCCCTTCTGCTGGGCGTGATGACTGTGTTCATAACCCTTATGGGACGCATGCTCGGCGGTCCACAGGGAATGTTTCTTGCTTTTATTATTGCTATGGGGATGAATTTTTTCAGTTACTGGTTTTCGGACAAAATAGTCCTGCGCATGTACCGGGCCAAAGAAATAGGGGCGAATGAATCTCCGGAGTTATACCGCATGGTGGAGGACATCACCCAGCGCGCCGGTCTTCCCATGCCGAGACTTTACGTCATCCCGGAGGCGGCTCCCAACGCCTTTGCCACCGGCCGCAATCCACAGCACGCAGTAGTGGCGGTAACGGAAGGACTCCTGAAGCTGATGGGAAAAGAGGAGACAAGGGGAGTGCTGGCGCATGAGCTTGCTCACGTAAAAAACAGGGATATCCTGATAGGTTCTATTGCAGCCACCATGGCTGGTGCGGTGATGATCCTTGCCAACATGGCCCGCTGGAGCGCCTTTTTCGGTGGAGCATCCCGCGACAATGAAGAAGGTGGAGGCGGGCTTGGAGTAATAGGAATCATTGCAATGTCCATCATCGCTCCCCTTGCCGCGATGCTCATCCAGATGGCCATATCAAGATCCAGGGAATATCAAGCAGACCAGACAGGAGCTTCCTTTGTCGGTCACGGCGAGGGTCTTGCGAGAGCGCTTGAGAAACTCGGGGCTTATTCCGGAAGGATACCGATGAAGGCAAGCCCATCAACAGCGCACATGTTCATAGTAAACCCGCTTTCAGGCAAGAGCCTTATGAGCCTTTTCTCCACTCATCCGCCCCTTGAGGAAAGGATAGCTCGCCTGAGGGGTTTATCTGGCTATGTAAGACCTGCCGAAAACGGAGAGAGAGGAGCGGAGGAAGCACAGAATTTCTGGAAGAATCTAAAGTAACTATTAGCCGGCAAGGCTCTTCATGCCATGGCAGCCGGAACCGCCTAAGATTTCATGGTTTTTTTAAAGCGAGCCGCAGGAGGCTGTGCGGTAGTCAGCATTGCGTCTCGGGTGTTTTGCTTCCGCTCTTGACTCGGCACTATACCCCTTCAAAGGATATGCCCGACAATATTCCCATGGGGGTTTTCTCTACTTGCTTTTTCATATCAATAAGATATTGAGGCCTTACATCGCCCTCCCAGCAGGGATATCCCCCGCGCCATACATAGCGTATAAGTTCCTGGAAGGAAACCCTGCTGAAGAGGTAAGGGCCAATGGAGGCCTGTTCCCCTGCCTCAGTTACTGAAAAGGCCAGGGGGATTTCTGAGGCGTATCCTGAGATGATCTCTTTAACAACAGGGCGCGTGGTGCTGCCGCCGGACTTTTGCTTGAATGCCTCGGGCAGCATCGGAAAAGGAAATCGTTTGTATAGCGCACCAATAAATCCCGTAAATCTTATTCCATGTATCGCGCCCATAAGATCGCCCACCATGGATGGGTCTTTTATGAAATAGGCATTGCATTGCCCGGCAAATCCCTTCCCGCCCAGTGAGGCAAGTTCGGATATGTTGCGGCAGAACTCATCGGCGAAGAAAAAATAGTTATCCAGGAGAAGCATATCGGATTCTATGTTGAAAAAACCGAATGCAACCGTTCCGTGTGAAAGAGACTGAAAGGCAAGGGGCATTATTTTTTCTCCTGCAGCATTTTTTTAATTTAATTGCGGGGTTCTTAATCCAGTGCCTTGCATCTCAGGGGCGAAAGCTCCGGAGCGAAAATAGGTTCCGCCAGTACCCCCGTTGATCACTGGGTTAACGCCTCAATGTTTGACACGGAAGGCGCTATTAGGTAGTGTCCATCCGGAAATGGCTATTTTCACCGATTTCGGCGTTGGGCTCAAATTTTAATCCTCGAAATACGTCAATGTATTCCTGTGGTTAAAA
>Ga0210028_1002406_pt1 | contig 14961 bp, 14 predicted proteins | sample CryGeymeta201513_FD_185468 | JGI IMG/M metagenome (GOLD analysis project Ga0210028, IMG submission 185468) | Groundwater microbial communities from Crystal Geyser aquifers in Utah, USA - Crystal Geyser metaG 2015-13 (SPAdes) (version 2) | ecosystem: Environmental > Aquatic > Deep subsurface >...
ACTCGTGATGGACGCAGCGTGTCCTGTCTTCTTTTCTTGCCGGATTTGGTTTCAACCAAATCAGGCCGCGCCTGCCTGCCCCCGGCAGGCGCGAAACGCGCCCGCCAGGCAGGCGCGGCCTGATTTTCAGCGTCTCGGCCAAGCCCAACCCCCCATGCCCTGCGGCCTCACGGCCTTCGGGCAAGGGACCGGGCGGCCTTGCCCCGCAAGGCCGCTGATCCGGTCCCGGTGCCCAAGACCAAGCGAAGTGTGGGTTGTCAAGTTTCCAGCAAACCGCATCATGCCCATCGGGCTGGCGGGGTGTCAGAACAGGCTGCCCTGATCGGGCGGGGCGCTGGTCTTGCGGCCTTTTGCCGGGGCTGCCCCAAGGCGCAGGCGGCCATCGTGGAATTCGATCTCGAGCGCCGCCGCGCGCTCGGCGGCAGTGCGCGAGGTGACCACCGCGCCGTCGCCGCGCACCACCGCAAAGCCGCGCCGCAGGGTCTGCGCGTAGCCCAGGGTCTGGCGGGTGCGCTCAAGCGCATCAAGCCGCAGCGCGAGGCTGCGCAAGCGCGCCGCCGACGCGGCCTGCAAGCGCGCATCCAAAGCCGCGAGGTCGGCCCGACCCCGCGCCACCGCGCGCCCGGCGTCAGTCAGGGCGCGCTCCAGCGCGGGCACCAGCCTTGCACCCAGTGAGTGCACCCGGTCGGCGGCGCGCTCGGCCATGCGCGCCTGCGCCTGCGCCAGCGCGCGCGCGCGCTCGGCCAGCCGCTCTCCACCCCGGCGCGCCAGATCGGCCAGCAACCGGGGCCGCAGCAGCGCCGCCACCGGATCGAGCCGTGAGCGCTGCCGCGCCACCGCCGCACCCAGGGCGTGCCCCAGCCGCCCCGACCACAGATCGAAGCGCTGTGCCGCCTGGGCGGCAAGGGTTTCAAGCCGGGGCAGCGCGCGGGCCAGATCGCGCAGCCGCTCGCCGCGTTGCCCCAGTGCGCGCGCCACCGCCTGCGCCAGCCGGGCGGCAAGGGTATCGAGCGCCGCCAGCAGATCGAGCCGCACCGGCACCGCGATCTCGGCCGCCGCCGTGGGGGTGGGGGCGCGCCGGTCGGCGGCGTAGTCGATCAGGGTGGTGTCGGTTTCGTGCCCCACCGCCGAGATCAGCGGAATGACCGATGCCGCCGCCGCCCGCACCACGATCTCTTCGTTGAAGCCCCACAAATCCTCGAGCGAGCCGCCACCGCGCGCCACGATGATGAGGTCCGGGCGCGGGATCGCCCCGCCCGGGGCAATCGCGTTGAAGCCGGCAATCGCCGCCGCCACTTCGGCCGCGCAGGCCTGACCCTGCACCGCCACCGGCCAGATCAGCACGTGGCAGGCAAAGCGGTCGCGCAGCCGGTGCAGGATGTCGCGGATCACCGCGCCCGAGGGCGAGGTGACGACCCCGATCACCCGCGGCAGATAGGGCAGCGCGCGTTTGCGGGCCGGATCGAACAGCCCCTCGGCGGCAAGTGCTACTTTGCGCGCTTCAAGCATCGCCATCAGCGCCCCGGCCCCGGCCAGCACCATCTCTTCGACGATCAACTGGTATTTCGATTGACCGGGAAAGGTGGTCATCCGCCCGGTGGCAATCACCTCCATGCCCTCTTCGGGGCGGGCCTGAAGCCGCGCCGCCTGGCCCTTCCAACTGATCGCGGCAATCACCGCGCGGTCGTCCTTGAGATCGAAGTACAGGTGCCCCGAGGCCGGGCGCGACACCCGCCCGATTTCACCACGCACCCGGATCAGGCCGAACCCGCCCTCGATCACCCGCTTTACCGCGCCCGAGAGTTCCGACACGGTGTATTCGGGGGCATTGGCGGGAGGGGGCGCGGGGTCTTCAAACAGATCGGACATCACTTGCCCCCGCCGTGGCGGGCAGCGAAGGCGGCTGTTGACCGGGCCGGGACAGGTTCAACCGTTCGGCGAGAGCCCGGGGCTGATGGTGCCGCGCAAAGGCGAGCGATTCCGCGATGATCGGGTATCAACTGCCGGGTGGCGGACCCTAGCAGCCGTCGCATTCGCCGCCCTCGCCGTAAAGCCACGCCGCAAGTTTGCCCTCGTGCAATGCGCGCAGATAGGCTGCGACCCCCTCGGGCGAGGTCAGATCGATGATCACGGCACCTTCCGAATTCTCGGCAAGAAACGCCGCCCCCGCCACCAGCGACGCCTCGGTGCGCGGGCCATAGCGCCCGTCGATCGCCCCCTCGTAAAGCCCGGCCCCCTGCAATTCCGTCTGCACCCGGCGCGCCTGATCGGGGGCCAGAGCGCTGAAGCTGGCACGCAGAAGCTCGGCCTGGGCCAGCAGCGGAACCGCGCTCAGGCCAAGCCCGCAGATCAGGGTGAGCAGCACAAGAAAACGTCGCGTCATCATCGCCTCCACTGATGAAATTTGCCGTGGCCCAGAATATCTGCCGCGCGCCCGGGCGCAACCGCTTTTGCCCCCCCGATCTGTTTGCTTGCCCTTGGCCTGCGGGCTGCCGTAAAAGCGGCGCACAGGCGACCGACCGGTCGCGGGGCGGGGGCAGCGGATGAACATCCTCATTCTGGGCGGCGGCGGGCGCGAGCACAGCCTGGCCTGGGCGATCAAGCAGAACCCCAAGTGTGATCGGCTGATCGTCGCCCCCGGCAATGCCGGCATCGCGCGGCTGGCGGAATGCGCCGATCTTGACATTCTCGACGGCGCGGCGGTGGTGACGTTCTGCGCCGAAAACGCGGTGGACCTCATCATCATCGGCCCCGAGGCCCCGCTGGCCGCCGGGGTCGCCGACGCCACCCGCGCGGCGGGCTTGCTGACCTTCGGCCCCTCGGCGGCAGCGGCGCAACTTGAGACCTCGAAAGCCTTCACCAAGGCAATCTGCGACGCCTGCAAAGCCCCGACCGCCGCCTGGGCGCGGTTTACCGATCCCGAACCGGCCAAGGCCTACATCCGCGCGCAAGGCGTGCCGATCGTGGTCAAGGCCGATGGTCTGGCGGCCGGCAAGGGCGTGATCGTGGCCGAGACCCTGCCCGAAGCGCTGGCCGCCATTGATGAGATGTTCGCGGGCGGCTTTGGCGCGGCGGGGGCGGCGGTCGTGATCGAGGACTTCATGGCGGGCGAGGAGGCCAGTTTCTTCGTGCTGACCGATGGCGTCGCGGCCCTGCCAATCGGCACCGCCCAGGATCACAAGCGCGCTTACGACGGCGATACCGGCCCCAACACCGGCGGAATGGGGGCCTATTCCCCCGCCCCGTGCCTGACCGACGCGATTGCGGCGCAGGCGATGGCCGAAATCGTGCTGCCGACGATTGCCGAGATGGCCCGGCGCGGCACCCCCTATCAGGGCGTGCTTTACGCCGGTCTGATGATCAAGGACGGGCGCGCCCGGCTGGTCGAATACAACGCCCGCTTCGGCGACCCCGAATGTCAGGTGCTGATGCTGCGGCTGGGGGCGCAGGCGCTCGACCTGCTGCTGGCCTGCGCCGAGGGGCGGCTGGCGGGGATGCAGGTCAACTGGGCCGACGACCATGCCCTGACGGTGGTGCTGGCCAGCCGCGGCTATCCCGGCCCTTACGCCAAGGGCAGCGCCATTCACGGGCTCGAGGCCCTGCCCGAAGACAGCTTTCACATGACCTTCCACGCCGGAACCCGCGCGCACGGCGATCAGATCATCGCCAGCGGTGGCCGGGTGCTGAATGTCAGCGCCCGCGCCGCCACCCTGGCGCAGGCCCGCGCCCGCGCCTACACCATGGTCGATGCGATCGACTGGCCCGAGGGCTTTTGCCGCCGCGACATCGGCTGGCGGGGGTTGTAAGGGGCGGCTGGCCGGGGCGGCGCACAGTCTGGCGCGAAGACTCGCCCCGCGTCGGGAACCGGCTGACCATTCTGGCGCCGGTGCCTCATCCCGCGTTCAGTGCCGTCGTCAACGACATGAACCGCCGCTACCCCTTGCCCGCCGGGGACGCGCATGATCGCTGCTCGAAGTCGTCAAATGCGATAGCCCTGGGGTTATCCTGTCAGCAGCTTCATGCTCTGGGCGGTCGAAGTGGAAACCGGAACCGAAGTCCGTTGCTACAAGTTAGTCGCGAACGGTCGGCCGCAGATGATCAACGATCCAGCGACCACGGCGGGTTGTGTCGGCCCGATCACCGCCCGGTGATGGCAACCTGACAGGACTGGTGCAGCAGGCGGATGAAGCGGTTGGATTCAAGAAACGCCGAATGCGCAAACCACAGTTTCATTGGCTCCATATCGTTCAGAATGATGGTGGCGACACCGCGGGTCTCGGGGCCGACGCTCCATTCCGGCACCACGCCATAGCCCAGACCGGCCTCGATCAAGCGGGTGACGCTGGTCGAGCCCGAGGCCGAGGTGTCGATGCGCGGCGGGGCGTGCAGCGCGCGGGCAAGAAACTCCAGCGCGCTGGTGCGCACCATCTGCCCGGCCTCGTAGGTGATGAAGGGGCGGTCGCGGAAAAACCCCAGATCCGGGGGTTTCCGGTTCGGGTCGGCGGGCGGCACCGGCCAATCCTGCGGGTAGATCAGCGCCAGCCTGTAGCTGCCCAGCAGGTGCTGGGTGATGCCGGGGTGGCTGAAGCTGCGCTCGGATACGGCGGCATCCAGCGCGCCTTCCATCATCATCTTTTCCAGCGTGGTGTCGCGCTCATAGAACGCCAGTTCGATATCGGGCGCCGCGGCGCGGAAGCTGCGCAGAATTTCGGGAAAGAAATGATGAAACAGCGCCTGCGGCACGCCGACCCGCAGCACCGAACGCACATCATGCAGCAGCACCGACAGCCGCGACAGGATGGTTTCCAGCTCGTCCCCCAGCGAGGCATGCAGCGCCCGGCCAAGCGGTGTCAGGGTGATCCGGCGCGAGCCCTTTTCGGCCTCGATCAGCCGCGCGCCATAAATCTGCTCCAGCCGCCGCACATGATTGGCCGCCGACTGATACGAGATGTTCAGCGCGCGCGCGGCCGCCGAAAAAGACCCGGTGCGCGCCACCAGATGAAAGGTCTGCAACAGCGAGATATCAACCCTGGTGCGCGTCTCGCCACGGCCTGTGGTGGCCCTTGGGGTGGCCATGGTCTGATCCTTCGGGTTCAGGCGGCACCTGCGGCGGGCCGTGCCGGATCGAGCAGATCAAAGAACGGGCTGGCGCGCAAGAGCGCCGGGCCGACGGCACCCGGCGCGATCAGGCCCCCGCCGCCCGGCATGGTGGTGCAGATCAGATCGGTCATGGCGCAGACATGGGCGGCGGTGGCGCTGCCGATGGCGCTAAGGCGATGCCCGGCCACGGTGGTGGCGTGCAGGAATTGCCGGGTCCAGATTTCGTCGCCAGCCAGGCTCGGGCGGATGCGCAGGGCAATCAGCACCCGGTCGTCGTCAGTTTTGGGCAGGGCGGTCATGAGCAGGCTGCGCAACTGGTAAAGCCGCCGTGAAAGCCCCATGTCGTCGAGCAGGAACTGCATGTAATCAAGATGGCCGGGATAGCGCAGGGTCTTGAAAACCAGACCGCCAACCCGACCGGCATGCGCGCGCGCCAGCGCGTCCAGACTGCCGGCGGTGGTGAAAGCCTCATAGGTGGCACCCGCCAGCGTCACCTGTTCGGCCTCGGCCAGCGGCGGCAGGGCGACCAGATCGCCGCCCCGGATCGCAAGGCAGGGGCTGGTGTATTCACCGATCAGCCCGTCGATGCTCCAGATATTGGCATAGCCAAGCCGGTTCACGGGATGGGTCGGCAGCACCCCGACAAACACCGTGATTTCCGCCTCGGGTCCGACCCGGCTCAGGGCTTCGGCGGCAAGGGCGGTGACATGGCCCGGCGCCAGCCCGCAGCCCGGCGCAAAGCTCAGGCCATGGCCGGGCGGAAGGCTGGCCACCAGCCCGGCCACGGCCTCATGGGTGGCGGCACTTTCAAGGATGTCGAGGTAGTGGGTGCCGCTTTCGTGCGCCAGCCGCGCCACATCGCGCGCCGGGGCCGAGGTGTCGGTCAGGATCACGGCGCGCACCGGCGCCAGCAACCGCCCCAGATCGTCGCGAAACCCCGACCCGCCCGGTGCCGCCGTGGCAAGGCCGTTGCGCGCGGCCAGCGCCAGCGCCTCGCTGTCAGGCGTTGCGATCACGGGGGCAAAGCGGCTGTCCTGCCCCAGCATCGCGGCAATGCGCTGGCCCATGCGGCCCGCGCCAAGGACAAGGATCGGGATCGGGTTCTGGTTCGGGGTCATGGCGTCCCCCTAGCCGTGAAAGCGGGACAGAAAGCCGCGCAAGCGCTCGGATGTCGGGTTGCGCAGAATCTGATCGGGGCTGCCCTGTTCGGCGATCCGGCCCTGTTCCATGAAGATCACCCGGCTGGCGACATCGGCGGCAAAACCCATCTCGTGGGTCACCAGCACCATGGTCATGCCCGCCGTCGCCAGCCGCCGGATCACCTCCAGCACCTCGCCCACCAGTTCGGGGTCAAGCGCCGAGGTCACCTCGTCCAAGAGCAGCACTTCGGGGCGCATGGCCAGCGCACGGGCAATCGCCACCCGCTGTTTCTGACCGCCCGACAGATGCGCAGGGTATTCTTGCGCCTTGTCGGCCAAGCCAACCTGGCCCAGCAGATCCAGGGCATGGGCCTCGGCTGCGGCGCGGGCCTCATTCAGCACCCGGATCGGGCCTGAAGTGATGTTGCCCAGCACGGTCAGATGCGGGAACAGGTTGAAATGCTGGAAGATCATCCCGACCTTGCGGCGCAGCTCGCCGGTGCCGATTGCCGGGGCGCGGGCGTGAAAGCGCGGGCTGACGGCGCGGCCCTGCACCAGCACGGTGCCGCCGGTCGGCACTTCAAGCATGTTGAGGCAACGGATCAGCGTCGATTTGCCCGAGCCGGACGGGCCGATCAGCCCCAGCACTTCGCCGGTCGCGAGGTCAAGGTCGATGCCCTTCAGCACCTCCAGCGCACCAAAGGATTTGCGCAGGCCGCGCACCGAGATTGCAGGCGTGATGGTGGTCATGGTTTCCCCGCTCAGTCGCTGCGCCGCATCCGGCGCTCGAAGTGATCCGCGATCTGGGTCAGCGGAAACAGCATGGCAAAGTAAAGCACCGCCGCCATGCTGTAGGCCTCTAGCGGGCGATAGGTTTCCGAAGTGACGACCGAGGTCATGTAGGTCAGCTCGGCAATCGAGATGGCGTAAAGCAGCGAGGTATTCTTGAGCTGGATCACCGACTGGTTGATGAAGGCGGGCAGCATGTTCTTGATCGCCTGCGGCATGATGATGTAGCGCATCGACTGCACCGATGACATGCCGATCGCCGCCGCCGCCTCGCGCTGGCCCTTGTCGATGGCGAGGATGCCACCGCGGAAGATCTCGGCGTAGAACGAGCCGACGTAAAGCGACAGCGTCAAGAGGCCCGCCGCGGTGTTGGAAATGGTGATCCCCAGGATCATCGGCAGCGCGTAATAGGCCCAGAGGATCTGCACCAGAAGCGGGGTGCAGCGAAACAGTTCCTGATAGCTGCGCGAGATCAGCCGCAGCCACCAGAACCGTGACAGCCGCGCGAAACAGGCGGCCAGACCAACCACGATGCCGATGAAGATCGAACCGGCGGTGTAAAGGAAGGTCACCCAGACGCCGGTGACGAACAGATCAAACGATTGGAAGATCGTGTAGAAATCCCAATGATACATGCGGCGCGTCTCCTGCGGGGCGAGCGTGGGGTGCGGGCCCGAAGGCCCGCACCGATGGCGTTTCAGCCGTTGATGTCAAAGCCCGCCGGCAGATCGTCAAGCCCGATGTTGAACGGCTCCAGCCCCTTCAGGATCCAGGTCTGGTTGTTGCCGACCCGACGGTTGTAATCGGCCCAGGCCGAGACGAAGCTTTTGAAGGTCTCGTCGGCGGCGTAGTTGATGCCGATCACCGAGGGCGACGACAGGATCGGGGTCGGGACATAGACCGCACCGACCGCCTCGTTCTTCTTGGTCATCACCATGCCGTTGAATACGGTGTTGATGATCGCATCGGCCTTGCCGGTGGCCACCGCCAGCACCGCCTCGTCACGGGTCTTGAAGCGCAGGATATTGGCCTTGGGCAGATAAGCCTTGGTGATCTGATCCTGCGACGAGCCCAGATCGACGGCGATGGTATAGGCCGGGTCATTCAGTTCGGCCCAGCTCTTGCCGCCCAGTTCGGGCTTGGGCGAGATGATCACGAAGCTGTTGTAATAGGTCGGCGCCGAAAAGCTGACCGACAGCGCGCGCTTGGGCAGCGCAGTCAGCGCGAAGGCCAGATCGACCTTGCCCGACTGCACGTCGAGAATCGAGTTGGCCCAACTGGATTCGACAACCTCCAGCGTCACGCCCAGTTCGTTGGCCATGTCCTTGCCCATCTCGACCACGAAGCCGCGCCATTCGCCGGTGCGCGGGTCTTTCGAGAAATAGGGGTCTTCGTTCAGGATGCCGGCAATCCGCAACGTGCCGCGCGCGTGAATCTCGTCCACCGTGGCGTTCTGCGCTTGCGCCGCCGCGAGGCTGGCACCAAGCACCAGCGCCGCGGCTGCGACCCCGTTCACCAGCTTTTTGAATAACGTCATCTGATCCTCCATGTTGATGCGGCCGGGCCGCGTTTACCGTTCCGCCTCGCTGCCTCAGGCCGGATCAGTTCAGACCACCCCGTTTCACGCTTTGGATCAATACAAGAAAGGGCTGTGTTGCTACAATAATGATTGTATCTTCACGCCATAACCGTCTCCATGGCAGCGTGTTGCGCCTCGTATTGCAAATATTATTGTATGTTTACGATTGTTTTTTGCATCGCCCAATGGCTTTCGCCAGCCTAGCGTAAGGCCGGAACAGCAACCCCGGAGCAATCCCTTGGCACCCACCCCCGAGTTTGACGTGGCCGTTGCCGGGGCTGGCATCGTGGGCGCGTCGGTGGCCTGGCACCTGGCCCGCGCCGGGCTGCGGGTGGCGGTGATCGATGCGACAGGGCCGGCGGCGGCAGCTTCGGGCGCGTCGGATGGCGCGGTTTCGGTGGCCTCGAAAAAGCCGGGGCCAATGGCGCGGCTGGCCTCGGGGTCGCTGCTTTACACGCGCGAACTGGCGGCGGGCGGCGTGCTGGCGGGGGCCTTTCAGGCCCGCCCGGCTTACGTTTTCGGCACCGGCGCGGTCGAGATTGCGGCGCTGGACGCGCTGATTGCCAAGCTCCACACGCTGGCCGGGCCGGTGCGGGTGGTGGGCGATGGCCCGGCAGCACTGTTGCCCGGCCTGGGTGATCAGGTGGAACGGGTGGTGGTGCTGGCGGGTGAGGGCCACATGCCGGGCCACAGGGCGGTGCGCGCCTATCTGGCTGCCCCCGGCATCACCCCGATCTGGCCCGCGCCGGTGGCGGGGTTCGAGGCCGACGCCACCGGGGTCACGCTTGATCTGGGCGGCAGGCGGTTGCGCGCCGGGGTTCTGGTGGCGGCGCTTGGGGTCTCGACGCCCGCGCTGTTGCCCGGCCTGCCGGTGCTGCCGCGCGCCGGGCAGTTGATCGTGACCGACCGTGGCCCTTGCGGCGCGCTGCCGGGTTCGCTGACCGCTGCCGCCTATCTGGTGGCCAAGACCGCCGCGGGCACCGCCCTGCCGCGACCGCCGGTGGTGATTGATCCGCTGGCGACCGGGCAATATCTGATCGGCTCGTCGCGCGAAGACCACGGTGATCCGTCGCGCGTCGATTTTGCCACCCTGCGGTTGCTGCTGGCGCGGGCGGTTGCCGCCTGGCCCGCGCTGCGCGATCGCCGGGTGATCCGCGCCTTTGCCGGGGTGCGCGCGGCGGTGCCTGACGGCTTGCCGATCGTCGGGCCGCTGCCCGATGTGCCGCGGGTGATCGTGGCGACCGGGTTCGAGGGCGACGGTATCTGCCTGTCGGCGCTGATCGGGCGCGAGGTGGCGCTGATGGCGCAGGGGCTGGCACCGGGCGCCGAATGGGCCGCCGATCTGGCCGCGCTGTCGCCCGCGCGCTTCACGGCCCTGCGGCGCGAGGGCGTGGCATGAGCGGGGTGATCCACTGGCAGGGCCGCGCGCTGCCCTACCGCGCCGGCGAAAGCGTGGCCTCGGCGCTGCTGCGGGCCGGGGTGTTCAGCTTTGGCCGTGCCGCCACCGGCCAGACCCTTGCGCTGTTTTGTGGCATCGGCCAATGCCAGGGCTGCCTGATCCGTGAGGGTGGCCGGGTGACCGAGGCTTGCCTGCTGGCTTGCCGCGACGGCATGGTGCTGACCCCGGCCGCAGGGGGCGATGATGTCTGAGCGCCCGGTTGTGGTGGTGGGGGCGGGGCTGGCGGGTCTCGCGGCGGCAACCGAGCTGGCGCGCGCCGGGCTGGTGGTGCTGGTGGTCGATCAGGCGCAGGCCGCAGGCGGAGCGGTGCATCGCCAGCCGCTGGAAGGGGTGGCCGCGGTCGCGTCGGCTGCCCAGGCCCGGCGCTGGTCTGGGGTGATGGCCGGGGTGCAGGCGCAGGGCGCGCGCATCACCCTCCGTTGCGGCACCCGCTTTGGCGGGGTCGATCACACCGGGGCGGTGCTGCTGAGCGGCGCGCTGAACGCGCTGATCCGGCCGCGCGCGCTGGTGCTGGCGGTTGGGGCGCGTGAGGCGGTGCAGCCGCGCCCGGGCTGGACATTGCCGGGCGTGATGACGGCCGGTGCGATCCAGACCCGGATCAAGACCCTGGCCGAAGCCCCGCCGGGGCGGGTGCTGCTGGCCGGTTCCGGCCCGCTGCTGCTGGCGGTCGGGGCCGAGATGTGTCGGCTTGGGCGCCCGCCGGTCGCGCTCATCGAGGCCGCCCGCCCACTGCAGCCGCTGGCCGCCCTTGGCCTGCCGCTGGCCTATCTGGCCGAGGCGGCGGGCTATCTGGCGCGGCTTTTGCGGGCGCGGGTGCCGCTTTACTGGGGCGCGCATCTGACCCGGATCGAAACGGGTGAGGCCGGGCTGCTGGCTCACTTTGATACAAGCAAGGGCCCGCGCCGCATCGGTGCCGAAGTGATTGGCCTGCACGATGGCATCCGCCCCAATGACGCCGGGCTGACCGCCAGCGCCGCCCTGCCGGTGCTGCGGCTTGGCGATTGCCGCGAGGCTTTGGGGGCGCGCGCCGCGCTGGCCGATGGAAGCGCGGGCGGGGCGGCACTGGCCGCGCGCCTGCTGGGGCGTGCCGCGCCGCCCGCCGCACCCGAACTTGACCGCCAGCGCGCCGCCCAGGCCCGGCTGGCGCGAATATATGCCCATGACGGTGCGGCGCGGCTGGCCGATCTGCCCGATGATACCGTGATCTGCCGCTGCGAAATGCGCACCCTGGCCGATCTGCGCGCCCTTGGCCCCGCCCCCACCGCCCGCGCGTTGCGGCTGGACGGGCGGTTTGCGATGGGGGCCTGTCAGGGCCGGTTCTGTGCCGAATGGGTGGGGCGGATCATCGCCCCCACCACCGCGCCGCAGCCCATCGGGGCCACGCGCTGGCCCACCCGCCCGATTGCCGTGGCCGATCTGCTGGCCGCGTCCGAAGACCTTGAAGGAGAGACCGAATGACCCTTGCCACCCCGATGCGGGCCACCGCTGCGGCGCAATTTGCGGTCCGCAACCCGTGGTCCGGCGCGCTGCTGGCCAGCCTGCCGGAAACGTCACCGGCGGATATTGCCGCCACCGTCGCCCAGGCCCGTGCCGCCGCTGCCGGCTTTCGCGCCTCGACCCCGTATCAGCGCCGCGATCTGTTGAACCGGCTGGCCGATCTGATCGCCCGCGACGCCGAGCCGATGGCGCAGACCATCAGCGCCGAGATGGGCAAGACCATTCACGAGGCGCGCGGCGAGATGCGCCGGGCACAAAACACCCTGCGGCTGGCGGGCGATGCCGCAACCTTCCTTGACGGTGAAGTGCTGCACTGCGCGGTGGTGTCGGGCGGGGTGGATCGGCAGGCGGTGGTCACCTACGTGCCTTCCGGGGTGGTGGCGGCGATCACGCCGTTCAACTATCCGGTCAACCTGCTGTGCCACAAGCTGGGTCCGGCAATCGCGGCCGGCAATGCGGTGGTGGCCAAACCCTCGCCCAAGGCACCGCTGGCCGCCGACCATCTGGTGGCGCTGACCATCGAGGCGGGCTTTCCCCCCGATCTGGTGCAGATCGTCCATGGCGGGGCCGAGGCGGCGCTGGCGCTGGCGCGCGCGCCGATTGATCTGCTCAGCTTTACCGGCGGGCGTCATGCCGGGCTGGCGCTGAAACGCGCCTCGGGTCTGGTGCGCTGCCTGATGGAGCTGGGCGGCAACGATCCGCTGATCGTGCTGGCCGACGCCGACCTGGATGCCGCCGCCGCCACCGCGATTGCGCAGCGCTTCGAGATTGCCGGGCAAAGCTGTGCGGCGGTGAAAAAGCTTTATGTCCACCATGCGGTTGCGGTCGCGTTTAGCGACCGCCTGCGGGCCAGGGTTGCGGCACATCGCTGTGGCGACCCCGGCCTCGACGCGACCCAAATGGGCCCGGTGATCGACGAAGCCGCCGCCGCCGACATCCTCGCCCGGCTGGCCGAGGCCCAGGCCGCCGGCGCGCGCCTGCTGGCGGGCGGCACAAGGCAAGGCACACTGGTTGCGCCGACGCTGATCGCCGATGTGCCGCCGGACTCGCGGCTGTTTGCCTCGGAAACCTTCGGCCCGGTGCTGGCGCTGCGGCGCTTTGAGGACACGGATCAGGTGATGGCCGAGATCAACGCCTGTGATTACGGCCTGCAAGCCGGGGTGTTCAGCAATGATCACGCCGCGATCCGGCGCCTGACGCGGGGCTTGCAGGTGGGCGGCGTGATGGTCAACGAGGGCCCCGACTTTCGCGCCGAGCATGTGCCGTTCGGCGGCATCAAGGGCTCGGGCCTGGGCCGCGAGGGGGTGCGCATCGCGCTGCGCGAGATGTCGGAAACCCGCGTGGTGATCGACTGATGGCAGCGCTTCGGATCAACGTTCTGGGGGCGGGCGGCAAGGTCGGTCGCGAGGTTCTGGCACAGATTGCGGCGGATGCGCGCTTTGCCCTGGCCGAGGCGATCGGTGGCCGCGATGGCGCGGCACTGGCCGCCGCACGGCTAAGCGGCGACGTGCTGGTCGATTTTTCGACGCCGGCGGCGGTGATGGCACTGCTTGACCGGCTGGATGGCAATCCGCTGGCGCTGGTGATCGGCACCACCGGCTTTAGCCCCGAACAGATGACGCGGTTGCGCGCCGAATCCGCCCGCCGCCCGCTGCTGATCGGGGCCAATTTCACGCTTGGGTTTGAAGTGTTCCGCAGCGCCTGTCTGGCGTTGGCGGCTGCCCTGCCCGAAGCGGAGCTGACGGTGGCCGAGACCTACAACGCCGCCAAGAAACCCGCGGCGTCCGGAACCACCCAAGGGTTGGTGGGCGAGTTGGCCACGCCACAGCGCGCCGTTGCGACCGAGATCAACCGCATCGGTGATACCCCGGGCATCACGACCCTGCGCCTTGGTCTTGGCGTGGCCGACATCAGCCTGTCGCTGGCCGTGCATTCCCGCGCCGCTTATGCCGCCGGTGCCCTTGCCGCCGCCCGGTGGCTGGCCGGGCGGGCCAGCGGCCTTTACCACCCCGCCGACATTGCCCCGCCTCGCTTGCCATGAAAGGCAGACCATGACCGACCGCAGCCGCCTTGACGGTGTCTTCACCGCCCTTGTCACCCCGTTCACCGATACCGGAGCCATCGACTGGCCGGCCTTTGACGCGCTGATCGAGCGCCAGCTTGCCGCCGGCATTGCCGGGCTGGTGCCGGTCGGCACCACCGGCGAGGCTGCGACACTTGCGGATGACGAGGCGCTGGCCCTGATCACCCGCACTGTCAAGCGGGTGGCGGGGCGTGCCTATGTGCTGGCCGGCACCGGCAGCAATGTGACCGCGAAATCCATCGCGGCCAGCCGCCGCGCCGCCGATGCCGGAGCCGACGGCGTGTTGCTGATCACACCCTATTACAACAAGCCCAGTCAGGCCGGTCTGGTGGCCCATTTCAGCGCGATCGCCGCCGCCACCCCGGTCGATGTGATGCTCTATTCGGTGCCGGGGCGCACCGGCATTGCGATTGCGCCCGAAACCGCCGCCGAACTGGCCGCCACCTGCCGCAATATCGTGGCGATCAAGGAGGCGGGTGGCGACGTTGCCCGTGCCACCGCGCTGCGTGCCGCCTGCGGGCCGGATTTCGTGGTGCATTGCGGCGACGATGCGCTGGCGCTGGCGTTCTTCGCCCTGGGTGCGCGCGGGCTGACCTCGGTGCTGTCGAACTATGCCCCTGCCGAATGCGTGGCCCTTTATCGGGCGTGGGCTGCGGGGCAGCTTGAAGCGGCACTGGCGCTGCATGACAGGCTGGCACCGCTGACGGCCGCGATGTTCGTTGAGTCCAGCCCCAGTCCGGTAAAACGCGCGCTGGCACTGGCCGGGCACATGCGCGACGCGGTGCGCCTGCCGCTGGTGCAACTGTCGCCGACGGCCGACGCTGCCTTGCGTCATGAGTTGGCGCGGTTCGCCGGGTTCCCGGCAGGTGGCAAAGCGATGTAGGAACAGCGCCCGGACCCGGCGCAGCCCGTCGCCGCCAGCGCGATGGGGTGGAGGCTGCTCTGCCCTGACGGCATCGCGCTGTGCCAACGCGTGGTGTCAAAACCCAAGCAAGGACAGGGCATCCCTGAAGAAAGTTGGCATTATCGCCGTTGATCTGGCAAAGAACGTGTTCCAGTCGCACGGGGCAAAGGCCGGCGACCGCCGGTTCTCACCATGATCGTATCCCGCCGCGTGGTCTGGCTCGCTGGTAGCGAAGCGACCTTGTGCCGCAAGGATGCCCGGTCCCGCGCCTGAGGGCCAAAGGCCTCAGGGCAAGGGGCGCTCGCCTCAGCCGCGCGCCAGCAGGGCCTCGATCTCGGCCCTTGCGGGCATCGACGGCGCGGTGCCGGGGCGGGTGACGGAGATTCCCGCCGTGGCCGCCCCGAACCGCAC
>Ga0210028_1002419_pt1 | contig 14910 bp, 12 predicted proteins | sample CryGeymeta201513_FD_185468 | JGI IMG/M metagenome (GOLD analysis project Ga0210028, IMG submission 185468) | Groundwater microbial communities from Crystal Geyser aquifers in Utah, USA - Crystal Geyser metaG 2015-13 (SPAdes) (version 2) | ecosystem: Environmental > Aquatic > Deep subsurface >...
AACTGTTATTACCCCTGATGGTACTAAAACTGTTATTACCCCTGATGGTACTAAAACTGTTATTACCCCTGATGGTACTGGTACTCCATCACCTATATCTCCACCACCTCCTCCTACTTGTAGTGTTTCTCTCACTGCTTCTCCTAAAATTGTTCTTTTAGGAAGATCATTAACTTTGACTTGGAGCATGAATGACGCCTGTTCTGGCTGCAAAGCTTTATGTAGTTATTCTGATGATACTAATGCTTATCCTCAGTGCGGCCCTGAATGGAAAGGGTTAATCTCATCAACCTCAGGAAGTAAATCTGTGACTCCCCAAGCAAAAGGTACCTATACTTATACTATTAGCTGTAATGGTGGTACTGCTGAAGCTACTGTTACTGTCCAAGTTATTCTTGCTCCCTGGTGGAGAGAAATTATTCCTAATTTACTTCCATTTCTGAGAGGAATGATTAGATAAAAATAATACATAGAAATACAATAGAAATTCAGTTGTGACAAATAATAACAAAAAAGGGTGAGAGAAAATCTTACCCTTTTTGTTTAAAAACCAATCTCTAACGGCACGACATTGCATTTAAGTGATTATACGATACTTCCAACAATTGATGAAAAACCAGATTTATGCTAAAATTGGATTGTAGTCAAGATCAAAGAATATGCGACAAAATCGGTTAAGTAAAACAATTTTTTGGGATTATGATTTGAGTAAGGCAAATTTATCTAATCCCAAAGTGAAAATTTGGTATTTAAACCGTAAACTTCAATTCGGCGATTTTTTTGGCATCACTAAGGCTGATCTGCAAAAATATTTACCTCAACTTAATATTAGCCCCAGTTTAAAAGAATTACTTCAAAACTATCTTAAATAAAATGTCCGATATAAAGCTTTCTAAATTGCAGAAAGAAGTTTTAGGTTTTTTTGGTAAAGATATTCTCGGCAAAAATTTTTACTGGACTGGTGGCACCCTTCTTGCCTATCAGTATTTTCATCATCGGTTATCAGTTGATTTAGATTTTTTTTCTAATGATTTATTTGATGATAACCAGTATTTGGAATTTATTAACCGTTTAAAAAGATATGTGGGTGCAGAAAGAATTACTTTTACTCTTCAATACAATCGTCGTCTTTATCTCGTTGAACGCGGCAAAGAAATTTTAAAACTTGAAATGGTGTTTTTCCCTTTTTCTGCGATTGAAAAACGAAAAACCCTACCCGAATTTTCTTTGAAGATTGATTCACTTACTGATATTATTGTCAATAAAACTTTATCAATCTATCAGAGAAACGAGGTCAAAGACATTTACGATCTTTATTGTTATTTAACTAAGCATCCAAAATATGATTTATTTAAACTTATTGATTTAGTTGAAAGGAAATTTGGCGTAGCTATTGAACCAGTGCTCTTGTTAGCTAAAATCAATGGATTAGCTACAAATCTTGATAATCTGCAACCTCTTTTAGTTACTCGGCAGCCCGAATTGGCAAAAAAAATAAAAGCATTCTTTCAACATGCTTTTAATCTTTTTGTTAAGAAGAGAATTAAATAGTACCGAGAGGACAATGCCTTATGAATTTAGAATTCACCCGCCCAAATTTTTCCAAGAAAAACTTAGGCGGGTTAAAAAATCTTGGTAAAAATACTGATCCTTTAAAAGAAGAAAAGAAAAGCCCAATGAAAGGTTTAATCCATCGTTATCCTAATCGGGTGTTAATTTTATTAACTCTAAATTGTGCTGCTTATTGCCGATTTTGTTTTAGAAGAAGGATAGTTTCAGACATTGAAAAAGGTATTTTGAGCAATAGTGATTTAGAAAAAATTATTTCTTATATCGAGCGGAGCGAGAAACAAGGTTCTGGAGCGAAGCGAACAGGTTCTTATATTAAAAAACATCCCAAAGTCAACGAAGTAATGATTTCAGGAGGCGATTCTTTGACCCAACCAAAAGTTTTAGAGCATTTTCTTAAGAAGATTAGTCACTTAAAACAAATTGAAGTGATGAGAATTGGTACACGGTTGCCAGTTAGCGATCCAAAGCAAATTAATAGTAATATTTTAAGGATTTTAAAGTTAGTGAAAAAACAGCCGCTTTATTTATTGCTTCATTTTGAACATCCTGATGAATTAACTCAAGAAACTAAAAAAGCCGTTCAAAAATTGCGTTCAACCGGAGCTATTTTATTATCGCAATCAGTTTTTCTCAAAGGGATTAATGACCAAGTCAGTGTTTTAGAAAAACTATTTGAAGAACTAGTAGCTTTAGGTATCAGGCCTTATTATATTTTGCATAATGATGAACCAAAAGGAACCAAGCATTTTACTGTTGATTTCAAAAAAGAGAGGAAAATCATGACAGCCTTGAGAAAACGAATCAGCGGTTTAGCTTATCCAACTTATGTTTATGATGAGCCAGAAGGAACCTGCAAAGTGCCTTTGCCTTTGGATTTTGATTACTCGTTTATTTACCCGCCCAAATTTTGTTTCACAAAACTTAGGCGGGTAAAAAAGAAAAACGGCTTTTAGCCGTTTTTTAATAGTGCCGAGGGAGGGACTCGAACCCTCAAGACCTTACGGTCAATAGATTTTGAATCTATCGCGGTTTCCAGTTTCGCCACCTCGGCTTTTTTGTATTATATAGTAGAAAAACTTTAAAAGTCAAAGAATCGATAATGAATCTAATTCTTTTTAGTATAGTAAGGAACTGAAGTGTTATCTTGATACTCGCAATTTCTTTTCGGAAAATTTTTACTTAGTATCTTTAAAAAGTTGATTTAATTTGAGTTTCACTTCATTTGTTATTTTACTAAGATAATCTTGATAGCTTGGCACAAATTTTAACTTATTTTTCTCTAATACATATAAACAAGTAAGTTCAGCTTGCTCTATAAAATATCGATCATGGGAAACTAAAATTACTGTTCCAGTATACGTTTTTAGAGTTTCCTTTAAGGCCTCGATTGCTTCAAGATCAAGATGATTTGATGGTTCATCTAAAACAAGAATATTGGAACCAATAGCTGCAAAATAAGATAGGAGTAATCGTGCTCTTCCGCCGGGGCTCAGTTTTCCAATTTTCTTTTTGGTTTCATTCAGTGAAAAATTGAAATGTCGAAGCAAAGAGTAAGTTTGCTCATTATTAAGCTGCGCTTTGTCTTTGAGAAATTGAAATAGGGAAAAATCACGGGGAAGATTTTCATGTTCTTGCATTAAATTTCCGAATATAATAGAGGGGCTTCGTATCACTTCTCCTTTTATAGGTTTAAGTTCGCCAGTAATTGTTTTAAGAAGAGTTGATTTTCCTGAGCCATTAATACCTAAAATACCAATCCGCGATCCGTATTCTATTTCTAAATTTATAGGTTCAGTTTTAAATCCATCTTTATAACCAGCAACTACCTCTTTTAAACGGATACAACTTTTAGTTTCGTTTTTCTGAGCTCTAAGAGGGATAGTAAGAGGTAGCCGTTCTTGCGGTTTTTCTATTTTCTCCATTTGCTCTAGTCGTTTTTCAACTGTTTTTGCGGCTTTTGATGATTTAGCTGCCCGATCGCGTCGGACTCCACGTGAATATTTATCGTGGTCTGAAACATCTTGATTAGCACCACTTTTTGCCCATTCTTTTTTCTGGCGAGCAGTCTCTTTTAACCGTTTTATTTCTTCTTGTTGAAGGCTATAAAGTTTTTTCTGTTCCTGGAGTTGTTTTTCTTTTACTTCGAGGTAATTAGTGTAACTTCCTGTATAAGTAATTATTTGTCTAGAATACCACTCTATTTCAAAAACTTTAGAGGCCACTTTATCAAGAAATCTACGATCGTGGGAAACAATAAGACAGGTAGCTTTGGATTTAAGAAGAAAGTTTTCGAGCCAAATTAGGGCTGGCAGATCCAAATTATTTGTAGGTTCATCTAGTAGGAGAATATCAACTCCTTTTAGTAAAATACCAGCCAACGCCACTTTATTTTTCTGACCACCACTTAGATGTTTAAGAGATGTACTCGGCGTGATATCCGTTAGTTCAAAGCCTTTTAATATCATTTTCATACGATGTTCAAAAGCATAACCATCAAGATGAACATAAAGATTTTGAAGATTAGAATACTCATCTAGTTTTTTCGGATCGGTTAGATTAGATTCAAGCTTTTGCATTTTTTCTTCAAGTTCTTCAAGTCCAGAGACTCTTTTAAGATATCTTTCAATCGTGTTGTTTTGAGAGATGTCTATTTCTTGGGGCAGATAACCGATACAGGTATTACTGGGAAGTTCTATAGTGCCACTATCTGGTTTTTCAATGCCAGCAATAATTTTGAGTAGGGTTGATTTTCCAACTGCGTTTGCTCCAACTAAAGCCGCTTTCTGACCGGTTGTTAATGAAAAACTAATGTCAGAAAGAACGTTGGACACTCCATAGCTTTTACAAATGTGTTTTACAGTGATCATGTTAATCACCTCCTCTTATTTATTATTTCTATTATATTATACTATCATTTATTTTCAAAGAACTATTGCAATAAAAGAGCTGTTTTTAAAAGAAGTATTTTTTGGTTAAATTTTAGCGTAAATAAGTGATATAATGACAATAAACTTGTTGTCAATTCATTACTTTTATATAATAAGGTATAAAAGCATATATGTCAAGAATGAGAGGGGAATAAAAAACTTTAAAAATCAAAATAAAAGAAATTTATTGAAATTAATAGAAATTCACAGAAATTTATAGTATAATAAGATTAATGGCAGAAATTATTGCGATTTGTAATCAAAAAGGGGGCGTGGGAAAAACAACAAGCTCAGTAAATTTAGGAGCTTATTTGGCGGCTTTTGGCAGAAAAACTTTAATCGTTGATTTTGATCCTCAAGCTAATGCTACTTCTGGTTTAGGTATTAATTACGTCAAGTTAACGAAAAATATTTATCATAATCTAATTTTTGGTTTTTCTTTGGAAGAGACCATCCAACAGACGCCTTTATTTGGTTTGGATATTTTACCAGCTTCTCCGGAGTTAATTGGAGCGCAAGTGGAATTAAATTCTTTTGAGGATAAAGAGCTTCGTTTAAAGCAATTGCTTAATTATGTCCAGAGTCAATATCATTATATTTTGATAGATTTACCGCCATCTTTAGGGCTTTTAACAGTTAATGGTCTAGTAGCAGCTGATTATGTTTTAATTCCTATTCAAACTGAATTTTTTGCCTTGGACGGCCTCTCGCAATTGATTAATACCATTGATTTGATTAGGAGGAATTTGGGCAAAGATTTAAAAATCTTAGGCGCAGTTTTAACTTTATATGATAAACGAAATAGATTGGACAGATCAGTGGCTAAAAATATTCTGCGTCACTTTCCGGGTCATGTTTTTAATGTTATTATCCCGAGAAATATTTCCTTAGCTGAAGCACCAAGTTTTGGTCAATCAATTTTGCAATATAATCCTCATTCTGAAGGAGCAAGAGCTTATAGGCAATTAGCAGAAGAAGTGATAAAAACATTGGAATCTAGAATTAAAAATTGACTGCGTAGCTGTCATTGCGAGGAGGCCGAAGGCCGACGCGGCAATCTCAATGAGATTGCTTCGTCACTTACTTCGTTCGCTTCTCGCAATGACTAATGTTTAAAATTAAAAATTAAAAATTCCTCCCATATGGATAACAATCCTTCCTTGGGACAAGGGCTCAACGCCTTAATTCCTCCTAAAAAACAAAATTCCTCTCAATTAGAAGAAAGAATTAATCATAAGGTCAATGAGAGCGTGTCTCATTTTCCTTCTGATTTAATTACCCAAAAACCCTTAGAAAATTTAAGAGAAGATTTTAAAGCAGATTTTAAAGCGGAGATAACTCCAGAACAAACAAAAAGACAATCCTTTCAAGAAACTTTTCCTCAAGAAAAACCAAAAGTCGTTGAAGAAAAAATATTTCAAATTGAAACTGATAAAATTAAATCTAATCCTTATCAACCGAGACATCTTTTCACCGAAGATTCTTTAAAAGAATTAGCCGATTCCATTAGAGAATTCGGAATTCTTCAACCACTACTCGTAACAAGAGTAGAAAAAGAAACAGAAAAAGGCACTGAAGTTGAATATCAATTAATCGCTGGAGAAAGGCGATTAATGGCAGCCAAAATGATTGGTTTAATAACTGTGCCAGTGATTATCAGAAGGCCTATAGAAGAACAAAAAAAGTTAGAAATGGCTTTGATTGAAAATATTCAAAGAGAAGATTTGGGGGTTATTAGCAAGGCCAAAGCTTTTGAGCGTTTAATTAATGAATTTGGTTTGACTCAGCAGGAGTTAGCCAGTCGCATAGGAAAAAGCCGAGAAGTGATTGCCAATACCTTGCGTCTTTTGCAACTTCCTCTGGAAGTCCAAAAAGCCATCGAAGAAGGATTAATTAATGAAGGTCATGCCCGGGCTATTTTACTTTTGAATAATCCAGAGAAAAGAAAACTATTTTTCAAGGAAATTCTTTCAAAAAATCTCTCTGGCAGAGAGGCCATGGATTTAGCTCAAAGATATTTGACCTTAGAGGGAAAAACAAATAATTTTTCTCAAAAAAGAAGACAAAATCTTTCTACTGATCCCCAGGATTTAGAATGGAAGGAAAAATTGGAAGAATATTTTCAAATGCCGGTTTTCATCAAGAAAAAAGGCGAGAGGGGAGCGATTGAAATCAAATTCTTTACGGAAAAGGATTTTGATACGATTTTAAAGAAGCTTTTTCCTTCTTAAAATTTCTTCAATTTTCTTTTTCGTTTCTGACATTTTGACAAACTCTAACCAGGAAGAAGAAGGCATCTTCTTTCTTTTTTTAATAATAATTTCTACTATTTCCCCAGACTGCAGTTTATAATCTAAGGGAACCAATCTGTCATTAATTTTAGCCCCGGCAGCTTGATTACCTATATCAGTATGAATTTGATAAGCAAAATCAATGGGCGTGGCTCCGTCAGGCAGATCAATAATATCGCCTTTAGGGGTTAAGACAAAAATTCTGTCTTTGAAAAAATCCACTTTTAAAGCATTTAAAAATTCTTTGGAATTATAAAATTTCTTTTGCCACTCTCTTAATTGATTTATCCAATAAAAATTTTTAGGAGGATAAAATTTCTTCCTTTTTTTGTATCCCTTGGTATTTTTTAAGGATCCGTAAATCCAGTGAGCGGCAATACCCCATTCTGCCTCCTCATCCATTTGAGGGGTTCTGATTTGAATCTCCACTATCTTTCCACCTTGAGCAAAGACAGTGGTGTGGAGGCTTTGATAGCCATTAGGTTTAGGAAGGGCGATATAGTCTTTGAAACGACCAGGCACAGGTTTCCACATTTGGTGGATAATACCCAAGGCCCCATAGCATTCTTCTACATTGGGCATAATAATTCTCATGGCTACTAAATCATAAATTCTTTTAATATCCATTTCTTCTTTTTGGAGTTTCCGCCAGATACTATACAAATGCTTAGCCCGAAATTTTATCTTTTGAGGATTTAAATTATTTTCTTTTAATTTTTTCTGGAGCAGGGGAATTAATTCTTTGAGATAATTTTCCAATTCCTCTCTTCTTTTTCCCACTATTTTCCGAGTTAATTTGTATTCCTCAGGAAAAATATAAGGGAAGGCGAGATCTTCTAATTGGGCTCCAATATCTGACATTCCTAAACGGTAGGCTAAGGGGGCGAGAATTTCTAAAGTTTCTAATGACTTTTCTCTTTTTTTGCTTGAGTCCAGGGGCCATAGTGTTTTCATATTGTCCAGGCGATCAGCTAATTTAATCAGGATAATTCTTAGATCTTTAGCCATGGACAAAATCATATTTCTAAAATTTTCTTTTTCCATAGTATTATCCTCTTTACCTTCCACATACTTAATTTTATTAACCTTTGTTAATCCATCAACTAAAAAAGATATCTCTTCATTAAACTGAGATTTAATTTCAGAAACAGGAATTTCACAATCCTCTACTACATCATGAAGGATACTGGCAATAACGGCGTTAATCCCTAATTTCATCTGACTGATACATAGAGCCACTCGCAATGGATGATTGACAAAAGGTTCTCCAGACTTTCTTTGCTGTTCAGAATGGGATTTTTCAGCAAAGTCAAAAGCTCTCTCTAATAAGTCCATTTCTTTTTCATTTGCAAAATCCTTAAGGTTCTGGATTATTTTCTGTTTTAGGGATTTCATAATTACAATTACGATTAGAGCATTTGATTTTAGCTTTGGTTTCTACGAGAAAACTGCTGCATTTTGGACAATTTTCTCCAGTAGGTTTTAGAGAAGAAGCAAAATCACAATCTGGCCAACGGGAACAGGCATAAAACATTTTTCCTCTTTTATTTCTTTTGAGGACTACTTCGCCCTCGTGGCATTTTGGGCATTTTATATTTAATTTCTCGTTATTATTCAGAGATCTGGTATATTTACATTTGGGCCAATCAGAACAGCTGATAAATTTACCATATTTACCCCAGCGAGTAATCAAGGGTTTTCCACATAGAGGGCACTTTTCCTCTAACTGAGTAATTGGTGAAACTTCTTCTTTGGAGACCTCGTCATATTTATTTAATAAATTCTTTTTAAAGGGAAGATAGAAATCTTCAATAGCTTTTTGCCAGATTAATTTACCCTGGGCAATGTCGTCTAATTTTTCTTCTATTTGAGAAGTAAATTGATAATCAACAATGGTTTCAAAATGTTTGACCAGAAGATCATTAACGAGAAAACCAATTTCTGTTGGAGCTAAAGCCTTATTCTCATCTCTTAAAATATAACCTCTTTCTTGAAGAACAGAGATAATAGGGGCATAAGTTGATGGTCTGCCAATGCCATAAGCCTCTAAAGTTTTGACTAAAGTAGCATCGTTATAACGAGGAGACGGTTGGGTGAAATGTTGCTTGATAAAAATCTCGTTAATTTTTATTTCTTCTTTTAAAGTAAAATGAGGGAAAGTGTTTATTAACTCTGGCAATTTTTGATAGGAATAAATTTTTAAGAAACCGTCAAAAATTAAATGATAAAAATTTGCCTGGAATAGATAACTATTTTTCTTTGCTTGGGTTTCAATTAAAAGGGAATTTCTTTCCAGCGCAGCTTCAGGCATTTGACTGGCTAAAAACCTCGACCAGATTAAATGGTAAAGTTTAAATTCATCTTTGGAAAGATATTCCTGAATTTTATCTGGTTCCAGATAAGGATCGGTTGGCCGGATAGCTTCGTGAGCCTCTTGGATTAATCGAGATTTTGATTTAAAAACTCTCGGCTCTTTCAAGGCATACTTCGCCCCGTAAGTTTTTTCTAAAAATTCTTTGGCCGTTTTGAGCGCTAAAGAAGAAAGATTTAAAGAATCAGTTCTCATATAAGTAATCAGTCCGATTGGACCATGGCCTAAATCTTTTCCTTCGTATAAGGACTGAGCCAGAAACATGGTTTTTTTAGCTGGGAAGCGAAAAGCTTGCCAAGACGCTTGTTGTAAAGTACTGGTGGTGAAAGGCGGCAGAGGATATTTTTTATTCTGGCTAGTTTTAATATCTGTGATCAATCCTGTTTTACCATCCAATTCAGTTTTGATTTTTTCTACTTCATTTTTGTTTTTAATACCCGGGCTAGGCAAAGGTTTGTTATTGATTTTCCATAAATCAGCTTCAAATTTCATTTTTTCCGCCAGCTGGCGGATTTCTATTTTCTGCATCAGAGCGGAAAGCGTAAAATACTCTTCCTGTTTGAAGATTTCTCTTTCTTTTTCTCTCTCAACAATTAATCTTAAAGCCGGAGATTGAACTCTTCCGGCTGATAAACCTCGAAAGACTTTTTTCCATAAAAAAGGAGATAATTCATAACCAACCAATCTATCTAAAATGCGGCGGCCTTGCTGGGCATCAACCAAATCCATATTTATTTTTCTGGGATTTTTTAATGCTTCTTCAATGGCTGGTTTTGTAATCTCATGAAAAACCATTCGTGTGGGCTCTGACTTTAAATCTAAAACCTGAATTAAATGCCAGGCAATAGCTTCTCCTTCCCTGTCTTCATCTGTAGCTAAAATTATTTCTTGGGCTTCTTTGGCTATTTTTTTGAGTTCATTTACCTTTTTTCTGATTTTTATTGGAATAATATAAGTTGGAGTAAAATTATTTTCAGTATCTATTCCTAATTTAGATTTTGGCAAATCTCTGACATGGCCATAAGAAGCGATAACTTCAAAATCTTTCCCTAGAAAATGGGAAATGGTCTTTGCCTTAGTAGGCGACTCCACAATAATTAAATTCTTCATCTTTAAATTTTTGAATAACGGTCTCCCTCTAAATGTTTAATCAATCCTTTTAATTCTAAAGAGGCAAGACCTATTAAGACTTCTGTTGTCTTATGATTGACTTTTTCAATAATTTTGTCAACCAGAAGCGGTTCACTTGACTCCAAAATTTCATAAATTTCTTTTTCTATTTGGTTATCAAAATGAATGGGTTTTGCGATTTGAGAAGTTGCTGAGATTTCTAGATGATATTCTTCTAAAATATCTTCTGTTCGAGAAATTAATTTAGCTCCTAATTTAATCAGGTTATTAGGACCAAGAGAATTTTTATTAAAGATAGAGCCAGGCACAGCAAAAACATCCCGATTTTGCTCCAAAGCAAAATTAGCTGTAATTAAGGCCCCGCTTTTTTCTGGCGCTTCAACCACTAAAGTGGTTGGCGATAAACCACTGATAATTCTATTACGCCAAGGAAAATGATGTCTTAAGGGAGGGGTAGCTAAAGGATATTCGCTGATCAGAGCGCCATTTTGAATAATTTTTTGGCTTAGAGATTTATTATCAGCAGGAAAAATCTTATCCAAGCCAGTGCCCAAAACGGCAATAGTTTTGCCTCCTTCATCTAAAGCAATTTTATGACTCAAAGTATCTATTCCTAAAGCCAAGCCGCTAATAATCACAAAATGATAAGGAATTAAATCTTTTAGCAGTTTTTCTATGGCCAATTTGCCATAAGAACTAATTTTCCTCGTGCCCACAACTGCTAAATAGTAATATTTATTATATTTAGGAATTTCTCCTTTTACATAAATTCCTAATGGAGGGTAAGGTATTTCTTTTAATAAAGAAGGATAAGCTTCTTCGCTTAAGGTAATAAACTTGATTTTATTTTTTTCTAATTTTTCCCATTCTTGTAAAGGATCTAAGGAAATGCCTTGTTTTCTTGTCAAATCGGTAAAAGCTTCTTGAAAAGAACGGTATTGAGCTATTATTTGAGGTAATTTCAAAAAGTTCTCTCGAAAGAGTAAATTTAAAGCATTAAGATATATTTTTTCTTCTTCTAAACGATGGGGCATAAGATATTTTAATTTTAAAGGATATTTGGTATAATAGCAAGAAGTAGAACTGTATGGAAGGTTTTAGAAAAAAATTAATGGTTTTGTTGATTATTAGCTTAAGTCTTTTTTTAGTCGCCGGTTTTTTATTGTTATTTTCTATGAGAGATATTAATAAGAAGGTGGAAGAGGCTAATAATTATCAACAGGAACTCTCTCGACGAGGGGCAATCTTGGATAGAATTCAAAGTTTAGAAAGAGAAACCCAGCAAGCTGATCTCTATGCCAATTCTTTAAACCAGGCTTTACCAACCGAAAGTGAAGTTATTGCTCTGGAAAGTAAATTAAAAAACCTAGCTTCTTTATATAATGTCAGTAATTTGAGTTTTCGTTTTGGTACTTTAAATGCGCTTCAAGATAACGAACCCAAAAGTTATAGTTTTAATTTAATTATCGATGGTCAGGCAGATGCTTTAATTAATTGGTTGGCTGCGTTTCAAAGGTTACCTTATAGTTTTCATTTAGAACAAATAGAAATCACTCAAACTTCTTCCTCGAGTTCTCACGCAGCCGCGGTTTACAATATTAAAATTTTAGGCAGAATTTATTTACGTTAAATTATGGCAGTCAAACCAAGAAAAAAAATCAATAAAAAGGAGTTTATTTTACTAGGAGCAGGCATAACAGTCATAGCTTTTTCTTTATTTTTAATTATTTATTGTTTGACTTTTTTGATTAAAAATATTAATTTAATACTCAAAACTCCATCTACTTCGGCTAACGAAACCCATTTTAATCTTTCCGGAGCAGAAAAATTATTCCCGGATATTACACACTAAAATTTTGGGCGACTAGCTCAGCTTGCCCCGTTAGAAGTTCAACTTAACTTCTCAATAATAGATAGGCCATAAGGCGAAGCCGCCTCTCGGCTCTGGCTATCAGATATAAAGAATCCTACTTAAACTTCTAACGGGGTGAAGTAGAGCGCGTCGGTTGCAAATTTTCAAAGTGCGCGCGTAGCTCAGTGGAAGAGCGCGTCTCTGATAAAGACGAGGTCGCAAGTTCGATCCTTGCCGCGCGCACTTTGAAAATTTCCCCGTAGGGTCCTAAAGACGAGGTTGTAGGCTTGCCGCGCACTCAACTTGTTGTAGTGCGTGGTCCGATCCCTACGTCGCCCACATCTAGCGATTACTTGACATTAGAAGAGAATTTTGATATACTTACACTATTAAAAATTGTAACTTGAAAACTATTAAGCACTTTTTATATAAGAAATTAGAAATTCCGACAAAGTCGGAAAAGGAGGCCAGAAATGGTTAAAAAGATTTTAGCAGTAATGTTGATTACAGCTATACTGTTTGCGGGTGTAGCTACTATTCCTATGAGTACTCGCGCTGATACTGTTAATGCGGAGGTGCTATTCCCTACTAATAACAAAGATGTGCCGATATGGTACCAACTAACAGTTAATATTCATATTACAGACATAGATGCGTTTTGGGCACATACTGGAACTAAGGCACTAGGGTTTTCGTTTAACGGGATAGTTCCATATATTGCACATTGGAAATTGGATGCATGGGGATCTCTTATCAGCTTTGAGATCGACCCTTGGTTATTGATTGATGCCTACAAAACGTTTGGAGAGAATGTAAATCTTATTGTTTACAACATTAATCCTCAGGACTATTCTGATGCAGTATTTTATCAAGTGGTTCCATTACATTTGGTAACTGATGCTGTCAAAATAAAGGTGGTAAGATTCGATACCACAAAAATTCCTTGGGGAAAAACACTCATACAACAAAGTGAGTGGTTAACCCTTAACACAGTGCAGAGTTTTCTTACCACCTGGAAACAGTTGGGAAAAGAAGACGAAGTACAGACCTTATGGGTGACATCTGCCGCCACAGGTCTTTCTGATACCTGGGAAATACGGATAGGTGCAGGAGAACCTTGCGTATGTTTTATTGTTGATGTTTATAAAGTAATGAAAGTTCAGGGTCAGCAAATATTGCTTCATGTCTCTTCTGCATATCCCGATACAATTTTATCTTACATTTCTGATTTCCAAACATATATGGAGACCTCCTGGACCGGAAAGCTCCAGGGGATGAGTAATTATTCTCCAGAGAGTTGTTTTTCGCTCTCTTGGAAAGTAATCCATTAAGTGTTTGCTTCGGCACCTCTTTTTAGGAGGTGCCTTTTTTGTTCTAAAATTTTAATTGACAAAAGTAAATATTTAATTTATATTGTAATACACTATAATTTAGCCGTTCTTTGACAATTATGGGTTTTCCGCAAGGGAAATTCTTTCTACATAGAAATACAAAATCTTAGTAAAAGGAGGTGCTACAATGAAGTGGCACAAAAAACTGTTGATCATAGTTCTGCTAATTAGTTTCATAGTAGGGCTAGGAAGCTTTGGAAGTTTTGGGATGAAAAATGTGAAAGCTCTTAATCCCCCTGTTACTCCTATTTTGATTGGTCCTAATGGTATTTTGTTAGATTCTTGTTCATTCCAAAAGGTTTCTGTACAATTTAACTGGTATCCAATGGTCGATGCAACGGATTACACTATTCAGGTTTCTCCTGTTTCTGATTTTTCTACTTTAACCTACAGTTACACTTCTTCTTTGACTTGTTTTATTGCTCAGCTAGATTTTGGTACGATTTATTATTGGAGAGTTCAGGCAAGCAATCCGGCTGGTTCTTCGGGATGGAGTAATGTTAATTCTGTTCAAGTGTTACCTGCACCACCACAACTTATATCCCCTTCTTATAACACTTATAACTTGTCAAATATTACTTTTACTGTTTACACTTGTGTTCCTCGTAATGTCGAGATTCAAGTTTCCTGTTATCCCTATTTTGATTATTGCTTTATTGATGCAATTTTGAACCAATACCAGTATGCAGGTCAATGCAGATATAGTATTTCTTATACTTTTATTACTGGAACTTATTTCTGGAGAACTCGTAGTTTGATGGGAAATATAACTGGCCCTTGGAGTTCTATTAATATGTTTACAGTAATTTTTCCTCCATCTCAAGCGCCTAATTTAATTCAACCAGTTAATAGTTCTCTTATAAAACAAACCAGTGTGAGATTTGGTTGGGAATCTGTAGCAGGGGCGACTATGTATCAGGTTGAAATCGCGAATGTAGAAACAGAAACAGTTTATACAAACAGTTTTGTAGCAATACTTTCAGATAATGCAAATTATCTATGGAGAGTACGGGGCGGAAATTCCGTTGGTTGGGGACCATGGTCTAATTATTCCAGTTTCCGAATTTTGTTACCACCAAATACTCCTACTTTAGCATCTCCTTTTAACAGAACAGTAATCCAGAATAATAATATTGTTGTGCTGACCTGGAATCCGATAGCAACTGCTGATTCTTGTTTAGTTCAAGTTGTTAATACTGGCATTGTTCAGACATTTGAGGTTCTATCGCCATATAACACTCTGAATTTTACTGGCCAATGGGGGAATAATTATACTTGGAGAGTAAAAGCTAAGAATGCTTCTGGCGAAAGTAGCTGGAGTAACTTCTGGGTATTTACTATCCAGGAAAATATTCCTCCTAAATTAGAAATTGAT
>Ga0210028_1002423_pt1 | contig 14901 bp, 16 predicted proteins | sample CryGeymeta201513_FD_185468 | JGI IMG/M metagenome (GOLD analysis project Ga0210028, IMG submission 185468) | Groundwater microbial communities from Crystal Geyser aquifers in Utah, USA - Crystal Geyser metaG 2015-13 (SPAdes) (version 2) | ecosystem: Environmental > Aquatic > Deep subsurface >...
AATGAAAAACCATTATCGGAAGTGTAATTGCCGCCCTCGCATTGCTCGGGGCATCAGGAGTCATTCTTCGTTTAATTAATCCAAACTTTTTTGGTTAGATGATAGAGAATAGATAATAGAAGATAGAAAATAGTTGATAGGCGATAGATGTGGAGAATCTATTATCTATGAGCTTTAATCCATAATCTAAATGTAATGGCAACAATAGAAAATATTTGAGTATGGAACAAGGCAGTTGAATTTGCAAAAGATGTTTATAAATTATGTAAGGACAATGCAAATATATATAAAGATTTTTGATTGAGAGATCAAATTCAAAGATCTGCATTGAGTATACCGAGTAATATAGCAGAATGAGCAGATAGATGAAGCCAAAAAGAGTTTTTAAGATTTTTGTTTATTGCAAGATGAAGTTGCAGTGAGCTAAAAACACAAATGCATATAGTAAAAAAATTAGATTATATCGCTGATGCCGATTTTAAAAATATTATGGATAAATTAGACGAAATACATAAGATGATTAATGGTTTTATCAACACAATAAAGAAAAAAATCGAAGTAAACCAGTAACTCTCTATATTCTATTATCTTTATTCTATTATCTAAACTAATGACAGCAGCTGCAGCAACAATCCAAAGTGAAAAATGACAAGGTCCTCGAAGGGGATTCCCTATTGCAGGAAAATTCCTCTTCGCGGCCATTGAGCCAAACAAAAAACTCATCAATCTTTCGGCGGTGATCTGAATAGATACTCGTTACAAAAATCTTGATTACCAATTAATCGATTATCCAGGCGAATATGATATCCAAGGGATGACCATCAAATGTTTTCTCGGTAAAGGAGATAAATTGAATTACGTAATTGACCTTGACAAGAAAATAATCTGAATCTTCCAATCTCCGGAAGTCCTGGAAAATGACGAAGTAGGAGTGGTCAACGAACGATTCTACACTGACGATAGAGTAGCCAAAAAAATAGATCAATTGGAATTGGAAGGTGAGCAGAAGAAGCTAGAGGATTAGAACGATAGACACGCTTTGCTCTTAGAACGATAGAAATTTAGAATTTATTGTGTGTATAATGTATACGAGTTATCAAAAGTTAGAAGTTTGGCAGAAAGCAATCCAACTTTGCAAAGAAATATATGTAATTACGAAAAAATATCCAAAGACGGAGACATATTCTCTAGTAGACCAGATGAAGAGATGTTCGGTATCCATTGCGTCAAACATAGCAGAATGAGACCAAAGAAATTGAGAATGAGAGACAATCCATTTTTTGTATATAGCAAAATGATCTGCAGCTGAACTTGAGACACAACTTATTATTTCCAAAGAATTATGATTTGTGGATGATAAAGAATATGAGTATCTCCAGAGTAAAATATTAGAAGTACTTAAAATGCTTTCTTCTTTGATTACGTACAAGAAGAAAAACAGATCTTCCTAACAATCTATCGTTCCATCGTTCTATAACCCCATTGTCATTACGCCATCATCAGCCTCCAATTGCCTCACTTCGTAATTCATTTGCTTTTTTTCAAGAAATCTATATACTGTACTTAGTTTGTTATGATATTTGATAACATCATCCAGTACGAGAATAGTGGTATCGCTGATTAAAGTTTCTATGATTTCTAGATACTCAGCATACTGACTTTTCTGCCCATCAATAAAGACAAAATCCGCTTTTTTTGGGCTTGTCCGCCTCTTTGGCGGGAGCAATTTCTTTATAGGCCATTGCCTGCAATCTCATGGGTAAGAGGTGATATTCCCTAGTCACGATTCACGGATATGTATCAATCATTCCAAATATGCCGGATGAGAAACCTCGAAAGAGTACACTTGTCCTCACCGTTGGCGCACAAGTCCAGCGGTAAAAATCGCACTGTATCATACAGCGCCGCCAATTTCCAAACATATCTTAGGTTTATATTTCTGCAAAATTTCTCACAAAAAATTTTCAGTCGCCTGACTTATGAGCGGAATCTTCCTTTCTTCACAGAGCAATCTTAGATGAGAGAGTGAGAACATATACAATTTTAATTTTCTAAATTATTTAATTTATGAATTTACCAATAACAAACCAAAAGAGTGCCGAGTATAAAGTACCGAGTACCGAGTCCAACAAACCACAACCAAGACCACAAGCAAATGTCACGAAACCAACAAATGCAAGTCCAATTGTGAATTCAATACGTAGGGACACTTCATGAAGTGTCCCAGCAACCAGACCAGCGCCAAGTGGTGCTGCACCGATGCAGTGAAATCTTTCTATCGATTTTAGCAATAAAAACAAGCCAGGTACGGGTAGAGACGCGGTTGATCGCACCTCGATACAAAGACATCAGTACAACAATAGAAGACCGCAGAAAAGAGATGCCGGGATTACTTCTGAGGCATTTTTACGTCACAGAGACGAAGTAAAACAGGTGAGAGTGCAAGATTTCACCAAGTTGATCAAAAAAGATGAAGTTCCGCTCAGGATCATCCCTTTGGGAGGTATGGAACAAGTAGGTATCAACTGTACTATTTTGGAATACAAAAATGATATCATCATCATAGACGCAGGTATCGAATTTGCTACCCCAGAAATGCATGGTGTAGATTATATGATACCTGACATCAATTATCTCACCAAAAAGAAAAAGAATATCAGAGGGATACTCATCACACACGGACACTTGGATCACATCTGAGCGCTCAAGCATATTCTTCCGGAACTCGATTTTCCTATGATCTATGTATCTCCATTGAGTTTGGGGTTGATCAGAAAATCTATGGATGAAAAAGACAATAAACAACTCAAATACAAGATTGTAGATCCTGATATGGATATCCTCAAATTGGGTGTCTTTACGGTAGAGATTTTTAGAGTGAACCACAATATCCCTGAATCCATGTGATTTGCCATCCATTCTCCGAAAGGACTTATCGTAACAGCGTGAGATTATAAAATCGATCATACGCCGGCTATCGATAAACCTGCTGACATCTGAAAGATGTCCAGGATCGGACAGGAATGAGTGAGATTATTCATGGGAGAGAGTACGAATGCCGCCAAACCGGGACATTCCATTTCGGAAAAGATAATCGGACAGAATTTGGATAGTATTATCAGGGATTGTAAAAAGAGGATAATCGTGTCAACTTTCGCGTCAAATATAGGAAGAGTGATGCAATTGATCGACAGTGCAGTGAAATACAATAGAGTCGTGTTTCTTGCGTGAAGAAGCATGATCAACAATGTAAAGCTGTGTCAGGAACTCGGCTATATCAAAGTACCGCCGCAGATGATCAGACCTATCGGTCCGGACGTAGAACAGATGCCAGATGAACGCATTATGATAATTTGTACTGGTTCTCAAGGTGAAGAATTTTCTGCGCTCGTGAGAATGTCTACCAATACATACAAAGATTTCAGTCTGAGTCCAACCGATGTAGTGCTTTTGTCATCGCATACCATTCCAGGAAATGAGAAACCGGTCATCGATATGATCAACGATCTCATCCATCTAAAAGTAGAAATCATAGATGATAATGACTTGGACGTACACTCATCCGGACATGGAAAACAGGAAGATATCAAGATGATGATGGCGATGTTCAAACCGGAATATTATGCTCCTATCTATGGAGATACATTCATGAGACATGCGAACAAAAAAATTGCTATCTCTATGTGAATCTCAGACGAGAATATAATGATGCCGGAAGAAAATGGTCAGATCATAGAACTCTATGACAATGTAGTCATAACAAGCGATAAAAAAATCAAGCTCGACATCGTGATGATCGATGGGAAAGGGCAATGACATATGTCAGGTGAATATGTGATGAAAGCGCGTGGCATCATGGCAGAAGATGGAGTAGTGGCGCTTATCTTCAAAGTCGACACCAAGACCAAAGAATTAGTCTGAAATATCCAGATCGAATCCAGAGGATTCGTATACTCATGAGAAGTCAAAAGCATCCACACGCAGATTGTAGAATTTGCGAGAGCGAAATACAATGGCAACCAGAAAAAATGAATGGATATCAAAGATAATCTTAGGCAGATCAAAGAAGAACTCGGAGAATTCGTCGCGAAAATCATCGGTAGGGTGCCTATGTTGATGCCGATGTTCGTATATATCAATAAAGATCCCAAAGGTATCGCAGGAGACATTACTCAAGACGAAGCAATCTTGGGAATGACCCTTGAAGAACAAGGATACAATGATTAGGTTGCAGAATGGCAGGTTGCAGAACGGCAGATAATCGCTTCCAGGGCTCTAACGCTCTAACGTTCTAACGTTCTGTATTTTCATACAATATGTCGCTCTGATAGAGCAGATAGCTCAGTAAGAAAAAACAGACTATGATGATAGGGATAGTGATATATGACATATGATATGCTAAACTGATATTATACAAGCTGTGAATTCAGACTCCTCAGATAAGTCACCCGATCAAAGCGGCAGCGAAGCTCCGCTTTTTTTGGATTTTAATGGCAAGGAAGGCGATAAGACCGGTAGAGACGATATGCAAGAGCGTGCTGATAAGTCACCTTCCTAGCGTCATATTGACCAGTGATACTTGTTCGTGATTGACGAAAGAATATCATAGATATAGCAGATTTTCTGCCATACTAAATCCCAGTCCTATGAGGATACAGAAAAAAATCAGATCCCTGAGATTGTGTCATTCTTCTTTGAAGAAGAGATTATTTCCAGATGAGTATTTGAGATATTCTTCAGCGTATGCAGAGACAAGGTAGTAGAGGATGAGGACATCGATGCCGAGCAAGTATCATCCGTAGCTGATAGCTATGAAAAAGAGCGCACCTATGAAGATAGTCTGCAAGACTTTGGTATATCGTCATTTCATGAATAAGGTGAGGAAAAGTACGAAAGCCAAACAATAGGAGATGAAGAGGCCTAGGCTTTTCCAGTCAGGATTATCCATGAAATAGAGCTTGATCTGCCCCATAGACCCGAGCAGATATCTATAAAAAAACAATGACCCCACCAACAGCATACTTACAATAATAATTTTGAGCGTCAAATGTACTTTAACTTTCTTATCAGAAAAAATTGTATTCACGACCCAAATTCGTACATACACTATTACGACGCTAGAAATGATAGCTAATCGAATGCTCAACGGATGAGGTTAAGAATAAAATCTTGCACGGCAGGTGCATCCTTTTCATTACATATTACAAAGAGTTCCTGCGCAGTTGCGCCCTTGGTCATAAGACATTTCAAACCACTCGGTGTAACATACGAAATCTTAAATCCAAGCTTTGATGATCATTTCTGCTGCCTGGAGATTCTTCCTGGAATTATTCTAGAAATCGCAGGCTGTTTTTCAATAGCCAACAGCAGCTTCTCAAAGTCAGGCAGGATATGATGTGTGGTTTTCACTTTAGCGAAGCGCATTATTCCAAATAAATAAAAGGCGAGTCTATTATTGCTGAACTGTCATTGCGAACACCGATGCTTCGGGGTGAGGCAATCTAGTTTGATTATTCCCATGCAGATTGCCACGTCGTTACACTTCTCGCAATGACGCATTGGTCTATATATACCTATTCATTTATTTATTTCAAACTTTTATGACCATAGAACAATTGATCAGCAACCCAGAATACAAAGAAAAATTCGTGCTCCAGAAGCTTATCTGCTACTTCCTCGATTATAGCAAAGAAGAGATGCGGATCAATGCAGGCCAAGAGATTTCTACAGACCAAGAAAAAAAGATCCTGGACATCTATCACGATGTCGCTGACAACTGCAAGCCACTCGAGTACGCGCTAGGATTCGTAGAATTTTTCAAAAGAAAATTCCATGTCGATGCCAATACGCTCATCCCACGTCCGGAAACAGAATATATGATCATGGCAGTGACCGAAGACATAGACAGTTTACAGATAACAGAAGGCAGATGGCAGGAAACAACATGTAAATTACAAACAGCCGATAATTGATGAAGGTGATCTGAATTCTGAGTTCTGAGCTCTGAGATCTGAAATCCAAAGTCTTGTCATACCTTGATGGATATCGGTGTCTGATGTGGGGTACTGGGTATTTCCGTTCTTCTCCAGAATCCTTGTTTTTTCAAGAGAGCAATCTTCACCGATATATCAGAAAAAGCGCTCGCTGTCGCTCAGCAAAATTATGAGATCCTCATCAAGGATCATGATTTCCCGGTTGAATTCATCAAGTCAGACTTATTGAGTTTCATTACTCCTATCTGCCTATCCACCTATGCCACTATGAACCTTATTCTTGTGGCCAATCTTCCATATATCCCGGAAAAAACCTTTGAGGAAAATGTAGCCGACAACGTCAAGAAGCGAGAGCCCAAAATGGCATTCGTTTGAGGAGATGACTGACTCATCTATTATAGGAAAATGTTGGACCAAATCATAACTATAGTCGAAAGTCAAAAGTCTATAAAGTCTATAAAGTCAGATGAGTGACCTTCGACTTGATGACCTTCGACTTGATGGACTATGTTTCTAGAGATGATGACACGACAAGTAGATATTTTACGTCAAGAATACAAAGAAAAATTCACCTTCGAAGAGGTGAAAACATTCCATTTCAATATCAGAATTGTGAAAGCAACATTACTTAAGAATGACTAACAGTTAACAGTGAACAGCTAACAGTCCGGCTACAGTTTTTTTTTGTTGTGGGAAATGAGTACTGTTAGTTTTTAGTTGTTAGTTGTTAACTTTCTTCAGAAATAATCTTCCTTTTTTTCAAAAGATACTTTGAGCGTTATCGGCTTATTGAGGACTTCGGAAAGTATCTTTTCCAGATATTCCAGATTTTCGCGTTTTTCCAAAAGCGTATGCGTGAGTTTATTGATGACTATGATATGTACTTTATCGTCTTCCACACTATCGATGATGATATGTTCGCCGAGATTTTTCTGTAGTGATGGTTTATCGACTCTTGCGAGCAATTGAGCGAGCAGGTTCGAATCTCACGCTTGAGCGACTGGTTTGGTGTTGGTAGTTTCTGCCTTTGCTTCGGCAGCTTGAGTTTGAACTGGTCTAGGTATTGCTATTTCGACTGGAGCGCTCGGATTCAAGAATTTATTTATCGCAATCTTGTACACGATTGCAGGGTATGGATAATATTTTATCGTGCCGAGGATTTCCGTAAATATTTCAGATACGGCGAGCAGAAAATCTGTATCTTCACTGAGATATTGATCGATATACATCAAGGTCTGTTTGGCGAAATTATGCATATCCACGCCTTGTTCATTGATAGCATCTATTTCCGAGAAAATAGCATCTCTGTCTTTATTTTTGATCAGATTCAAAAAGTTTTTTATGATAGATTCAGAAGCGATCCCCAAGAATTTTGTGATGTGTTCTTCATTGATGTCTCATAGGATACTTACCTGGTCTATATATTTTATCGCATCGCGTACACATCATTCAGAGATCCTGACGACAGTATCCAGTGCTCATGGTGTATAGTTGAGTCCTTCCAATTTCACGATATGTTGGAGATGTCTTGTCATATCTTCTTTTCCGACTTTTTTGAAATTGAACACCTGGCAGCGGGAGATTATGGTCTCCGGTACCTTATGGATTTCTGTCGTCGCCAAAATGAAACCGACATTATCCCTCGGTTCTTCTATTGTCTTGAGCAGGGCATTAAATGCTCCTTTGCTGAGCATATGGACTTCATCGATGACATATATTTTTTTCTTCAGATGCGTCGGAGGATATGGTACTTTATCAAGGATCTCTTCTCTGATATTTTCTACACCGGTATGCGAAGCCGCATCGATTTCGATATAATCAAGAGTTGATTGCTTATTGATGGTCAGACAGCTTACGCATTCATTGCAGGGATTCCCGCTACTGAGATTCAGACAGTTCATCGCTTTGGCGAGCACTCTTGCTGTAGTCGTCTTTCACGTTCATCTCGGTCAGAAAAAGAGATAGTTGCTGTGACTATCTTTTGCTCCGGCGATTTGAGCCTTGAGGATTTCGGTGATATGTCACTGTCCGATGATATGATCAAAAGTCTGAGGACGATGTTTATTGGCGAGGGACATTAAATCAAAAGATTAAAAAAATTAAAAGATTAAAAAATTACAGATTTCAAATTACAGATTCCAATTTACCTTGTATTCAAAAGTTTATCCTTTTCAATTCAAACATCATATTTTATCAATCATATTTTTGACGTATAGGAACTTATCAATTAAGTATTGATTTTTCAAATTAGATGATTATAAAAATATTACCTCACCACACCCACTCTCCACTACGTAGCGAGGGGCATTATTCCCTCTCCTGCGACTGAAAGAAGTCCCGAGGGAAAATGGGGAGGGCTAGGGTGGGGTGGTTCTTTTATTTCTATCTGCATCCATGAGCTTCGATATCCATACCATCATCGCCTGAGAGCAGGATTTTCATTTCAAATTCCAGCTCATCAAACCCAAAATCAAACAGATTTCTTATATCTGAGATATTTCTCTGCTTTCCAGAAAAGTCCTCGGCATCGTAGGCCCGCGCAAGCAAACCGATTATGGCATTCAAGTTCTTCACAAGCTTTTCCAGGAAGCCAGAAATCATGACCTCGTGACGGTTTCCGGTATGGCGGAGGGCATAGATCAGCTCTGTCACCATCTGTCTATGCAGCATGGGATTCCGACTATCGCCGTGTTGTGAGGAGGCATCCAGCGATATTTTAATCAGCCAGATCATCATATGATTTATCAGATCATCGAAAATTGAGGACTTGTCCTCTCAGAATACCCAGCTGACACCAAGCCAGAAAAATACACCTTCCCGCAGAGAAATCGCATCATCGCAGGACTGGTGGATGCGCTTTTCGTCCCAGAAGCCGGCAAAAAATCCTGATCGCTCATCACAGTTAACAATGCGCTGGATATGGGCAAACCTGTCTTCGCGACAGCCAATTCAGTCTTTTTACCTTCCAGTGAGGGCATCAATCATCTCTTGGAGGAGAAGAAAGTTTCTCTCGTTTACGACTTCACCAAATTCTTGGATAAGTTCTTTTCTAGAAAAGAAGAAAATAATTTTCTGCAATCTGCCGACTGCAATCTGCAATCTGCAAAGCATTTATCCGAGCAAGAGCTCAAAATCATCACCACCATATCACAGAAGTCTGAATGCTGAATCCAAGACCTGGTGGCAGATATCGGTATCGGAGTAGGGGAATTAGTCCCACTGTTGACGATGTTGGAGATGGAAAATTGCATCTATCAGAGCATGCCGGGAGTCTATAAAAAGCTCTAAAATACAAGATATTTTTCTCAAATTGTCAAATGAAAAATAGCGAATCCATTGCAAAAATCACACAATTGCCTATATTTCTTACGAATTCGAAAATTTTTTTTTATATATTCAAATTATCGTATGTACAACAGAAAGCACAAAAAATCTAGGCTTGCCCTGCATTCCCGCATAGCAGGGTTTACCTTGGTGGAAATGCTAATCGTTATCGTGATCATCGGTATCCTAGCTGCTGCCTTGATTCCAAGACTTACTTCTGCAAGAGGGAGAGCAAATGATGTTGCGAGAAAGGCTGATCTTCAACAGATAGCGACAGCACTGATTTCTTATCAGATAGATAATGGATCTTTCCCAGGAACTGGCTGAGGCGTTATTCAGAGATTGTGAGGTACGACATGAATACTAGCACAATGAGGTATGTCGAGTGTACCCAAGGATCCTGCAGGTGCTCAGATTAGTTGATGAATAAATTATACCATTCCTAAATGAGATTTTTGATACACCTCTATCAAGAAAAACGGGCAACCAAATGGATGAATCGTATTAATGTCAATTATAGAAACTTCGAATGGTGCCAATTATGTATGGTGTTGATCTTCTGACGATGGTATAGATATGAATTCAGAATTTGGTGATATTCAAACAAAAATGTGTAATACTTTGACTGTTACTGCTGGAGGAAATTGTGCCAACACAAATGGTGCCTGTACCGCTGATACAGCCGCCTGAAGCTTAAGATACATTTACCTCTACTAATTTTACCTTCATATAATTGCCTATGTTTTTGAAACACAAAAAGTGATTTACATTGATTGAAATGCTTATCGTCATCGTCATCATCGGTATCCTTGCTGCGGCTTTGATTCCGAGATTGATGTCCGCGAGAGGCAGAGCCAACGATACAGCGAGAAAAGCTGATCTCTCACAATTGGGTACGGCTATCATTTCTTATCAAGTAGATAATGGTAAATTCCCTGATACCCCAGGAAGCATCGATACTATCAAAACACAACTCACCAAGTGATGAATGGCAAGCTTCCCTATGGATCCAGATAGAACTTCTACCTTTAGCGGCGTTCAGGCCAACACAGGCACTCCAGGACAATATATGTACACGCCGATATTAAAGAATGGATTTGAAAATGGTGGATTCATTATCATGTCCAAGACCGAAACAGAAAACGGTTCCAACTTTGTATTTTGTGGAGAGGATTCTTTACCCAACCAATTTGAAATAAGAACGACTACTGACTTTGATACTATTTCCTTGTGCACCACGTTTATCGCAGATGCCACCTGTACTGTTCCGACTACAGGGAATACTAATTGCCACTACACAAAGTCCAAAGGGCAACTCAGATATATCTATAGATATTAATTACTTACATAACGATAACTTCTGGCTCCAGTGTGACTCAGAAGTTTTTTTTGACTTCAGAAATTATATGATTTGCTAATTGCATCATTTCTTCGCCAGTGCCATTTCCGAGATTGATGAGGATGAGTGCATGCCGCACTGATACGCCGACATTTCATTGCGTATATCATTTGAGTCCAGTGAGTTCGATGAGCTGTCCTGCTGCGAGTTTTACAAGTTCTCCCGCAGGGAAACTTATGAGTTCAGGATATTTTTCTTTTAATTCTAGATATTTTTTTTCTGTAACTGTCGGATTTTTGAAAAAACTCCCCGCAGTGCCGGTTTGAGCGGGGTCAGGTAATTTAGTCTTTCTGATAGCAACGATATCAGCGACCGCTTGTTTGAGCGGAGTAGCATCTTTCACTTTTTTCAATGCAAAGATCACTGCAGTGATAAACACTTTATTTTTGAGTTCATGCTTGAAGATGCTTTCGCGGTACGCGAATTTGCATTCAGCATTTCTTAATATTTTCCTTGGAGCGACATTTGTTTCATTATGTTTGGTACTAGGTACTCGGTACTCGATACTCGGTACTTCAAGATATTCTACTTCATAGATGACGTCTTTCGCTTCTGTCCCATAGGCACCGATATTCCCTACTGCGCTTCATCCGATAGTTCATGGGATGAGGGCAAGATTTTCCAGTCATTGGTATCATTGTTCGACGCATCGATTGACGAATTTTGCCCATGATTCTCCAGATCATGCCTTGATAAATATGGTATCGTTTTCTTCACGAAGGATGTGTTTCCCCATGATGGCATTCTTGATGATGATGCCGTCAAAATCTTTCGTGAATAAAATATTTGCTCCTCATCACAAGAAAAAATGTGGATGCTCTTTCCAGATTTCTGTATTCTGTAATTCAGCGAATTCATCTTCGCTTTTCACTTCTACGAAAAATTTCGCCTTCGCATCGATATGGAAGGTGTTGTAATTTTTCAATGAGATATTTTCTTGGATTACTAGCATGAAGATACTATAAAAAAAATGACGGCTTATTCAAGGTTTCTCCGCGTCATTGCGAGGAGCCATTGCGACGTGGTAATCTGCGGGATTTTAGAAAAAAATTAACTCGTTAGATTGCTTCGTGTCTCGCAATGACGGACTCATATTATTAGAAATTTCTAAATATATCCTGCAATCTTCTTCTTTCTTGTTCAGCCTCTTCTCTTTCTTTTGCTTCTTTCTCTGCCTTCTTCTGGTGCTCACTGAGAAGGAAAATGAATTTATTCAATTTTTCAGTCACTTGCATTTTCTTTTTGGGATCGTTTTGGAGGTGTTCTATTTCATCGAAAAGCAGCACATCATCAAGAAGGACTTGGACGGAATTATTTTCGATGGTGAATCACAAATCATTCACAACCTCTTCTTGAGTATCGATATCAGTTTCGATTTTCTTTATCGAGATTCCATTTTCTGGAAGTGTAATCTGGTAGAGGATAGTGACCTTATCGTTGTTTGCTCACAAGAGTTCGAGTATCTGGTCAGTATCTTTTTTCTCCAAGGTATAGACATTGCGTGCAGTATTCATCAGCTCGGTAAATTTTCTCTGAAGATCTGAAGTGACAGATGTCGGAGGATTTACTTCAGATGATTTCGGAAGATCAACGTCAACGTTTGGTTTTTTTGTTGCTTGTACGTTTGCAACAGGAGACGCGGTACGCGGTACGCGATACTCGTCACTATTTTGCGGTCTTACGACTTGTACTGCTTGTACTTGTGGTTTTGCCTGAGGTACTGACTGTGGTTTTGGCACAACGTGAGCTACTGGTCTGGGTGGTATCTGTGCTTGTGGTCTAGCTTGAACTTGAACTTGAGCTGGTCTTGGCTGTGGTCTAGGAGCCGGAGCACCTTGTTTTCGTGGATTTACTTTCACTTCCGGTTTCATTTGTGGCTCTACGACTTGTTCTATGATTTCAGGTTGAGGAGGATTTTGCTTAGCTTGATATTCCTCAAAAGTTTCTTGGATTTGTGGTTCGATAACTATCGGCTCACTAGCTGGAGATACGTGTTGGCTCGCTTCCAATTGCCCCAAATCTATATGAAAATCTTCTTCCGCGGGAGCGGCCTTTGGAGCTTCAGGTTGGAACATGTCCGGATTGTTAAACACATCGCTGGATCATCAAAAGATATCCTGATGAGTATCAGTGCTTGTTGTCTGGGGATTCGCCCCTTGTTGTCAGTTGAAGATAGGGTCAGTCATGAGTTTGCATTACAACATAAATTTGGTGATTAGTATAATTATAGTGATTTTCTTGGAATTGTCAAATTTTAGTTACTTTTTATTTGAAATGCAAAAGGAAAACAATATAGGTATCTTACGTCCCTTTTTGAAGGGAGATTTATTTTTTTTAATGTGTGTAAATGACAGACGATCAAGCTCTAACAGGGCTTCAGTCCGGTAACGGGCAAACATTACCAGAAGACACCATCATCAGTACTACCAAACTTTTCGTAGGAGGATTAGACCGAAACATCAGAGGTCGCGAACTCAATGACGAATTTTCAAAATTCGGCACAGTAAAGTTTGCTAGAGTGAAATTGAGAGAAGATGGCAAAAGCAAGGGATTTGGATTCGTAGAATTTGAAAATCCAGAAGATGCTACCAAGGCTCAAGCAGAAATGAATGACAAAGAATTGAATGGAAGAGTCATCAAGGTTGATTTTGCTAGAGAAAGTCTTGAAAGGATCAAGGCTAGAGAGGAGAAAGCAGCTTTGGAGGCGCAATCTGCTACAGCAGAAGAGTAGGATTTCCAAGAACACATATATCATGAAAACACCTTGCGGGGTGTTTTTCTATTGAAAAATTAAAGCAAAAGAGTAGTATATTGCTGACTAAATGGTGCGCACGCCATGCAAACGTTTTTTTTCCTCAAGACTTATTCTGGGGACCGATTATGGTCCGCTGTACAGCGGACCTGAGCCACCCACCTTCATTATGAAGGAAAAGAAGTGCATACTACGGCCATTTGGTCTTTAATTTAATACCCTCTAAATCTCCCTTCGAAGGAGACTTCAAATATTCCTCCCATCGCAGGGGAGGTTAGGTGGGGTAAAAAACTTGCAACTATGAAAAAAATCAACGAATCATTTGCCTGCATCCATTGCGGCAAAATCATAGAAAAAGCTGAGAGGACATGTAGAAATCATTGTCCTTTTTGTTTCGTTTCCTTGCACGTAGATAGCGATATTCCCGGTGACAGGAAAGCAATCTGCAGAGGGGAGATGTATCCGACCATGTACAAGATCAGTAACTCAGAAATGAAAATATTATTTCAATGCGCCAAGTGCGGGAAACAGCACCGGAACAAAAGAGCCACGGATGACGAAGTAGAAAATTTAGATAAATTGATTAAGGAGTACAAAAAATTTTTCATATAGGCGCTATTGTTGTGGTATGGTGTCTTTTGGAATGGTGGTATTCGGTATGGAGTCTTTCGGTGCTTTCTCCTCCTTCGGAGTATAGACGTAGTCATATTCTATATATATTTTTTTATCTTTTTGATAGATAGAGAGTATTTTCACACTGAGCGAACCTGAAGATCGATAGGACTCTTTGTAAAAATTTTCCAGGAACCATTGCAATTTTTGAGGCATCTTATCGTTTTTGCGTTTTACATACATCTGATCTGCCGTGATGGCATCTGCCGGTTCTCCGGATTCGTTGAAAAAGAACGCCAATCTGTTTATGATGTCTTTATTGAGCTTCTCTCTTTCAGTATCGGAGAGATCTGCTTTGGTCAATTTATTAAATATACCTTCAAAGCTCTTAATAAATGTAGAATCCGTGATGGCATCTATAGGTGTGTCGCTCTTTCGCTGAGCGGTAGTTTGCTCATCCATAGGGGTTCTCGCAGGGACTGGAGCGGTTTGATCAGCGAGGAGCTGGATATTTTTGAGTTCTTCAGCTTTAGCATTAAAAACCGATAATATGGAAAAAATGACTGGGTACGTTAAAAGACGTATCTTTCTTAGGATAGGAGATTCGTTGTGAAGTTTGTGCTTTTCAATTGTCATTTTTGCACTTTTTGAGGTAAAAGATAATTCGACCGCCACCCCGAATAATCGGGGTGGGTGCGAGAATTATACTAGACAGCTTGAGAAGCTGGAAGCACAAGCAAAGTGCAGTGATTTCAGGTATCGAAAGCAGTATAGTATAGAAGGCACATATTAATTATACCCCTAAACCAAAAAAAGTCAAA